>JAEEGK010026793.1_pt1 | contig 11699 bp, 9 predicted proteins | sample 8958771 | NCBI WGS metagenome assembly JAEEGK01 (sample SAMN16246547, study PRJNA631951) | gut metagenome | biome: gut microbiome; feature: rumen; material: SC-attached | host: Bos | place: Iran: Karaj | collected 2018-10 | reverse complement strand
TAACTTTTTAAATTTTCAATACATTCATATCTATTCATTGATTCTTTTGATACTTCATTTTTTAATGCATTAAATTTATCATCTATTATTGTTAATAATTTATTTCCTATTTCTTGTCTTATTTGTGATTCTTGATTAAATCTTTCATCTATTTTTTGTTCTAATAATTTAATATAATGATTTTTGCTTTCTAATAATGATTCACTTTTTTGATTCTCATCATTTATTTGTTTACCTATCATATTAATCTATAAAATTATTTATTTTTTTTCTTTTACATTTTCTTTTATTATATTAAATTTTTTTGTAGTTTGATCCATTACTTCATCTAAATGTTCATTTAAATCAGATACACGTGATGTTAAATATTCAAATTTTGAATTCCTTGGCATTAATGGTGCCTATATAATTATATTATTATTTACATTATTTAATTTATCTGATATTCTATTTAATCTATCAAATTGACTCATGTTATTTCTGTTCATTTGATATGAGGAATTCATTTTTCTGATTTAAATTGTAATTAATTTTTATTTATAATTAATAAAGATTTATTTCATTCAATTTATATTAATTTTATTATAATAATTATAAAATTAAAAAATAAAGATAAAATAAAAAACAACTTCATAGTTCTCAAAAATTATTTAATTATATTAAATATTATATATCATATTAATAAAAGGGTAATGAAAAGAAAAAAACATATTCAACATTACTTTCTTTTTTATAATAAAATTATCAAAATATTCAATGATATTTATCCTTAAATTTACAGTATTATCCTTGCAATTATCAATTTTATTTTTTTTAAAGAATAATTAACAGAAATATGATTTTGAAATTCAAAAACATATTTATTTTACTTTTTTCTTTAATTTTTCAAAATGTAAGATATCATTTTTATTTAAATCAAAATCATATACATTCAAATTTTCTTCCTTAAAAAATTATCCCTTTAACTTCAAAATTGATTTAATTTACATTTCTCCAAAAAATTTTTTATCTAATTTTTTTCATTATCAATTTAAAACAATGACTTTTAAAATTACTTTATCCTTTTTGATTTCATAACCAAAAAAAAAAAAATAAACAACCTCCTTTTTAAATTATGAAATATCCTTTATAACCAAAAAAAAAAAAAAAATTTACTTTTTTAAAATTTTGAATTTTCAATTCTTTTTATTTTTTTAAAAAATAAATAAAAAACCCCCCAAAAAAAAAAAAAAAAAAAAAAACTTCAAAAAAAAAAAAAAAAAAAAAAAAAAAAAAAAAAAAAAAAAAAAAAAATAAAAAAAAAAAAAAAAAAAAAAAAAAAAAAAAAAAATGCAACAACAACCTCTTCAAAAAGTAAAAATACCCATATAAAAACACCAAAAAAAAAAAATAAAAAAAATTAGGGTCAAAACAACGCACGTTACAAAACAATGATGTGTAAACACTACAACACTCCTCAAGGATGTAGTTATGGTGATAAATGTCAATTTGCACATGGTCCTCAAGAATTAAGAACATACAATGCAAATTTATTCAATCAAGAAAATCCAATGGATATAACAAAAACTCAAAAAAATTTATTAAATTACAAAATAGTAAAATGTAAAAATTGGGAAAAAGACAGAACATGTAAATATGGTGATAGATGTACTTTTGCACATGGTGATGATGAATTAAGAAATAAAAATGAAAATATTTTTCAAATGCCTAATATGAATTTAATGTATCCTCCTCCTTTTATGATGGATTATTCTATGATGAATAATTTAGGTGTTATGAATCAAATTGATCCTAATCAAATTCAACAAATTAATCAATTAATGAGTGGACAAATTGATCCTAATCAATTAATGATGGGAATGAATATGAATGTTAATATGAATAGTAATAATGCTGATAATGGTATTATTGGAAATGGAAATAATCCTAATCAAACACATGAATAAAAATGGAAAAGTTTTATTTTTTTTTTTTTTTTTTTGGGTTATTTCAAAAGCTTTTTAAAATACTCGAAAAAAAAAGGGTTTTATATAAGGGTTTTTTTTAATTTTTTTTTTAAATTTATTTTTTTAGGTTTTTGTATTTTTTTTATATTGGGTTTTTTTATGCTTTTTCAGTAGGGGTCTTTTTTCTTTTTTTTAATATCATTTTCCATTTGTTATTATAATAATAATAACTAATAATTTGTAATTATCAAAAGAATTAAAATTTTTTTATTTTATTATTTATATAATTTTAATATATTATTAATATTATATAAGATAAAATTAAATAAAAAGATAATGGGATTATATAATAAAAACAATAAATTAAAAAACAAAAAAAAAATTTTTAATAAAAAATAAAATGCTTTTTCTGAAATTTTTTTATTTCAAAATATAATAATAAATTTAAAAATTTAAATTTTTAAAAATTAATTTTATTCTTCATCATTATCAGATTCATTTTTATCATCTTTTTTTCCTTTTTTAGGATTTTTTTTAGAACTTTTCTCCTCTTTTTTTTTCTTATCATAAACAGCTTTTTCAGTTTCATATCTTTTTTTATCAGCCTCTGCTTTTTGAACATAAGGTTTTTTCTTATCATCACTTAATGCATTCCATTCTTCACTCATTTTCTTTACTATTTCTTTATTATTTAAATTTGGTTGTTCTTTTGTTATTGATTCTCTTCTTTCTTTTATATAAAAGAAATATGCTGAAATCGCTTTTTTTGGTGCATCTTTATCTTTCTTATTTTTCTTTGCTCCTTTTCCCATTTCTTATTTTTATTTATTTTGATTTTTATTTATCGAGTTATATATTATGGAAATTTTTTGAGATATGGATTATTTTTTATTTTTATTGATTTTTATTGGATAATTTATATGATAAATTTAAAAATATTTTTTTCTAAACTTTTGATTTATGATTTCTTAAAAATTTTTTATTATTATTTTAAGAAGTCAAATAATATAATTAATTTTTAAATTTTATTTTTAATAATTAATTATAATTTTAAAAATTTATTATTTATATTTATGTTTATTTCTACACAACTTTATCATTTACTGAAATTGATATTATATTATTATTTTCAATATCAGTCTTTTCTTTTTTATTAATATTATTTATACTAGTAATATCATTATTTTCATTATTTATATTATTCTCATTTTCTTTTGTATTTTCTATTATATTTTTATCATTATTAATTTGATTATTTTCAATATAATTTCTATTTTCATTATTATGTTTTAATCTAGCTAAAAATTCTTTTAATTTATCAATTTTATTTTTTTGTTTCTCTAAATTAATTAAAACCCTTTTAATAGGAGTTTTCTTATCATTATAAAAAATTCCAGCATATTCCAAAGCATCTTTTAATATAAAAACAATTAATCCAGTAGTTCCACAAATTTTGGAATAATATGAAGGAAAAATAGTAGATTTATAATTTTTAATCATTTTTTCTAGTTTTTCAATATTTTCTTCATCAAAAACAAATTCTTTACTTTTTTCATATAAAAAATTACCTAATTCTCTCTTATCTTTATATAACCATGAACAAATTTCATTCCAAAATTTATTTGAATCTTTAATTTTTAATAAATTATCTTTTTTTAATAATTGACATAATATTTTATATATATTTAATATTTCACATAATTTACCTGATAATTCATTAATTTGGAAAATTTTATTATATAATTCATCATTTAATAATTCAATTGCTTTAATTGCTCCTCTTGTTAAATGAAATTCTGGATATTCTTTTTCTAATTCTTCTTTATTATTTTCCTTTATTTCAATGATTTCTTTTATTATATTTTCCTCATTCAAATTATATAATAACTTCTGTAAAAAATTAATATGATTTTGATTAAATAATTTTTTATTTGATTGTATTAAATTAAAACATTCTTTTATATTACAAAAAGAAAAGATATAATCTTTTAAATTATCATTCATTTGTTCTAAAAATAAATTAATATTATGAGTACTTGTTATTGTTGATTTTTTTTTTATTTTTACTATTTCAGTACCAGAAATACTTTTTTTATGAATTAATTTTTCAGCATTATTGATGGTATTTTCAACTTTTTTAATTTGTTCTTGAATATCATATAAATCTGTTTTAATTTCAATTGCTTTTTTATAATTTACCATTGAACGAGATTTTATATTAGTCATACTATTACTAATATTTAAATTCTTTTTTACTTTATTATCTTTATTATTATTTTTATTTAATAAACTTTTACTTTTGTTAATTTTATTGTTTGATGATTGCTTTTGACGATTTAAATTTTCAAATGATTTATTTACTGTTTTTGATCTTGGTCTATGCTTGGAAAAAAAAATTCTCTTTAAATTTGGTTTTATATTTTTTTTTGATGATGAGTTTAATATGAATTTATTATTTGGAAAGAAATTATTTTCAGTTTTACTTCTTATTAAAGTTTTTTTTTTTATCGTTAAATTTTTTACTTTTGATTTTAATTTTTTTTCTCTTGTAATGTTTACATTTGTAATTAAATCACTTATTGTTTTATTAAATTGTTTAAATTGTTTTGATGTCATTGTTAAACTATTTATTTGTTCTTTAGTTCTTTTTTCTAAATTTTTTAAAGAATTTTGGAATGTTTTTAGTAAAATATTTTTCAATATTATTTCCTTATTAATTATTTGTTGAGACATTTTATTTAATTAGAACATTATAATATTATTAAGCTCATAAAATAATTTTTTCTGCTATTAATAATTCTAAAAATAAATAAATGGAAAAAGAAAATTTGTAAATATTAAAATAATTTAATCATTTTAGAGATGATTATAAGTTTAAAGGTAGAAAAACTTTAAAAAATTTTTTACAAAATGAGGCATTTAAAAAAGTAAATGGTGGATATTCATCATATATTCAATTTAATAAAAATAAAGTTAATAATAATAATAAAACAAGAAGACCAACAGATTATCCAAAAAGGAAAAAAAGTCGTTCATTGGTTTTACTAAAAAATAGCAAAGAAGGAAATTATTTTAGAGAAAAAAGAAAAAGATTTGAATCATTTAATTTAGGAAATTCAAATAAAAGAAATACACAATTTCACAACATTTATAATTTTGAGAATAAAATAACTGATATTTCAAATTCAAGTACTTTTAATTCTTCTGGTATAGGAAAATTAAAAAATAATGATAATAATAATTTAAAATATAGTAATCGATTATTAGGAATATTAAAAAGAAAATCAACAAAACAAAATACAACTAATTTTGAAAGATTTAAATTTGAAAATAAATTTAATTCAATAAATAATCAAGATATACACACGGAAAGATTAAATTTTCCAAAATTAAATTCCAATAAACATTTATCATATATTCCTAATTTAACAGAAAGAACAACAATTCAAAATTATACAAGTTTTTTTCATTCAAGAAATATAAATAATAATAGTCCAGTTAAGATATTAAGTATTGATGAAAATTATAATACATTAACAAAAACAGATGATTCAATAAAAACAAAAAGTAATTTATCTCTACAACAAATAGCATTAAAACCAAGAAGACAATCAATGGAACAAATAGAATTAAATATTCTAAAAAATAAAACTTTTAAACCTAATATACATAATATAAAAAATTTATCAGCTGAGTCAAAAGAAAAAAATTTTAATATAAAATATGATTCATATAGAAAGACAGTTTCTTTTAAAAATGATTCTTCAAATATAAGTGAAAATTCAAGTTCAAATTCAAATTCAGAGTTTAAATATAATGGTTATATTCCCAATTTTAAAAGAAAAAAAGGAAAAAATAAAAGTAAAAAAAAGATAAGTAATAAAATTACAAAATATTTAGGTCAATTATCAAAGATATCAGAAACTGATAATAATACAAATAATAATTCAAATATATTTCCTCTAAATAAATTTTCATATAAAAAATCTATTACTATAAATATAAAAAAAGATATTATAAAAGATGTAGATAAACCAGATAGATCAAAATTAAGGCAAAAATCTTTTGAATTTTCTTCTAAGAAAGTTATTAATTCAATATGTGAAAAAGATTATTTTTCAAAAAATAAAAAGAGTATTCAAAAGACAAGTGAAAGTGAAGATTCTGGTGCTTATCATGATTCTGAAGAAGAATTTTTTTTAAAACCCAAAGAAAAAAAAAATAATCATGAATTTATGTTAAAATATTTAATTCCTGAACAACTTAGTAAAAAAACTTTATTAAAAAAAAAAAATAAAGTATTTTATTTTGAAGAAGAATTAAAAGATGATTTTAGAATTATAAATGGAAATTGTTTTGTATATAAAAATAATTTAATTGATAATTTCTTAAAAGAAAATCGTGAAAAATTGAATAATAAATTAAAAGAAATATATAAACAAATAGAAAATAAATTAACATTTGAAATCCCAAATTCAGTTTATATAAATGAAATAAAAAAAGATAAAAAATTTGAAAATAAAAAATTATATTTTGAGAAAAAAAGATTTAATACTTTAAAAAAAGAAATTGTTTTAAATCATTTTTTTAATTATTCTTTTTCAAATGATTATCTCTTAAATAAATATTTATCACTGGAAATAGATAGAATTATTTTTAAAGAAAAATATCTAGAAAATGAAACACCAAAATATATAGGACGACTTTTATATAATTTTTCAAAACAACTTCCAATATTAAATAGAGCATCAATTGTAAGAATAGAAAGAAGAAGTCTATCAGTATTAAATTCATTAATTCCAGATATAAATGAATTACCTTCAAGTGATTTTTATTTTCTTTTACATTTTTATCAATTTGATAATGAATATAATATTATTCCTGGTTTTTTTTCTGTTAAAATAGAAAATGTAAAATTAAGAGTAGATATTAATGATTTTCCAATTAAAAATAAGAAAAATAAATTTCAAAAAAGTAAAAAAGTAATAATATTAAATGATTTTAATGAGTTAAATCAAAAAGAAAAAAAAAATAAAAATGATAAATTTTTATTGAAAAATGCATTACTTAAAAATAGTTTTTATAATAGAAATATTAGATTTCAACATCGACGTTCAACAATATTAAAGTAAATATATTATTTATATAATATAAAAAAAATAGTATTGAAAAATTAGCACAATTAAAAAATTCTTATAAAAATCTAAGACAAAGAATAATAGGAAGAAAAAGAACAAAATTCCATTCAAATAAATTTGTAAATAAAGAACAAATGATATTAGAAGTAAATGAATTAAAACAAAAAATAATAGAATCATTAAACAATCAATATGATAGAATAATGTTTTATGTTAAAGATAAAAATTTTTCAAGATTTAAAGAATTATATGAAAAATATAAAATAGATCCAGAAGTAAAAGATAAAGAGGGAAATTCACTTTTAAGTTTAGCAGTACAAAGTAATAGTTTTCAAATTGTAAATTATTTATTAAATGTTGGTGCAAATCCAAATACACAAAATAATAAAAATAATACTCCTTTACATTATGCTTTAACTTTTCATAATTATGAAATTGCTGATATTTTAATTAAAAGAGGAGCTAATGAAAAAGCTATTAATAAATTAGGTGCTAGTCCTTGGCAATGTTTAGATAGTGGATTATCTATTATTTGATAGTTTTATTTTATCATTATTAATAAAGTTTTTATATTATTTTCTGTAATGTTAGTAATTTTAATATTTTGAATAATATAAATTAAAAGGTTTATGGATTAAATATATTAATGATTTGTATATTGTAATAAAAAATAATTTAAAATAATTTCTTTTTTTAAAGTTTTTTCAAGTATTAAATAATTTAAAAAATTTAAAATAGTATTTATTATTGTTATTATATTTTATTTATAATATCTTCCTTTATTGTAATTATTATAATTTTTTTTATAATATCCACCTTCATTTTTTTCTTTTGTAAATGGTTTAACATCTAAATCAACTTCATTTGGAATTTGTAATAATTCTCTTAAGCAATTATTAATTTCATTAATATTATTTTTTTCATAAGTTTTAAACCAAATTTGTAAAAAATTAAATTCTTTTCTTACACTAATTAATACACCATTAATTTCATTTTTTATTTTTTGAGGGAAATTTCCCCCAATTAATAATAATATAATTTCTTCCCATACTAAAGATGAATTTTCCTTTTTTAATTTTATTGAAATTCTACCTCCTTTTTTATTTGATTCATCTTCCCATAATGGTTTAATATTATATTTAAATAATTGAAATTCAATTCCACTTTTAAGTGATTCTGGTTTTTTCATATGTTGAAATATTTTCCAAAAATCTTCAACAGTTTCAAAATCTGCTATTTTTTTTACTGTATTTTCATATTGTAAATTCCCAACATTCCCAAGAAGAGAATTATCAGAAATTCTATAATAAAAAGAAAATTTTTCATCTAAATCTAAATAACTTTCCATAAAAAAAAAATAAAAAAAAAATAAAATTAATTAATAAAATAAAAAATAAATAATTTATACATACCTATAATTAGGATTAAACTTTCCTTGAGCTCTAGTATAATCATTAACATCAACAATAGAACAAGGAATTCTATAAGAACCAGGACCAGGTGATTGACTAACTGCATAATTTAATCGACTTGAAGTTCCAAATTTAAATCCTCCTTTTTTTATTTTAGTTCTTACTTTATATGATCCAGGTCCAGGAATATTTTTTTTTCTTTCTTTTTTTATTTCATCTCCTCTTGTAGATGTTCCTATTTTCCATGAAGGATAATTTCTTTTTACATAATTCATTTTATTATTATTATATGAATTTGGTCCTGGTGTTTCATTATAATTTTTTAAATTTTTTCCCTTTCCAGTTATTGAATATTTTAAATTTTTACTATTTGATTTTGGATAATAAATTGGACCAGGACTTCTTTCTTTTTCTTCTGTGTTATTTGGTTTAAATACCATTGAATATTTTGGTGATGATGATTGGTTTTTTATATCATAATTTCCTGGACCAGGATTTCCATTTTTTAATATGAAATCAGTTCGATTTGATGTTCCTATTGAATATGAAGGAAGAGTGTTTGAATTATATGTATTTTTATAAGAACCTGGTCCTGGTGTATCTGATATGTCTTTTAAAGGTGCTGGTTTACCATTTATACTATATGCTGGTGCATGGTCAAAATTCATTATTTTTTATTTATTTAATTATGTTGTTAAAAATAAAAATAAAAAAAAATAAAAATATTTACTTTTTTCATAACTTATTTATTACGCGTTTTTTAATAAATAAAAATAAAATTCTTATTAATTTAAAAATATATTCTAAACAATATTTTTAATTTAATGTGAGCATAATTCAATCATTAATTTTCTATAATCTCCACCAATATCATTTTTAATATCTTCAACCATATCTTTACCATATAATTGTTTATAATATTGTTTAATTTGAGGCATATCAATTTCATCTCTAGTAACAAGAACTCTAATTAAAAGATGATCATTAGTTCCAAAACCTTTAATAGCATCTTTAACTCTAGTAGCAAAATATTCACTAGGACTAATAGTAGCATAAACAATACTTCTTAAACATTTTTTAGTATTTCCTGAAAATTCCTTATTAATAGCATCTAAAATAGTATGTCCTGCAATTTTATGATATTCTTTAGCCATACAAGCAATTTCAGCAGGAGAAGAATTAGTGAAAATTTTATTAAAAACAGAAGAATCAGTTCCCCATTTTCCTTCACCAGCTTCAAATAATTCTTTAGCTTGAGCTTCACATTGTGCTTGATTAGGATAATTATTTTCACTTCTTTTACATTGTAAAATAGAAACTAATAATCTTTGTAAATCACCACTTGTTTCTGATTTAATAGCACTTTCTAAATCTTTATTATATTTTTCTTTATATTTCTCTTTTATTTTCATAAGCATCCAATTTGGTCTTGAAGTAATTATTTCAATTAATGAATCTTCATCAGTTCCTGCACCTTTCATTGCTTTTTTTAATGAATCACAATCATATTCTATTGGTTCTGTAAATAATGCTACCATTGCATCTTCTAATTTACCACGAAGTTCACTTTTTAAATCTGCAACTAAATCACGACCAAATGCTGTTTTGTATGCTTCTTTTATTTGCATTCTTTGTTGATTTGTTCTATTTGCTACTATTTTTATTAAGGCTTCTTCATCTGTTCCAAATCCTTTCATTGCTTTACGAAGGGCATCTGCATCATCTTGGATTGACATTTTTTTTATATATATACGTTTTTTTAATTTTGGAGATTTTTATATTGAGCTTTGGGATTTATTTTTTTTTGCGTTTTTTTTTAGATTTTTTCCATAAATATAACAGATTTTTAATAATATAAGGAAAATAATTATGTTATAATGATATAAAAGTGTTATTGAAAATAAATCATAGTAATTATAAATGAACATTTTATAATATTTATAATTTATTACCAGAATTGAGAAAAAATAAATATATTTTATTATATATATTATTTAATTAAAAGAAAAATAATTATTTATTTATTTAATTATTCTTCACTAAAAACCAAATAACAAGCAAAATAATTATCAATTTTTGTTGAACAAATACCAATTGATTTCATATTAGGATTTAAAATATCATTTCTTTTACCTCCTTTATCATTATAATCATCTACAATCATTAAAATAAAACTAGTTAAAGGATCGTTAATATTATCTCTCCAAAAAGTATTTACAATAATTCCTTTATTTGTTAAATTACGAATATTGTTTGAAAAATATTTTTTATCTTGAATTTCTTGTATTGTTGTAGGAAGAGGAATAGTTAGATTTGGTTTATAAATTAATTTTTTCATTGGTGATTTTGATTTTAATATAGAAATTGCTTCATCAAATGCAGGTTCACCTCTTATTAAAGCAACTTTTACATTAGATTTATATTTAATTTTATTATTTTCTATAATTATATATTTTTTAGCATCTTCAATCATTTTAATAAAATTTTGTGGATTTTCTCTTATTAAATTTATATTTTCAAATATTTTTTGACTAAATTTATCATCTGGTAATAATCCACCATTATCTGTTGGTGTAAAATATTCATTTATATTATCATATTTAATTGATTTTTCTTCTTTTTTTTCTTCAATTTTATTATTTTCTTTATTTTCATTAATATTAATTAGATCAAAAAAGTGATTGTTTTCACCATTTTCATTAATCTTTTTTGAATGAAAATTATTATTAAATAGATTTACTTTATTTTCTTCATTATTTTGCTGAATAATAATATTTTTATTTTTATCGTCTTTTTCTAATACTTCTTTAATAATATATAAATTTTTATTAATATTATCTTTAATTTGTTCATTATCAAACCTACTACTTTGTTTTTCTGATGGTGGCTTTGGTATTTCATATTTGTCGAAAGTTGGTAATTTTTGTTCAGATCTAAATTTCCTTTTTTTATCTTTTGTTTCTTCTAAAAACAAAATATCATCAAAATCTTTAAATCTATCATTTTTATCTCTATCACTTTTATTATTCGCATTTTTTATTATATCACTTTGCTCTACATTTTTTTCTTTTGGGTTTAATATTTTTTCTTTATCAATAAAAAAATCTTTAGTTGAGATAGAATTTCTTATTTTATTTTTATCATTATTTTTATCTGGAATTATATTATTAGCTGCTTCCGTTCTCCAACTTTTATCTTTTGAA
>JAEEGK010026792.1_pt1 | contig 11699 bp, 10 predicted proteins | sample 8958771 | NCBI WGS metagenome assembly JAEEGK01 (sample SAMN16246547, study PRJNA631951) | gut metagenome | biome: gut microbiome; feature: rumen; material: SC-attached | host: Bos | place: Iran: Karaj | collected 2018-10 | reverse complement strand
CACCCGGAGCATATCGCCCATGTCCGGGGCCAGGGGCAGCTTGGGGAGGTCGGCCAGGGCTTCCCACCGCACCTCGCCCTCCTCCGAAGAATGAAGGATGCCGGAAAAGCGGTCCGCCCGGTAAAAGAGCACCACATAGCGCTTGTGATCGGTATACCAGTCCTTGACGCCCACCAGACGGGGGGAGGAGATTCGGAGCCCGGTTTCCTCCCATACCTCCCGGATCACCGCATCCGTGAAGGATTCGCCCTCCTCCACATGACCGCCGGGAAAGGTGATCCCCGGCCATGCGGGGTCGAGGCGATCCTGCACCAGAACCCTGTCGCCGTCGCAGACCATGCACATATTCGTGAGGGTTACGGATTCCGGCATGGTGGCCGCCTCCTTCCGATCCTTTGCTGTGAAACTGCGGAATCGCCGAAAGCCCGGCAGCGTGCGATCATCCCGACAATCTCTGGCTCTGCTCCCGCCCCTTCTGCCGGAGCCGCACGCCGGAAACCATGCCCATCGCGGCGAACGTCGCCACCAGGGAGGAGCCGCCGTAGCTGAAGAAGGGGAGGGTGATGCCCACAACGGGCGTCACACCGACGCACATGCCGATATTCTCGAAAACCTGGAAGGTGAGCATCCCGGCGAAGCCGACGCAGAGGAGCATGTCCCGGTGACTCCCGCTTCGCAGCCCCGTCATGAGTACCCGGATGATGATCAGGGTCAGCAGAAGCATGATGGCAGCGCAGCATACAAGACCCAATTCCTCTCCGGCCACGGAAAAGATGAAATCCGTATGCTTGAAGGGCAGCATCTCTCCCTGGGCACGCTCCCCCCGCAGATAGCCCTGACCGGTTACGCCCCCGGAGGCAAGGGCGATCTTGCTCTGGCGCACCTGCCAGGTGATCCCCAGCCCGTCCGGGTCAACCAGATCGGGGAAATAGGGGGCCAGGATGCGGTTTCGCTGATAGTCGCTGAGGAATCGGGTCCACAGCACGGGCGTGGCCAGAGCTGCCAGGGCCAGGGCCACCAGGAACCAGAGAATGTTCAGCCCCCCGGCGAAGCACATGGCGGCGAAAATGAATAAAAAGACCAAGGCGTTGCCTGCGTCGGCGCTGATGACGACATAGACGCCGAAGAGCAAAGCAAAATGGATCGCCAGGGAAAAGGCGCTGAAAACACCGCTGAGCCCCTTCTTGCTTTCCTGCAGGCGGGTGATCTGCCGGGACAGCAGCAGAGCAAAGGTGATTTTCAGCAGCTCCGAGGGCTGCACGCCGATGCCGCCGAAGCGGATCCAGCTGCGGTTGCCCGTTTCACCCATGACGCCGAAGAAGCGCAGCGCCAGCAGCAGGAGGATGTTGAAGCCGATCAGGAAATACCAGCGGTCCGTGATGATGTCCACGTCGATGAGGGAAAAGACGATGAAAAATACGAGGCCCAGCACCAGCGCCAAGGCCTGCACCGGCATGTAGCGCCCGTTTTCATAAGAACGGGTGGCGCTGAAGATGATCACCAGACCGAAGACGGAGGCAGCGACGCACAGCAGCAGCAGCGGAGTATCCGCCATGCGCAGATAATTGCCCGCCAGCTTGCCCAGACGCTTCATGCCGCCCCCTCCTTTCCTGACAGAGTGTGACCCGATTCTAGCATGTTTCCGGAGGAATGACAAGAGGCGTTATATGGGAGAAGCCGGGGGACATTTCCGATTTCGCCCCGGAAATCTTGAAAACCACCCGCCGCCGTGATATACTACCTTGATATCAAAGCCCGGACAGGGACAGACGACGGAAAGAGGACGGATCGATGATCGTTAGGACGAACACCGAGGAAGAGACAGAAGCCCTGGGGGAACGGCTTGCCAAATGTCTCCGGGCCGGGGCCGTAGTGGCCCTCTACGGGGACCTGGGCGCGGGGAAGACCGCCTTTGTCCGGGGCATGGCCCGGGGCCTGGATATCCGGGAGAGCGTCACCAGCCCCACCTTCACCATCGTCAACGAATATCCCGGGGATCCCGCCCTGTTCCACTTTGATATGTACCGGCTGAAAAATGCCGAGGAGCTTTACGGTATCGGCTGGGAGGACTATCTGGACCGGAACGGCATCTGCGTCACCGAGTGGAGCGAGCGGATCGAGGAGGCCCTGCCGGAAAACGCCGTCCGGGTGACCATCCAACGCCTGAGCGACACGGAGCGGTCGATCCGCATCGAGGGCATGCTATGAAGATCCTGGCTTTGGAATCCTCCGCCCTGGCCGCCTCCGCCGCCCTTTGGGCGGAGGGAAAGTGCGTGGGGCTGTATCTGCAGAACTGCGGCCTCACCCATTCCGAGACCCTGCTGCCCATGGCGGAGAATCTGATGAAGGGCTGCGGCGTCCCCATGGCGGAGCTGGACCTGATCGCCGTAGCCCGCGGTCCCGGCTCCTTCACCGGAGTGCGCATCGGCGTTGCGACGGCCAAGGGCCTCAGCTGGGGGCTGGACAAGCCCTGCTGCGGGGTCTCCACCCTGGAGTCCATGGCCTGGCAGGGGGCGCATCTGGAGGGAAGGCTCCTGTGCTGCTGCATGGATGCCCGCCGGGGCCAGGTCTACAACGCCCTGTTTCGGGCGGAGGGGGGGAGCCTCCGCCGCCTGCGGGAGGACCGGGCCATCACCCTGGCGGAGCTCCTTCCGGATCTGCCGGAAGCCCCCGTCCTTTTGGGGGACGGAGCCGCGCTCACGGCGAAGGCCATGGAGGAAGCGGGCCTGGAGCATACCCTTGCGCCGGAGCCCATCCGCATCCAGAGCGCATGGGGCGTGGCCCTGGCGGCATCGAAGGCGCCGGAGGAGGCCTGGGGAGAGCCGGAACCCGTCTATCTCCGCCTGAGCCAGGCGGAGCGGGAGCGGCTTGCCAGATTGGAAAGAGAACAACCGTCAGTTGAACAGGATAAAGGAGAATAATCAAATGGGAACGCTGCACGTATTCAATCACCCTCTCATCCAGCATAAGCTGAGCATCCTGCGGGATAAAAACACCAGCGTCAAGGAATTCCGGGAGCTGATCAGCGAGATCGCCAGCCTCATGTGCTTCGAGGCCACCCGGGACATGCCCACCGAGGAGGTGGAGGTGGAGACCCCCGTGGCCACCGCCAAGACCCGCCGCCTGGCAGGCAAGAAAATGGCCATCATCCCCATCCTCCGGGCCGGTCTCGGCATGGTGGACGGCATCATCCAGCTGGTGCCCGGCTGCAAGGTGGGCCACATCGGCCTCTACCGCGACCCGGTGACCCTGGAGCCTGTGGAGTATTACTGCAAGCTGCCCAACGACATCGCGGAGCGGGAGATCATCGTGCTGGATCCCATGCTGGCCACCGGCGGCAGCGCCAGCGCCGCCATCGGCTTCATCAAGGCCCACGGCGGGCAGCATATCCGCCTCATGTGCATCATCGGCGCTCCCCAGGGCGCGGATAAGGTGCTCAGCGACCATCCGGACGTGGACATCTATGTGGCGGCCATGGACAGCCATCTCAACGATCATGGCTATATCGTGCCCGGCCTGGGCGACGCGGGCGACCGCATCTTCGGCACCAAGTAAGTGGTCGATATCGCGGTCAAGGGCGTATGGAAGTCCTTTGAGCAGGATAAGTATATCCTGAAGGGCGTGGACCTGGAGGTCTACGAGGGCGAACGGGTGGGCCTGCTGGGGCGCAACGGCGCGGGCAAGAGCACCCTCTTCCGCATCATCACCGGGGAGATCGAATCCGACCGGGGGGATGTGGTGCTGGGCAGCGGCCGCCGGGTGGGCATCATGACCCAGATCCCCCGCTTTCCGGAGCATTTCACCACAGAGGACGTGCTGAAAACGGCCCAGGTCCGCCTGACGGAGATGCAGCAGAGGCTCACCGCCATGCAGCAGGCCATGGCGGAGGGAAAGCCCGTGGACGAGCGGGCCTACGACCGGCTCCAGAGCGCCTTTGAGGGCATGGGCGGCTACGAGACAGAGGTCCGCCGCAACAAGGTGGCGGGCGGCCTGGATATTCCCCCGGAAATGCGCGCCCGGCCCTTCAACCTGCTCTCCGGCGGGGAAAAGACGAGGGTGAACCTGGCCCGGCTCATCCTGGAGGAGACGGACATCCTCCTTTTGGACGAGCCCACCAACCATCTGGACCTGAACGCAACGGAGTGGCTGGAGGACTATCTTCTCCATTTCCGGGGCACCGTCCTCACCATCTCCCATGACCGCTATTTCCTGGACAGGGCGGTGCAGCGCATCGTGGAGCTGGCAGACGGCAAAGCGGTGCTCTATCCCGGCAACTATTCCTTCTTCGTGGAGGAGAAGCAGCGGCGCTACGAGGAGGCCATGAAGACCTGGGAGAAGAATCAGAAGCAGATCGCCCAGCTGCAAAAGGCGGCGGACGACCTGCACCTCTGGGCTTTTATGGGCAATGACAAGCTCCACAAGCGGGCCTTCTCCATGGAAAAGCGCATCGAAAGGCTGAAGCAGGCGGAAAAGCCCACGGCGGAAAAGCGCCTCAAGGCCCGCTTTGGGGAACGGGAGTTCCGGGGGGACGACGCCCTGGTGATCCACGACCTGAGCAAGAGCTTCGGCGGCAGGACCCTTTTCGACGGCGTGGAATTGCAGGTCACCGGCGGGGAGCGCATCGCCCTCATCGGGGATAACGGCACCGGGAAATCCACCCTTCTCTCCATCCTCATGGGGCAGCTCTCCCCGGATGGGGGCAGCTGCCGCTTCGGTCCTGCGGTGAAGACCGCCATGCTGGAGCAGCAGGTGCATTTTGAGCGCATGGACCGCAATCTGGTGGACACCATGCTCTATGAGGGGGACTGCACCCCCCAGCAGGCCAGGGACCGGCTGGGCGCCTTCGGCTTCAGCGGGGAGGACGCCTTCAAGTTCGTGGGGGACCTCTCCGGCGGGGAGCTGAGCCGCCTAAGGCTGTGCATCCTCATGAAGGAGGATGTGAATTTCCTCATCCTGGACGAGCCCACCAACCATCTGGACATCCTCTCCCGGGAGTGGATGGAGGATGCCCTGACGGACTATTCCGAAGCCCTCCTCTTTGTCAGCCATGACCGCTATTTCATTTCCCGCTTCGCCACCCGCATCTGGGAGCTGGAGGATGGGGTCATCACCGACTGGCGCTGTCCCTTCGAGGAATACCGCGCCCGGAAGGAGCGGCTGCGCCAGGCGGCCCTGGCCAGGCAGGCTGAGGAGAAAAAGCAGCTCAGGAAGGAACAGCCCAAGCGGGAAAAGCCCGCTGGGGGCCAGAAGGCGCTGCAGAAGAAGCTGGCGGCCACGGAGCGGGAGATCGCCGCGCTGGAAGAGAGGCTGAAGGAGCTGGAAACGGCCATCGAGGAAAACGCCACGGATTACGAGGCCCTGGGCCGCCTGTTCGAGGAAAAGACCGCCGCGGAGGCGGAGATCGAAGCGAAATACGAGGATTGGGGCGTCCTTTCGGAGGAACTGGAAGGGCTGTCATAGCAGACTATGGAAGATAAGCTCATCGCCATCGAGAAAAAATACGGGCAGATCGAGGCAAAGCTGGCCGATCCCGCCTGTTATAACGACCCGGAGGCGGTGTCCCGGCTGACGCGGGAGCAGAAGGAGCTCCAGCCCGTGGCGGAAAAGCTGCGGGAGGTGCGGAAGCTGGAAGGCGACATGGCGGCGGCGGAAGAACTGCTGCGCGCCGAGGACGGGGAACTGCGGGCCCTGGCGAAGGAAGAACTGGCGGAGGGAAGCCAGCGGCTGGAGGCCCTGCGGGAGGAATTGAAGATCCTCCTGCTCCCCCGGGACCCGGACGACGACCGCAACGTCATCATGGAGATCCGGGCCGGGGCCGGGGGAGACGAAGCGGCCCTCTTCGCCCATTCCCTCTATCGGATGTACGCCATGTACGCGGAGAAAAGCGGCTGGAAGCTGGAACTGACGAACCTGAACGAAACGGAGCTGGGGGGCGTCAAGGAGGTCTGCTTCCGCATCGAAGGGCCCGGGGCCTATGCCCGGCTGAAATTCGAGAGCGGCGTCCACCGGGTCCAGCGGGTGCCGGACACGGAGACCCAGGGCAGGATCCACACCTCCACCGTCACGGTGGCGGTGCTGCCGGAGCTGGACGAGGTGGAATTCCGCCTGGAGGAAAAGGATCTCAGGATCGACGTGTTCCGCTCCTCCGGGGCGGGGGGCCAGAAGGTGAACAAGACCTCCTCCGCCATCCGGGTCACCCATCTGCCCACGGGCATGGTGGTGGAGTGCCAGGATGAGCGCAGCCAGTATAAGAACAAGGACAGGGCGCTGAGCATCCTGCGCAGTAAGCTCTATGAGATCGAGAAGGAAAAGCAGCGCTCCGCCGTCGCCGCGGAGCGAAGGAGCCAGGTAGGCACCGGCATGCGCAACGAGCGCATCCGCACCTATAATTTCCCCCAGGGGCGGGTGACGGACCACCGCATCGGCCTGACCCTGTATAAGATCGACGCCGTCATGGACGGGGCGCTGGAAGAACTGATCGACGGCCTCCGGGCGGCGGAGCAGGCGGAAAGGCTGCGTGGCGAAGGATGAATACGGAGCTTCTGGATGCTTCCCGCCTGGACCGGGCGGCGGAGATATTGCGCAGCGGGGGCCTTGTGGCCATCCCCACGGAAACGGTCTACGGTCTGGGGGCGGACGGCCTCAACGAGAGGGCCGTGGCCCGGATCTTCGAGGTGAAGGGCCGGCCCCAGGACAATCCTCTCATCCTCCATGTGTCCGACGCGGCGGAGCTGACGAAATGGTGCCGGGACATCCCGGCGGCGGCCTGGGAGCTGACGGAAAGATTCTGGCCCGGACCCCTGACCCTGGTGCTGAAGCGGCGGAGCGTGGTGCCCCTGCGGGTAACGGCGGGGCTGGAAACGGTGGCCATGCGCTGCCCGGACCATCCGCTGACGCGGGAGGTGCTGCGGCGCGCGGGCCTGCCTGTGGCGGCCCCCAGCGCCAATCTCTCCGGCAAGCCCAGCACCACCACCGCGCAGCACTGCATCCACGACCTTTGGGGCAAGGTGGAGGCCATCCTGGACGGCGGCCCCTGCCGGGTGGGGGTGGAATCCACCATCCTGGACCTGAGCGTATGGCCGCCGCGGGTGCTGCGGCCCGGGGGCGTCACCCTGGAGCAGCTGCGCGCCCTCCTGCCGGAGACGGAGATGGACCCCGGCCTGGTCAGGCCGGACGAGACCCCCAAGGCCCCCGGCATGAAATACCGGCACTATTCTCCCCAGGCGGAGCTGCGGCTCCTGCGGGGGGAGAAGGAACGATTTTCTGATTATGTAAACTCGCTTCCCGACGAGGGCACGGCGGTGCTCTGCTTCGCCGGGGAGGAGGGGCTTTTCCCCGGCAAGCGTACCCTGGCCTATGGCCGGGAGGAGGCGCCGGAGACCCTGGCTGCCGGGCTTTTCGACAGCCTGCGGGCCCTGGACACGCCGGAAGTGAAGCTCATCTGCACCCGCTGTCCCTCGGAGGCGGGCGTGGGCTGGGCGGTGGTGAACCGGCTGAAAAAAGCGGCGGGAGGTAAGATAACGTGTTTGTGATCGGCATCACCGGCGGCACCGGAACGGGGAAGACCACGGCCCTGGAGGTGGTGCGGGAGCTGGGCGGCGCGGTCATCGACTGCGACGAAGTGTACCACCGCCTGCTGGAAACGGATAAAGAGATGCTGGGGGCCATCGAAGAAGCCTTCCCCGGCACGGTGGAGGGCGGCGTCCTCCAGCGCAAAAAGCTGGGGCAGATCGTATTCGGGGACCCGGAGAAGCTCCTTAAGCTCAACGGCATCACCCACGGCTATGTGAAAAAAGCGGTGGACAAGCGCCTGGCGGAAGCCCGGCGGGAGGGGAAGACCCTGGCCGCCGTGGACGCCATCGCCCTCATCGAGGGGGGCCTTGGGGCGCTGTGCCAGGCCACCGTGGCCGTCACCGCCCCGGAGGAGGCCAGGGTGACGCGCCTCATGGCCCGGGAGGGCATCACGGAGGAATACGCCCGGGCGCGCATCCGGGCCCAGAAAAGCGAGGATTGGTTCCGGCAGCACTGCACCGTCACCCTGGTGAACGATGCCGGCCGGGAAGAGTTTGCGGAAAAATGCCGGCGGTGCTTCCGGGCCCTGCCGGGGGAGGTTCAGACCATGAGCATTGAAACGATGGAAAAGCTGGAATCCGCCGTGCGGTCTTACAGCCGCGCTTTCCCGGTGGAATTCGTGCGGGCCAAGATGTCCCGGATGTACGCCGCCGACGGGCGGGCCTATCTGGATTTCTTCGACGGGGCCGGGGCCCTGAACTACGGCCACAACAACGATTATATCAAGGAAAAGATCCTGGCCTATCTGGAGGCGGACGGCATCACCCACGCCCTGGATATGTTCACCGGGGCCAAGGCGGATTTCTTCGAAGCCCTGGATGAAAAGATCCTGCGTCCCCGGAACCTCAGCTACCGCATCATGAGCTGCGGCCCCACGGGCACCAACGCGGTGGAGGCGGCCCTGAAGCTGGCCAGAAAAGTCACCGGGCGGACGGGCGTCTTCGCCCTCACCGGCGCTTTCCACGGCATGACCCTGGGCGCCCTCTCCGTCACCGCCGGGGTGGACCATCGCCAGGGCGCCCATGTGCCCCTGCCCTTCACGAATTTCGTGCCCCATCCCAACGCCGTGAGCTTCGATACCATCGACTATTATGAATGGCTGCTGACGGACAACTACTCCGGCGTGGAGAAGCCCGCCGCCTTCATCATCGAGACCACCCAGGCCGAGGGGGGCATCCAGGTGGCGCCTACGGCGTGGCTGAAGCGGCTGAGGGCCCTCTGCGACAAGCACGGCGTCCTGCTGATCGTGGACGACATCCAGGTGGGCTGCGGGCGCACCGGCAGCTTCTTCAGCTTTGAGCGGGCGGGCATCGTGCCGGATCTGGTGGTGCTGAGCAAGTCCATCTCCGGCTACGGCCTCCCCATGTCCCTGCTGCTTATAAAGCCGGAGCTGGACAAATTTGATCCCGCCGAGCACAACGGCACCTTCCGGGGCAATCAGCTGGCCTTCGTGGGGGCCAAGGCGGCCCTGGAATATCGGGAGCAGGCGGACCTGGACGCCCAGGTGCACCGCAAGGAAAAGATCGTCTCCGATTACATCGAAAAGGAACTTCTGCCCATGGACGAGCGTCTTAAGCATCGGGGCATCGGCCTCATCCACGGGGTCGATTTTGAGGAGATCGGGGATGTGAGCGGCGCGGTGGCCAGGGAGTGCTTCCGCCGCGGCCTGGTGATCGAGCGGAGCGGCCGCAACGACTGTGTGCTGAAGCTGATGCCCGCCCTCACCATCACGGAGGAGGAGCTGGCCGAGGGCCTGGGGATCATCCGGGAGAGCATGAAAACCATTTTGGGAGGAAATAGACCATGACGAGAGACGAGCTGTTTTTCAAGCCGAAGAGCGTATATGAGACGGCTACGGAAGCCAAAGTAAAGGAGATCTATGACTTTGCGGTGGGCTACAAGACCTGGCTGGACGCCTCCCGCACGGAGCGGCTGGCGGTCCGGGAAGCGGTGAAGCTGGCCGAGAAGGCGGGCTTTAAGCCCTGGGTCCCCGGCAAGGCCCACAAGGCCGGGGAGAAGCTCTATTTCGTGAACCGGGAAAAGGCCCTGACCCTGGCGGTGCTGGGCAAGAAGTCCCTGGGCGAGGGCTGCAACATCGCCGCCGCCCATGTGGACAATCCCCGGCTGGACCTGAAACAGCATCCCCTCTATGAGGATGGGGAGATGGCCTACTTCAAGACCCATTACTACGGCGGCATCAAGAAGTATCAGTGGGTGACGACGCCTCTGGCCCTGGTGGGCGTGGTGGTCCGCGCCGACGGGGAGAAGCTGGATGTGTCCATCGGCCTCCAAAAGGGCGAGCCGAGGTTCGTCATCACCGACCTGCTGCCCCACCTGGCGGCGGACCAGATGAAGAAAAACGCAGCCGACGTGATCCCCGGGGAAGGGCTGAACCTGCTCCTGGGCTCCCGGCCCGACGCCGAAGAGGGCTCCGACCGGGTGAAGCTGGCCGTCATGAAGCTGCTCCATGAGAAATACGGCATCGTCGAGGCGGATTTCCTCTCCGCAGAGCTCTGCGCCGTGCCCGCCGACGAGATCACCGACATCGGCCTGGACCGCAGCCTCATCGGCGGCTACGGCCACGACGACCGGGTCTGCGCTTACAGCGAGCTCATGGCCATCCTGGAGACCAAAAAGCCGGAAAAGACCGCCGTCTGCCTCCTGGTGGACAAGGAGGAGATCGGCTCCGAGGGCACCACCGGCATGCTCTCCGCTTCCTTTGACCGCTTCATGGAGGACCTGTGCGCCTCCCAGGGCGCAAGCCTCAAGGAGTGCTACGCCCATTCCTTCTGCCTTTCTGCCGACGTGTGCAACGCCTTCGACCCCAATTTCCCCGAGGTCAGCGAGAAGCGCAACAACGCCAGGGTGAATTACGGCGTGGGCATCATCAAGTTCACCGGCTCCCGGGGCAAGTCCGGCTCCAACGACGCCTCCGCCGAGGTGGTGGGCCGGGTCCGGAAGCTGCTGGACGGCGCGGGCGTCGCCTGGCAGATGGGCGAACTGGGCAAGGTGGACCAGGGCGGCGGCGGCACCGTGGCCAAATTCACCGCCCAGCGGGACATCGACACCATCGACGCGGGGGTGCCCGTCCTGAGCATGCACGCCCCCTTTGAAGTCATTTCCAAGGCGGACCTGTATATGACCTATGCCGCCGTGAAGGCCCTGTATGCCGCTGCGATATAGAAGGAGGCGAGACCACTGCTGGAACTGAAAGAAGCCAACTGGGCGGACATGGACAAGGAGTGGCGCTTTTGCCGCGTCATGCCCGCGGATGAAAACGGGCTGGCGAGCCAATGGGCCGGCATTTCCCGGGAAGAATTCGTGACCGCCGCCCTGCCGAAGATGCTGGCATTGGCCAAGGGGGAGGAGCTGCCGGAGGGCATCGTGCCCGAGACCATCTATTTCCTCTGGAACGAGGGGGAGATCGTGGGGCAGTTCCGCCTGCGGCATTATCTGAATGATTCCCTGCGCCGGGGCGCGGGCCACATCGGCTATTACGTCGCCCCCGACTACCGGGGGAAGAACCTGGCGACGGAGGGCCTTGGCCTGCTTCTGGAGGCTGCCGCCGACATCGTGCCGGAAAAGGAATACTACCTCCGCCTCCGGAAGGGCAACCTGGCCTCTCTCCGGGTAATGGAGAAAAACGGCGGGCATGTAGTGGAGGAGGACCCGCTGTATCTCTATGTCCGCATCCCGAAACCCAAAAAGACCGCGGAATAACCATTGTTGAGGAGGTTTTCTCATGGATAATATGATCACCTGCCCCTCCTGCGGCGCTGCGCTGCCCCAGGGCACCAAGCACTGCACCGAATGCGGCGCGAAGCTGGACGCGCCTTTGGCGGACGCCGCCGCGGCTACCGCGGCCAAGGCGGAAGAAGCCGTCAGCGAAGCGGAGGCCGTCTTCGGCGCGCCCTTTGCCCAGCAGCCCCCCTCCGTGCTTTTGGGTGACGCCGCCGCCGCGGTGGAGGCCATGCCCCAGGAAAAGCCGGAGCCCGCCTATCCCAGCCAGAGCGCGGCCCCTGTCACGCCTGCCCCGGCTCCCGCCCCTGCGCCCAGCCCCTATGCTTCGCCCGCGCCTGCGGCTCCGGCAGCTGCCGCAGCCCCCGTCTACCCGGCTGCCGCCGCTT
>JAEEGK010026791.1_pt1 | contig 11700 bp, 11 predicted proteins | sample 8958771 | NCBI WGS metagenome assembly JAEEGK01 (sample SAMN16246547, study PRJNA631951) | gut metagenome | biome: gut microbiome; feature: rumen; material: SC-attached | host: Bos | place: Iran: Karaj | collected 2018-10 | reverse complement strand
TGAGCACGTCGGCGCCTGCCCTTGAGCATTCCAGCAGGAAGGCGTTGCCGTAGTCGAAGAAATACATTCCCTTGGCAGAGAGCCGTCCGATCGCTGCGGCGTGGCGGCGGAGTGAAGCATAGACGGCCTCCTTGAAGGCTGCAGGATCAGATGCCATCAGGGCCTTGCTTTCTTCGAAACTCAGCCCGGCCGGATAATAACCGCCTGCAAAAGGATTGTGGAGCGAGGTCTGGTCTGATCCGAGGTCGACATTGATTCCTTCATCGGCCAGCCGTTCCCAGAGGTCCACGACGTTGCCGACATAGGCCAGTGAAACGACTTCCCGGTCTGCCACGGCCTTGCGGATTCTGGCCATCAGTTCGTCGAGGTTTTCGTGCAGTTCGTCCACCCATCCCTGATCGTAGCGTTTCTGTGCAGCTGAAGGATTGATTTCGGCAGTCACGCTCACTACTCCTGCGATGTTGCCGGCTTTGGGCTGTGCACCCGACATTCCGCCGAGGCCTGCAGTTACGAACAGCATTCCGTGACGTTCCTCTTCAGTCCCTTTCAGGCCGCGTTTCCACAACTGTTTGCGGGCAGCATTCATCACGGTGATCGTGGTGCCGTGAACGATGCCCTGAGGACCGATGTACATCCAGGAACCCGCAGTCATCTGGCCGTACTGCGAAACGCCCATCGCATTGAAGCGTTCCCAGTTGTCCTGCGAAGAATAATTGGGAATCACCATTCCGTTGGTGATGATTACCCTCGGTGCATCCTTATGGCTTGGGAACAGTCCGAGCGGATGGCCGCTATACATTGCCAGCGTCTGCTCCTCAGTCATATTGGCCAGGTACTGCATCACCAGGCGGTACTGTGCCCAGTTCTGGAAAGCGGCACCGTTGCCGCCATACACTATCAGTTCGTGGGGATGCTGGGCCACTCGCTCGTCCAGATTGTTCTGGATCATAGCCATCATCGCCGCAGCCTGCCTGCATTTGGCGGGATACTCGTCGATGGGGCGGGCGTACATCCGGCAGGAGGGACGGTAGCGGTACATATAGATGCGACCGTAGTCCTTCAACTCCTGGGCAAATTCAGGAGCGAGCCGAGCGTGCAGTTGAGGCGGGAAGTAACGCAGCGCGTTGCGTAGCGCCAGTTCCTTTTCGGCCTCTGTGAGTATGTCTTTGCGTTTGGGAGCGTGATTTACTTTATCGTCGTAAGGCTTCTGCTCAGGCAGGCTGTCCTGGGGAATTCCTGCCAGAATTTCTTCCTTGAATGTCATCGTTACAATTTTGTTAGCGTTAATACTTCAGCCTCGAGTTTCTCCGCCTCGGCAACCATCGCTGCACCTTCTTCGATCAGGGCGCTTGCTGAGGCTTTGTCTTCGAGGCCCTGGGCGTTGATTTTGACATTCAGGAAGGCGCCGCGGACAGCGGCACGTGCGGCCAACGCTGCCACTCCTGCGTCAGAGGCTGAATTGGGATTGCCGTCGCGGGCCATTGCCACCGCCAGAGGGAACACATCCATAGCGGTCTTCATTGTCTCGAGGGGAACCTGGGCTGCGTGAAGAGTGGCGGCCTCGATTGCCTTGCTGCGGGCGGCCTTCTCTTCCGGGGTGCCCTTGGGAAGACCCATTGCCGCCATTATGCCGTCGAAGGAGCGGGTGTCTTCATCCACCAGTTCCAGCATCCTGGCGAGAACCTTCTGGCCCTTGTCGGCCCACTGTGAGAATTCCTCCCAACGGTCGTCCCAGCCACGCTTTCCGGCTGACAGGTTGGCCACCATCGTGCTCAATGCTGCACCGAATGCACCCATCACCGCTGCTACGCTGCCGCCTCCGGGTGCCGGAGATTCAGAAGCGGTTTCTTCGGCAAAACCTTTGACAGTCATTCGAACCAGCCTTTCTCGGACTGCTTCTTCAGCCGGGTCGGCAATGAGATATTCTATCACTTTTTCGCGAGGCTCGCATGGTTTGAGGTCGTCAAGCCCCATACTCTTTACAGCGATCTTCATCAGTTCGCTCTCGGAAACGCCGACGCTGCGGTGCTGTTTCTCCAGGAAGTAGCGGCCTGCATCTATCAGCACCTGCTTAGGTACGAGGCCGACTATTTCGGTGCCGGTGACGCGCATTCCGCGGGCTTCGGCCTTGGCTGAGACTTCGTCGAAGGCTTTGTGAAGGGGAGTGGCGTCGATGTCGGTGATGTTCATACTAACCTGGGCCACGCCATACTCGGGAATATACCAGCCGATTGCCTTGCAGCCTTTCAGTGTGCCCGGTATCCAGACCTGTTCGCCGTTTGCGTCCTTGATGAGGGCTCCGGTCAGGGAGCCGCCTTCACGGGCCTTGCGGCCTTTCTCTCGGACGTCGAAGGCTACGCTCATAGCCTTGCGTACTGATGTCGTATTGAGGTTGAAGTTGACAGCGATGAGGAAGTTGCGGGCTCCGACGTTGCTTGCTCCGCTGCGTGCAGTAACATCGTCGTAAGCGGCAGGTCCGAAATCAGGCCTGCGCTCAGGGTCTGCCATTTTTTCGGGAAGGGCTTCATATTCGCCGGCACGGCACACTGCGAGGTTGCGGCGTTCGGGCTTGAATGCGGCGGCTTCGTAACAGTAGCAGGGGATACCCAGTTCGTTGTACATCCTTTCGGCGAGTTTGCGTGCGAGCGCGGCACATTCCTCAAGGGTTATGCCCTGTACGGGAACGAGGGGCAGCACGTCGGTCGCACCTGAGCGGGGATGCTCTCCGTGATGGAGACGCATATCGATCAGTTCCTGGGCCTTGGCGGCTCCCTGGAATGCAGCTTCGCAGACAGCGTCTGGCTCACCTATGAAGGTAACCACGGTGCGGTTTGTCGCTTCTCCTGGATCGACGTTGAGCACGCTTACGGAACGGCCGTCTGGAGTCTTTGTGTCAGCTATGGCTTTGACTATGGCGTCTATAACGCCCTTGTCACGGCCTTCGCTGAAATTCGGAACACATTCTATCAGTTGTTTCATAGTGACAATTATAGTGTTTGTATTTTTCAAATATACAAATAATAGCGCATAAGTGAAAGAATAAGGCCTGAAGGAATATGGCCACCCCGGCCAAGGAAGAGGGAGGTTGCCTGCTGGATACGAGTTCTGCGTAGCAGGACGAAGTAGACAGTAGGAGGGTACGAGTGAGCGTCAGCGAACGAGCTTCCTGAAGGCCTGTATTCTTTCACTTATGCTTATCTGTATATAAAAAATCCATCTCCCTTAATTGAGAGATGGATTATACTAATTATGAACAACAGATGAACCTGCTCTACTAGAAGTCTGAATTTACGACTACCCGTTCGAAGTCCTCGCGGAGGATATCGCCGTCGAAACAGATGAACGACGTCTCGTCGCCGTCGGTGGCCAGCATCACGAAACTCCTGATGATATTGTCGTCACCGTTGGTGAACATCTGCATACGCTCACCGCTGTCCTTGGCTTCCATCAGCAACTCGTAGTTGCCGCCGCGGATCATCCTCGATACCTCACCGGCAAGCTGGGTCGCAGGACCGGAATGGGGGATATTGAGAATGTACATACCCTTCATCGAGCGGATGATATTGCTGATGTCAACAGCGTCCTGATCCTTGAGGTCTATGCTGAGGCGGCCGATCATCTTGAACATCGCAGGACTGATGTATACAGCCTCCACGCCGTCCAGGTCGGAATACTTTTCGTAGAGTGACTTGCCTGTCTGTGCAAAAGCACCAACAGACAACACTGCAAGAATGACTGATAAGAGAATCTTTTTCATCGTATTTTATTTATTGTTTTTTCCACATTTTCTGAAATGGTCTTTTCGCTCTCGTAGACCGCGTCCCTGCCTTGCTGCACCCCCGAGCCAATCTGGCGGAAGACAGCCTGGACCTGGGCATAGGCCAGTGCCGGATCGTCGAAGGTGTCCTTGGGCTCGCGGCTTTGCTGCAGGGCAAGTCCGATGCCCAGCATCAGGATGAACGAAGCGGCTATGCCTGAAATCCAGCTGACATACACCTTGCGAGAAGAACCGCCTTTGGCTTCTTCAGCAATCTCCAGCTTGGATACGAGTTCCTTGGCCCCAGCATCGCCGGCCTCCAGGGCCTCATCGTTCGCAATGGCTTCCAGCTCTTCCAGAGACAGTTTGCCGATAGTTTCAATATCTTTCATTTTCCAAGATTTTTCTAAGTGTCTTGCGTGCCGCGCTCAGCATTACCCTGAGGCTTCCCTCGGAGAATCCGGTCGCCGACGCGATCTCGTCATATTCCATATTTTCAAATACCCTCATTCGGAGCACCTTCTGCTGACTGTCGGGTAGCTTTGCAATCGCCTTCTCCACAGCCTTGATGGTTTCCCTCGCCGCCAGCACCGAATCGTCGTCTGCAATGCTGACTTCCACTTTCTTTAGAGATTCGCTCCGTGCAACCTTTTCGTGACGCAGCCGGTCAAGGCAGATGTTGCGTAGCATTGCGAGTCCGTATGCCTTGGGCTGCCGTATCCCGTCCAGCTTGTCCCTCGAGATCCAAAGCCTTATATAGAGGTCCTGGACAGCGTCCGCCGCATCATCCGCATCCTCCAGAATATAGAGGGCTACGCGGTAGAAAGCGTTTTCAAGCGGAAGCCAGGTGGCCTTGAACTCAGGGATTTCCATCGTTTCTTACTTTGTCGTTGAGTTGACGAGTTCTGCAAGGTCGCCGGCAGAGATGGTTCCGAAGAAGCAGATCAGTGCGCCGTCCTCAGGGACGAACATTATGATGTCGCTGATCGTCTCCCCGTCATTGGAAGTGGTGCCGAAGATGGACATTTTCTCATTGCCGTCCTTGGCTTCCATCAGCAGCTCGCACCCTCTCAGCTCACCGGCCATCTTAGCGTTGAACTTGTCTTTAACCGCAGCCGGGCAGTCATCGTAGTCGACGACTATCATACTCTTCACCCCGCGCATCACCGGAAGGTCGCGATCCAGTCCGCTGACCATCTTGCCGAACTTAAGGGCCATACCGCCGATGGACACCATCTCCACGTTGGACTCCGACACCACCTTGATGCCCGGGAGCGTCACTGCTTCCCTGTCCGAATCGATTCCTGACAACCTGGCCTCAGCCCTCATCTCATTCACCAAACCCTGAACCCTGCTCTTGCCCGGAGTCTTGCGGGCCTGACACACTGCCGTTACTGACAACAGCACAAACAACGTTACTAATATCCGTTTCATAAAAATCGTTTTGACAATAAGACGTACGGGCGGAAATTTTGTTAATGACAAATCATCTTTTTTTGTCTATCCACACCCAGAGACGGTACATAAGGAATCCCCAGCACAGAAAGAGGACGACATAGACCCAGTAGGGAAGCCGTGCTGTGTAGGCGTCATCGCGTATGACATTCTCATAGTCGGGAATGTCTGTGTAATAGTAAGCCCCGGCCCCGAAGTCGTACTTCTCCGAGAGGCCGAGGCCGTTGATCATTATATACAAGGCGCAAAGGACAATCAGCACCGAGGCGGCGACGGTCGCCACTTTCATAGCCCTGCGCCTGTCCATTACTTGAATTCAGAAAGGACGGGTATGTCAAAGACAACGCCCGACAGCAGGAACCACACGGCAAAGAGAGTCAGCGCGATGTTGAAGAGCTGGCCGATGACATAGAGCCAAAGCACCTTGCCGCCGTGCATCTGCTTTGCGATGGACTTGAAGTTGGTGTCGAGTCCGATGGATGTGAAGGCAAGCACGAAAGCCCAGTTCTTGTACTGGTCGAGCACTCCGTTGATGGCCTTGACCTGGTCGCCACCGAACGCCGGCTGGATGATGAAAGAAGCGATGAGCGAAGCTGCGAAGAAACCGATGATGAACTTCGGGAAGCGGGTCCAGATCTCGCCGGCGCCAACCTTGCGCTCAGAGCCCTTGTCGACCCTCGTGGCGAAGAAGATGGCCACGAAGAAGGCTATGAAACCTATGAGGATATTCTGGATGGACTTTACCAGAACTGCAGCCTGCTCGGCTTCGGCGCCGAGAGCATTGCCGGCCAGAACCACAGCTCCGGTGGAATCCACAGTACCTCCGATGAGCGCTCCGCCCATCAGCTGGCTCATACCGCAGGCCTTGATTATCATAGGCTCGAACACCATCATCAAGATGGTGAAGATTATGGAGATGGAAATTGCTATCGAGAGGTCGTCCTTCTTAGCCTTGGCAGCGGCTCCGGTGGCGATGGCGGCTGAGGTTCCGCAGACACTCGTGGCCGCAGCAAGAGTGATCACCAGCGGCTTGTTGTCGATCTTGAAGACCTTCGTGCCAAGCCACCACATAAATATGATGACGATAGGGGTGACGATCCAGGCTATGCCGAGGCCATAGAGGCCGAACTTGGCGATGTTGGAGAACAGCACCGAGAAACCCATTATCACCAGACCGGTCTTTATATAGTATTCAGTGCGGATGGCAGGTTTCAGCCACTCGGGCACGCCGACAGTGTTTGATATGAGCAGGCCGACTATCAGCGCCCAGAAGGCCCATTCAAGATAGCGGTTGAGGGTGAACTCGGCGCTTATGAGGCGTACGAATACAGCCAGCAGGAAGAGGCAGATGAAGGCGGGGATGAACTTCTTTATGCTGCCGCCCTGCAGTTTGATGCCTGCGGCGAAGAGCACTCCAAGCACAGCCGCCGTAAGCAGCAGCTTGCCCCAGAATGCCCACTGACCCAGTTGGGTCCATATGGTGTGGTCTCCGAAATGCCAGGTTGAAAATTTGAGGGCTGAGAAGTCGAACCATCCTGTGAGGACGGCCACACAGCCCAGAAGTATTACGACCGCGCCGATCCATACGGCCAGCCAGTCCTCGGTAAAGAGTTTATGGGTTTTGTCTGTCATATTATGTTATTTCTTTGTATAAACGTCCTTGACGGCGAAGTAGCATTTCTTGGGCTGGTACTGGGCATCGAAGAGGAGAGGGTAGTCGAGACGGCCGCGGACGAAGTTGTTGAGCCAACTGCTGCGGTCGCTCAGACACCAGAATGTTACAGACGAGATCTTGTCGCGGTTTTTGTGGAGAGTGCGGAAGATCATTGCATACTCTTCTGCCTGGGCATCTGCCATCTCAGCGGTGTACTGCACCGACTGTTTGATCTTCTGGCGTTCCTGGGCTCCGGGGCCGTGGTAGTTATCGAAGCAGGTGAGGTCGAGCTCAGTGATCTGCACGTCGAGGCCGAGGGCGGAGAAACGGTCGATGGCAGTCTGGATCTGCTCCTCTGTGACCGTATTGTCCCAGTGAGCCTGCATTCCCACACCGTCGATGGGAACCCCTTTGTCGAGCATTTCCTTCAGCATCGTGCAGGCTCTTTCGAGTTTGGCAGGATCCACGAGATTGTAGTCGTTATATATAAGTTCACATCCTTCAGGAGCATATTTCTTTGCAGTGCGGAAAGCCCATTCGATGAACTCGGGGCCCCCGAACACGCTGTACCAGGGCGAGCGGGTGCGATAGATGCTTTCGCCGGGAGTGTCGGCCAGCGCCTCATTCACCACGTCCCAGGCATAGATCACATCCTTGGGATAGTGCTCGAAGACAGCCTTGATATACTTCTCGTGCTTTTCCATCACCTGTTCCTTGGTGAGCGGGTTGCCGTCGGCGTCGTTCATATAGCCGCGGGGAGTGGAGCCGTGCCATACGAGGGTATGGCCGCGCATCTTCATTCCGTTTTCCTGGGCAAAGGCCACGATCTTGTCGGCCTGAGTGAAGTCGAAGGAGCCGTCGGGACGGATGATGCTGGCGGGCTTCATCGCATTCTCCGCTGTCATAGAGTTGAAATTCTTTTTCACCATCTCGCCCTGCACACCCTCGAGAGTGTTGGGACTCACGGCGACTCCAATCCTGAAATCATCCTTTATGAATGTCTTCAACCCGGGAACTTCGTCCTTGTTGGTACAGGCGGTCAGCGCAACCGCGAAAAAAGCAAGAATCAGTAAACGTTTCATAGTTTTCAGTTATTAATCAGCCTCTAAGTTAATGAAGGTTATCCTGTTTTGCTCAATGTTTCTTTGATATTTGCGGATGAATAACAAACAAAGAGGGGCGAACCGTGTGGCCCGCCCCTTAATTATACATATATACTTGTGTTAGAACACCAGCACAAAGATACCTGCGGCGAGGAGGGCGCCGACTATGGGGCCGCAAACCGGAACCCAGCTGTATGCCCAGTCGCTTGAGCCTTTGCCCTTGATGGGGAGGATGGCGTGGGCGATGCGGGGACCGAGGTCACGGGCGGGGTTGATGGCGTAACCGGTGGTGCCGCCGAGCGACATACCGATGGCCATAATAAGCATAGTTACAGGGAATGCACCTGAGCTTCCGAGATTGAAGTCTGCGGTGTTGCCTTCAGTGGCGAATGCCATAATGATGAACACGAGCACGCAGGTGCCGATGACCTCGCAGATGAAGTTGCGCCAGTAGTTGCGGATGGCAGGGATGGTGCAGAAGCATCCGAGCTTGGTGGCCTGGTCTTCAGTGGCATTGAAATGATCTTTGTAGAACACCCATACCAACCAGCCGCCGCAGATACCGCCGAGGATCTGGGCTACGATGTAGCCGAACACGTCAGACCAGGGGAATGAACCCGCAGCCGCGAGACCGAGAGTGAGGGCCGGATTGAGGTGGGCGCCGCTGATGGGGCCGGAAACGAACACACCGCACATTACGGCGAAACCCCAGGCCATTGTGATTACGACCCAGCCGCTGCCCTGGCCTTTGGTCTTGTTGAGGCAGACGTTAGCGACCACGCTGTCTCCCATAAGGATGAGAACGAGAGTTCCCAGGAATTCAAACAGATATTTTTCCATAATTGTATTTAGGTTATTTAGACAATGTTCTTGAGATAGCGTCTTTCCAGCCTTTCTTGGCCTCAGTCTGAGGATCGGCAGGGGAGAAGCGACGTTCTACGGCCCAGATGGACTTGATGCTGTCGATGCTCTTCCAGTAGCCGACTGCAAGTCCGGCAAGGAAGGCTGCGCCGAGAGCGGTTGTCTCGGTGATCTGCGGACGGATCACGTCGCAGCCGAGGATGTCGCTTTGGAACTGCATCAGCAGGTTGTTGCGCGATGCGCCGCCGTCTACCTTGAGTTCACACAGCTTCACGCCGCTGTCGCTCTGCATCGCGTCGACGATGTCCATAGTCTGGAAAGCGATGCCTTCCAGGGCTGCACGGGCGATGTGGGCTGCAGTCGAGCCGCGGGTGATGCCGTATACGCAACCCTTGGCATACTGGTCCCAGTAGGGAGCGCCGAGGCCTGTGAGGGCGGGCACGAAATAAACGCCTCCGTTATCAGGTACTGAAGAAGCGAGAGCCTCCACCTCGCTGCTGGACTTGATGATGCCCAGGCCGTCGCGGAGCCACTGCACCACACTTCCGGCAACGAAGATGCTGCCTTCGAGTGCATAGTTCACTTTGTCACCGACCTTCCAGGCAATGGTGGTCAGCAGGTTGTTGCGCGATTCGATGGGTTTCTCGCCGGTGTTCATAAGCAGGAAACATCCTGTGCCGTAAGTATTCTTCACGGCGCCGGGCTCAGTACACATCTGGCCGAAGAGGGCGGCCTGCTGGTCACCGGCAATACCTGCGATGGGTACGTTGCCTGCCAGGACGCTTGTGCTCGTGTGGCCGTAAACCTCGGAGCAAGACTTCACTTCCGGCATCATAGAAGCCGGAACGCCCAGAAGGTCGAGAAGATCCTTGTCCCACTCGAGGGTGTGGATGTTGAACAGCATAGTGCGGGAAGCGTTGGTCACGTCAGTCACGTGCACCTTGCCGCCGGTGAGGTTCCAGATGAGCCAGGAGTCTACGGTTCCGAAACGGAGTTCGCCTCTGTTTGCCTTGTCGCGTGCGCCGGGAACGTTCTCGAGAATCCAGCGGATCTTGGTGCCGCTGAAATAAGCGTCGATGATGAGGCCGGTCTTCTTGCGGATGAAGTCGGTCTTGCCGGCAATCTTCAGGGAGTCGCAGAAAGCGGAAGTCCTGCGGTCCTGCCATACGATGGCGTTATACACGGGTTCTCCGGTGGCAGCATCCCAGACGATGGTGGTTTCGCGCTGGTTGGTGATACCGATGGCTGCGATGTCGGCCGCACTAAGGCCTTTGGAAGCGATGGCTTCTGCCATTACTCCTGACTGCGACGACCATATTTCCTTAGGGTTGTGCTCAACCCAGCCGGGCTGGGGGAAGATTTGTGTGAATTCTTTCTGGGCCACAGAGCATATTTCACCTTTCTGGTTGAAAACTATGGCTCTAGAGCTGCTGGTGCCCTGATCGAGGGCGATGATGTATTTAGGCATATCGTTCATATTTTGTCATTAATCCGTTAAAGTTAAGTTTTTTTGGCTAATTTGGGACAAATTTAATCCGCAGCCGATGAGAAAATCTATCTTGCTCCTGATTGCCCTGCTGACAATCACCGCCTGCCACAAGCCCGCAGCGCAATACAACAACCCTGTGATAAACGAGAATGCTCCCGACCCTTCGGTGATCCGCGGGGACGACGGTGCTTTCTATCTTTTCGCCACCCAGCGTCAGGGGAACATCCCGATCTACCGCTCTGACAACCTCGCTGACTGGGAGTTCATTGGTTGGGCTTTCGACCGCGACAACAGGCCGCGCCTTGTGGAGGGAGCCGGCTACTGGGCTCCTGACATCCAGAAGGTTGGGGACAGGTACATTCTTTATTTCTCAAACGGTGTTTGGGACGGACACTGGGAGAGCGGCATCGCCTGCGCGGAATCGGAGTCGCTGACAGGTCAGTACAGCTATGCCCACATTCTCATTCCTTCCCCGGAATCCGGAGTAAGGAATTCCATCGACCAGAACTTCTTCAGCGAAGGCGGCAGAAACTATATGGCGTGGGGCAGTTTCTTCGGTATATATCTGGTTGAGTTGAGCGAGGACGGCCGCACCGTCGAGCAGCCGTTCGACCGAAAAATCCAGATTGCCGGCGATGCCTATGAAGGCAGCTACATCCACAAGCACGACGGCAAGTACTATCTGTTCGCATCCATCGGCACCTGCTGCGAAGGGCTCAAGAGCCGCTATACCCTTGTGGTAGGACGCAGCGATAACCTTGAAGGCCCGTATACCGACAGGCACGGCAATCCGATGCTTTCAAATTTTCACGAGATTCTGGTGTCCGGCGACAATTTCGTCCGCGGACCGGGCCATTGCAGCGAAATAATCACCGACGATGCAGGACAGGACTGGATACTGTATCACGGCTATGACGCCGAAGACCCTGATGCAGGGCGCAAGGTATGGCTTGACCGCGTGGACTGGGAAGACGGCTGGCCCGTAATGGCCGGCACAGTCCCCCGCAGCGGCGACGCCCCTTACTTCAAGCACTAGACGTCCAGCAGTTCCCACTCGCCACCCCAGAGCTCGAGGAAGCGCAGGAAATCATCCTTAGTGACGACCACGCTCGCCGTATTGTCGCAGGGATGAAAGCTGATGCGCTCCGACTTCATCAGTTCCGAGTCCAGATAGAACTTCACCCTGTGCCCGTTCTCAAAAAGCTCCTTCGGATCGGCACCGCTCAGGTCGATGTCCTCGATGAGGCCGAAAGGAGAGACGCTTCCCGGCCTTAGCCCGAGACAGCGCATCATCCTCTCAGGAGAGGCAAACGACAGCTTGCCCTGATGCAGCGCGTGCTCCAGCCCGTGGATGTCCATCTGCTTGTGGCACTCGAAACTG
>JAEEGK010026789.1_pt1 | contig 11702 bp, 11 predicted proteins | sample 8958771 | NCBI WGS metagenome assembly JAEEGK01 (sample SAMN16246547, study PRJNA631951) | gut metagenome | biome: gut microbiome; feature: rumen; material: SC-attached | host: Bos | place: Iran: Karaj | collected 2018-10 | reverse complement strand
AGGCAGACCGTCATCGCCACGGAGGAGACGCCGGTGCGCTTGACCAGGGCCTTGCGGATCGGGTTCAGGATGACGAAACCGCTGTCGCAGAAGACGGGGATGGAAACCACCCAGCCCATGAGCTCAATAGCCAGCTGGGGGTTCTTTTCACCCACCAGTCTGATTACCATGTCAGCCAGCTTCAGGGCCGCGCCGGTCTTTTCCAGCACGGTACCGATGAAGGCGCCGAGGATGATGACGATACCGATGGAGGTAAAGGTTCCGGAGAAGCCGGCGCCGATGGTGCCGGGGATTTCCTTCAGCGGAATGCCTGCGATGAGGGCAAGGAGCAGGGAAACGCCCATGATTGCCAGGAACGGATGAACCTTCAGCTTGGAGATGAGAAGGATCATGAGGACGATCGCGACAATAAACGCGATGATCAGCGGAAGACCAGTCATAACAGAACCCTCCTTACTAAATATGGAATTGTCGGTCACAGCTAAATACCATATGAAGTGTAGCACCAAAAATTGGGAAAGTCAACGAAATTGTATTATTGCTGTTTTTTGGAAAACTTGCCGGAGTATCCTGCCGCGTGATATCATTAATCAGTTAATAGCTGTGCAGGGAACAGACGCAGCCGCACAGGGAAACGGAGTATGAGGAAAGATGAATACCATACTGCTGGTGGAAGACGATACAGCCCTCCGGGAAGGACTGACAGAACTGTTCAGCCGGGACGGATACGAGGTGATTGCCTGCGGCTGCCTGCGGGAAGCCCGGGAAAAACTAACGGACGCCGTGCAGCTGATTGTGATGGACGTGGGCCTGCCGGACGGCGACGGGGTCAGCCTGTGCAAGGAATGGCGCGAGGCGGGAGAAACCCGTCCGATCCTGTTCCTGACAGCCCGGGGAGAAGAGTTTGACGTGGTCCGGGGACTGGATTCCGGCGGCAATGATTATGTGACCAAACCTTTCCGGATGCAGGAACTGCTCAGCCGGGTGCGGGTGCTGCTGCGGGGAAGCCAGGCGGCGCGGACGGTCAGCCGGAGCGGATTTGTGGCGGACCGGGAACGGATGCAGGTGCTGAAGGACGGAGAACCCCTGCCGCTGACGCTGACGGAATACAAAATTGTGACGATGCTGATGGATCATACGGCCGTGGTGCCGCGGGAACGCCTGCTGGAGGTCCTGTGGGATGACGGCGGAAAGTTTATCGATGACAACACGCTGTCAGTTCATATGAGCCGGCTGCGGGAAAAGGTCGGAGCGGAGCACATCAGCACCATACGGGGAGTGGGATATCAATGGTCGGATACATCCTCAGCGGAATCCTCCTGCTGATTCTGGCGGCTCTGGTATGCCGCCGCATATGGGAGACAAGGCGGCTGAAAAGGCTGTCCGAAAACATGGAGGACTATTTGATGGGAATCGGCGGGAATCTGCCACTTTCCCTGCGGGAGGATACCATAGCGCAGGTGGAGAATGCTGCCACGGAGATGCAGAACCGCATTGAGGTGGCGGAGGAACGCTTCCGCCAGGAGGCAAGGCGCACCAGCGCCCTGACGGCGGATATTTCCCACCAGCTGAAGACGCCGCTGGCCTCCCTGCGCCTGTACTGCGAAATGGACTCCAGCGCCCACTGCGACCAGCAGATTGTCCAGATTGAACGGATGGAAACGCTGATCAGCAGTCTGCTGCGGCTGGAGAAACTCTGCGCGGACGGTTACGAATTCAGCTTTGAAGAGCATAATATCCGGCAGATGATCCTGAAGGACTGGGAACAGATGCGCTCCCTCTGGCCGGAAAAGACGCTGACCGTGGAGGGCGAGGCGTTGATCCGCTGCGACGAGAAGTGGCTGTCGGAAGCATTCCGGAACCTGATTAAAAACGCCTGCGAGCATACCGCCGAGAACGGGCACATCCGCGTCTTTATGGAACAGACGGACCGTTTCTTTTACTGTACCCTGGAAGATGACGGCGGCGGAGCGGATCCGAAGGACCTGCCCCACCTGTTTGACCGGTTTTACCGGGCCAAGGGTCAGTCCAGCAAAGGGGCCGGCCTGGGCCTGGCGATTGTAAAGGAAATCATTTACCGGCATCACGGGCAGATCCTGGCGCAGAACGCGAAGAAGGGCCTGAAGTTTACGATCTCGATCCCGGTGCTGGACATGATCAGCAAATGAAAAATGAAGAATGAAAAATGAAGAATGATTGGCTGACGGCCTGCGGCCGTTAATCTTACAAAAGCGTAAGGTGAAAGTCACCTGAAAGTAAGGTTGGTTTGCTATTCTTGCTGCCGAGGAGGAATGAACGATGGAAATGATTCGTTGTGAAGATCTGAGGAAAACCTACGGAAGCGGCAGCAGCGAGGTGCATGCGGTGGATGGCATCAGCCTGTCCTTTGAGCAGGGCACCTTTACGGCCATTACCGGAAAGAGCGGCAGCGGCAAATCCACCCTGCTTCACCTTCTGTCCGGCCTGGACAGGCCTACATCCGGAAAAGTGATGTATCAGGACAACAACCTGTTTCAATATAACGACAATCAGCTGTCGGTGCTGCGGAGGCGCCGGTTCGGCTTTGTTTTCCAGGCCTACAACCTGGTGCGTGAGCTGACGGGGCAGGAGAATATCCTGCTGCCGGTGATGCTGGACAACCGCAAACCGGACGAACAGTACCTGAAGCGGCTGACAGAGATGCTGGGCGTTGAAGACCGGCTGAACCACCTGCCCGGAGCCCTCAGCGGCGGCCAGCAGCAGCGGATCTGTATTGCCCGCGCGCTGGCCAACAAACCTTCCATTCTGTTTGCTGACGAGCCGACCGGTAACCTGGACGGGAAAACCGGACGGGAAGTGCTGACCCTGATGCGCACGATCAGCAATGAGCTGGGGATTACGATGATCCTGGTGACCCATGATCTGGGTGTTGCCGAACAGGCAGACCGGATTATCCGCCTGGAGGACGGCAAAATAGCCGAGGACAGCGGCGAAGGCGCGCATCCGATCACTTCTGACGGCGGGGATTACACTGGACGCAAGTCCTCTGACGACACCCGAAGGGGGTCCGTCGGATGAAAAAACTGACAATCAACCAGGTTGCCAGGGCGAATATCCGGGTGAACCGGAAAGCCTATGTCAGCCTTTTTGCCGGCATTCTGCTGGCTGTTTTCCTGGTCACAGCCACGGGGCTGTGCGCCTGGGGAACTGTCCGGGGCCATGAAGAGCAGATGGCCCAGCGGGTCGGCTGGATGGATATGTTTATGCTGGGCAGCGAAAGCCCGACCGACGACCAGCTGCGCAGCTGCGGATTCTTCCAGCGGATCGGCCATGTGACGGTGGACGCAGGGGTAAAGGATACTGATGTTTACAGCGGTTACTATGACGAAGAAGCGGAAAAGCTGATCAACCGGACGCTGACGGAAGGCCGCTTTCCGGAAAAAAACGGCGAAGTTGCTGCGGAAATGAGCGCCCTGGCCCAGCTGGGTCAGGAAAAGGCAAAAATCGGCGATACGCTGACAATGACAATGAAGCCGATCTACGGAAACGAAGAAGAGAAAACCTTCACGCTGGTCGGCATCCTGAATGAACAGAGCGAATACCTGAACAGGGTGGTTTACAACGAGGAGGAAGGCATGCGCCTGCCGTCCCTGATGGTATTTCCCGGAGAACACTATGGCGTTGGTACGCTTATGGTTCACCGCGTGCTGACCTACGCGCCGCTGATCACTTTAAACCAGGTGATGCGGAACTGCCCGCTGCGGTACGAGATGAGAGATGGCTGCTTCGGCGTCAGCCGGGAAACCGGTGAAGCCGTGTTTGACGACTCAGGCTGGAGACGGGCGAGAAACTTTGTCAGCCGGATTGGCCTGTGGGTTGTGCTAGGCGCGGCCCTGATGCTGTCCGCCTGTATCGGCATCGCGACGGCGATGGAAAGCCTGCTGAGCCGGAAAACAGAGGATATCGGCATGCTGCGGGCAATCGGCTCCACGCGCAGACAGATCCGGAGGATCTACGGCGCGGAAGCCTGGATGCTGACGGCTACCGCGCTTCCGGCCGGCCTGATCCTGGGCATATTGACAGCCTGGGTGATTTCCAGGCTGACGTCCGGCCACATGGCCTTTGACCTGAATATCTGGCTGCTGATCCCGATTCTGGGTGTATCAGCGTTGTGCGTATTCGCTGCCTCACGGCTGCCGCTTTATCACGCGTCTGCCCAGACGCCGATGGGCGTGCTCCGGGATACGGGCATGCTGCGCCGTGCAGGAAAAATCAGGAATCACACAGAATTCAAACCGGACCAGCTGATTGCCGGACGGCGCGTGCGGCTGCACCCGCTGCGCCAGGCAGGTACGGCCGGGATGATCGCCCTGACCCTGCTCTCCACCCTGCTGCTGGGTGAAGTGGTGCTGGGCATTAAAAACCAGGATGGAGAACGGCCGGCGTTTTCCATGTACGCTTTCGATAACAGTTTTGTGGATGACCCATTCTCCCAGTGCGAAAGCGAGGAAGAGGATGTCCGGTCCGAACTGAGGAGGCTTGCCGATTACGGCGGCATCAGCCGGGTACAGACCGCAACAGCTATCCGGGGAAGCCTGCTGATGGAAGAGGTTCCGGAATACTTCAGACCCCTGAGCCTGAAGGACAAGGATGAGGAAGGGAATATTCTCATACAGCACTTCAGCACCCTGGGAGCGTTCGGAGCATCCACTGAATGGCTGTTTTTCAGCGAAGGGGAGCTGGCGGACGCGAGGAACCGGATCTATGAGGACTGGAACGTTGCCGAACAGGTGAAGAAAGCGGACCAGATGAACCTGATCCGCGATCAGCTGGGCATTCCTGACAGGATTGTACCGGTCAACGTTATGGTGGCTGATCCGGACGCTGACCTGCTGAAGGACAACGTGACTGACGGAACGATTGATCAGGACAAGCTGGACAGCGGGGAAGAGGTACTTGTTTACGCGCCTGAATTATGCGTCAGGAAGCAGGAAAACGGCGGATACACCATTGAGACATGGCTCCTTCCGGGAGAAATCCGGGAGCAGGAATGGGACATTGTGATCCGGAATGACTATTTCAAAAAGGGCATGAACCTGAGCCTGCTGGAAATGACCGGGAACCGTGCGGCTGATATTCCGATGAACGATATGGAAATCGGGGAAGAATGGAAAAACTGGTATCAGTCCATGACGCCTGTCCGCCGTGAAGTGAAGGTAGGCGCGGTGCTGAGCGGAGGAATGCATATCAACGGGACCTATATGAGCGGAGTGACCGTGATCGTATCCGAAAAGGGCGCCCGGGCGATGGGCCTGAAAGTGCCGAATCCGGACACTACGGAAATTTACTGCAATTCCGATCCGACTCCGGAGCAGGAGGAACTGGTGAAAAACCGGATCCAGTCGATTGCCGCACGGGGCGGGATGAACTATGAAAACCAGCTGGCGGTCAACCGTGCCAGACGTGAAAAAAAAGTACGGGAGATCCTGATCCTGACGGGTATGATCCTGCTGTTCTTCGCGGTATCCGTGTTCATGCAGGTGACGGGAGTCGCCCGGCAGATCCGCTCCGATACCCGGATGATCGGAACCCTGCGCGCCGTGGGCGCGGACCTGAAAACCCTGGTCGGATGCTACCGGCTGCCGGTATGGATCTGCGCGGGGGTTGCCATGATTCCATGCCTGCTGTTCTACGCGGTGAGCGGGATTCCGGCGCTGAGACTGTTTACGGTCAGCCATCCGCTGATTATGATTCCTATCCTGGCGGTGCTGGCAGGATGCGTGGCCCTGGCCTGTACAGCGGGCATCCGCGGCCGTCTGGCCGGCGTGGCACGCCAGCCGATTGTTGAGAATATCAGGGAGCTGTAACAGATAAAATGAATAAGAACAGATTGATGGCGGCCCTGCTGACCGTTCTGTTCCTTATACCGGTTTTGACCGCCCTGGGAGAGCCTGCTTTTTCAATATCTCTTGATGAGAATGCGGTTCTCCGGGGAATGGACAGATCCTGGTCCCAGGGATATACCGCTTCCGATTCAAGGGGAAGATGGAACCTGATCGTGCCTGTGCGGGTTGAAGGCGGCGCGGAAAGCGTGACGGCGGAACTGAAGATGCAGAACCCGGGAATGTCCCCTTTCAAGACCCAGGACATGACGGCGGAGGCACAGGAAGAGGAAGAGCATATCTGGGGTATCCGGTTCGGACTGTCCATGCTCGCAGAGCCTAAAAACGGGGATTATCCCTGCGAAATCCATATTACGGCACGGAATCAGGCGGGACAGGAACAGGAACTGGATATTCTCCAGACCGTACGGGTCCGGAATGGGACGGAAATGCTGGAGAAATCCCGGATCGAGGTGACCGGCGTAGAGGCGGAGCTGCATGTGGGAGAAAAGGGCGAGGTGAAGCTGACCCTGAGCAATCCCTGCAAAGCCACGGAACTGGAGAACATTGAGCTGAAGATGAGCGACGCGGAAGGACATATCCTTCCCCGGGACGCCGAGACGCTGCAGGCGGGAAACCTGGCGCCCGGTGAAAGCATCGCGGCCACCTATCCGGTGACGGTGCTGGCGAAAGCAACCGTGGTTCCGCATATCCTGAAAATAGACCTGACCTGGACCGCGGCGGGGCAGGAGACTACCTATACCAGCAATTACACCGTGGCGATCCACCAGACCATCCGGCTGGAACAGGGCGGAGTAAGAATGGCCAGGAGCGTTTACGCAGGCGATTCCGTCACCCTGAGCGTACCGCTGATGAATATGGGCAGGGCGAACGTTGTGAACGTGCTGGCAACGGCGGCTATGCCGGGCATTACCGACAGGCAGAGCGCGCTGGTGGGGACGATCCAGCCCGGGGAGACCAAACAGGCGCAGATTATCCTGACGCCGGGAAAAGAAGCGGAAGGCGATTATACCGGCACCCTGACGGTGGAATGCACGGATGAGGACGGAAACCCGGCCTCCTTCGACCTGCCGCTGAACCTGACCGTGGAAAAACCGGTCAAAAAGGAAACGGAAGAAGGAAAGGAAAGCGGGACCGAAAAGAAGGAAAAGAATTCACCACTGATCATTGCCCTGGGCGGAGGCTGCGGCGTGCTGCTGATTCTGCTGCTGCTTCAGGGAATCCTGCTGCGCAGGAAGATACACCGGCTGGAAGAAGACCGGCTGTAAGGAACCAAACACAAAAACAAAAGCATACCCAGGCGCCGGGACGGTTCTGACCGCCCGGCGCTGCTTTATGCGCCTTGCAAAAGGGCGGCTTTCCTGTATAATCAGTGGCAGACAGTTATAAGGAAGGAAAACGCCGGATGAAGATTCAGTTTTTTGAAGATACAGACCGCCGGGAACTGTGGCTGGCGCAGATGGAAAACTGCAGCTGGCGCGCGGGCCGGTACCTGTATACCCTGCTGAAGGAAGACCGCTTTCAGAAACAGTACGGGGAAACGTCCAGGGTGCTGCTGCTGACAGAGGGGGAGAAGCTGGTTTCCTTCTGCACTTACGCGGAGCGGGATGAGATTCCCGATACAGAGCTGAAGCCCTGGATGGGGTTTGTCTATACCGATCCGGAATACCGGGGCCGCCGCCTGATGGGAAAACTCATTGCCCGGGTGAAGGAGCTGGCCCGGGAGAACGGATATGACGCGCTTTACATTTCCTCGGAAGAGCAGGGACTGTATGAAAAATACGGCGCGGCGTTTATCCGCACCATGAAGACCGGCCGGGGAGAGGAAACCCGGGTGTTCCGGATGAACACCTACGGGTTTTACGGCTGGGAAAACGCGCTGGTTCCCGCCCGGACAGCGGACTATCCCGGAATCCATACGCCCCGGGAGCTGTACAACACGCTGTGGCATGTATGGGAAAAGGAAACCTGCGCGCCGCGGATGCAGAAGGACTGGAGCGAGGAAAACCGGACGCTGGGCCAGTGCTCCATTACGGCTTTCCTGATACAGGATATCTTCGGCGGAAAGGTATGGGGCGTGCCGCTTGGAGACGGCAACTATCACTGCTTCAACGCAGTCGGTGACTGCGTGTTCGACCTGACCAGCGAACAGTTCGGAAACGAAAAGCTGGATTATTCGCTGCTGCATGAACAGACGAGGGAAGAACACTTCAGGAAGCATGAAAAGTATGAGAGGTATGAGAAGCTGAAAGCGAAGCTTTCTGAATTCATCATTCACAATTCATAATTCATAATTATATTTTGTTTTCTCAACAACAGGAAGATCATATCATGCGAGGGAAAAAGAATGAAAGCATTGATTGTTTACTGCCACCCGTCGGAGGACAGCTTTACCCGGTGCGTACGGGACGCGTTTATCCAGGGAATTACGGACGCGGGGCATGAGTATATCCTGTCGGATCTGTATGCCATGGATTTCAGAACGAATCTGTCCGAGAAGGAATATCTGCGGGACGCGTACTACCGGGATACGAACGATCTGGCGGAGGACGTGCTGGCAGAGCAGGAAAAGGTGAATGCCGCGGACGCGATCGTGCTGATCTATCCCGTGTTCTGGACGGAGGCTCCCGCCAAGCTGGTGGGCTGGTTCGACCGGGTATGGTCCTACGGCTTTGCCTACGGCGAAAAACGGATGAAGATACTGGACAAGGGGCTGGTCCTGTGCACGGCCGGCAATACCCGGGAAAGGCTGGAGCAGTTCGGCCTGCTGGAGAGCATGAACAGGGTGATGTTCGGAGACCGGCTTTTCAAACGGGTACGGAAGCAGGAGTTTACCGTCTTCGCCGGAATGACGAGGGAATGCGAACTGCGGGAGAAAAACCGGGACCGGAACCTGGAAACAGCTTATCAAAAAGGAAGGACGCTGTTTGATTCCGCGGCGGAGACCTTCAGCCTGGAAGGACGGTTCTTTACCGCGGTGGAGAATTCCCCGACAGGAGAAGTGTCCGGGGAGACCGTTTTCGGCTACCACCAGAAGGACAACGTGATCTGGGCGGAATATTCCGGCGGGAGCGTGGTGAAGGGTTTCCTGGTGGGAACGATGGACGAAGAGCACGGCCTGCATTTTACCTACCAGCATATCAACAGCGCGGGGGAAACAAAAGCAGGCGCCTGCGATTCCGAACCGCGCGTGGAAAACGGCAGGCTGCGGTTTTATGAGAAATGGAAATGGACAACAGGCGGGGAAGGTACCTCCGTGATTGAGGAAATCTGAAAGCGCAGGGAGAAAGACATGACAGACTTCAGCATGGGTGAAATGCAGGAGATGCAGCGGAAACTGCAGGACAAATACAAGGATCGGTGGGAGCCGATTGAACCGGAGACCGGGAAGAACAAGCTGCTCTGGATGATCGGGGAGACCGGCGAAGTGATTGACATTGTCAAGAAAAACGGCGGCGCAAAAGCGGCGGCGGATCCCGCGCTGCGCAGGGATCTGGTGGAAGAAATGGCGGACGTGCTGATGTATTACAACGACGTGATGCTGTGCTACGGGATTACGCCGGAGGAACTGAAGGCCGCCTATGAAAGCAAGTTTGAGAAAAATATGAAGCGCTGGTAAGCCGATGCTGAGCAGGGGAAAGGCGGGATGATCCGCATGGACAGCATATTTGAACAGGTGGAAAAGAATATAGACAGTCTTGTCCGGAACAGTGTGGACTGGACCGCGTCCGCCACGAAGGAAGAACTGGAAGCGGCGCGGAACGGGGAACTTCACCTGCGCTTCGGGAACCGGGAAGTGCCGGAGGAATGGCTGCGGGATCTCGAAGGAATACGGGTGCTCTGCCTGGCCGGGGCCGGCGGACTGCAGGCGCCGCTTTTTGCCTGCGCCGGGGCAGAGGTTACGGTGCTCGACCTGTCCGAAGGGATGCTGGAAAAAGACCGGCAGATTGCCGAAGAAGAGAAGCTGCCGGTTGAAATCATCAAGGGCAACATGTGCGATCTTTCCCGGTTTGAAGACGGGACGTTTGACCTGATTTTCAATCCGCCGTCCCTGATGTATGTGCCCGACGTCAGCACGGTGTTCCGGGAATGTTACCGGGTGCTGACAGCGGGAGGAGAGCTGATCACGATCGCTCCGGCGCCGATTCAGTACACCTGCGACCGGGTGGAAGACGGGCAGGGCGGCTACTACAAGGCGGTGAACCGGATGCCCTGGTGTTCCCGGGACGAGGATGATTCCGGATGGATAGAGTACGGCCACACCATGGAGGAATACCTGAACGGAATGATCCGCAGCGGCTTTGTGCTGAACGGGTATCTGGAAAGCCAGGGAGAGGATCTGACCGATCTGTGGTTTATCGCCAGGGCAGTGAAACCTGAGTATAACGGAGGAAACTGATAAAATGGAAAGAATCGGAGCAGTGCAGGCCCGGGTGGACAGAATCGTGGCCGGACAGACGGAAGCAATTGACATCAAGTTCGGCTATGTGCACCTGTACAGCGTTTCGCAGGCCTGTGCGCTGCTGGCGATGAAACGGCAGGAAAATGTGGAACTGGCCGCCATAGCCGGACTGCTGCATGATATTTACGCGTACAAAACCGGCGCCAGGACCGATCACGCCCATCAGGGGGCTGTCCTGGCGAAGGAGATTATGCAGGACACAGGCCTGTTTTCAGAAGAAGAGATGGAAACGGTAACCGGGGCGATCTATCATCACAGTGACAAAGACAGGGTTGATTCTCCGTTTGACGAAGTGCTGAAGGACGCGGACGCGCTGCAGCACTGGCTGATCATGCCGCTGGCTGAGCCTGCGCCGCATGAAGCAGCACGGGTCAGCAAAATCAAAAAAGAACTGAGCCTGGAATAATCCAGGCTCAGCAATCTGTTTATTCATCAGCTATGATTCCAAAGCGGATCATGGCTTTTTTGATGCCGTCCTCCTCCGGACGGGCTGTGACATAAGAGCAGGCAGCTTTGACATCCTCCGGGGCATTGCCCATGGCGACGCTGTTTCCCACATGCTCAAACATGGGCATGTCATTCCGGCTGTCGCCGAAGGCAAAGCATTCCTCCAGAGGAACGTTCAGTTTCTGCCGGATCACGTCGATGCCGGTGCCCTTGGAGAAGGCCGCGGGGACAACCTCCCAGCCGCCCCTGCCCCGGTCAATGGCCGTATAGGGCATGCCGATGGCGGCGGTGGCCGCTTCAATCCGGTCAATCAGGTCCCGGGTTTCGGAAAAGCAGAACATCTTGACCGCCCTGAACTCCGGATCGGTTTCTGTGATATCCCTGTCGAGCCCGGCCTTCCGGGCAAAATCCCGGAAAAGCGGAATGGCCGGATGGGACGGGGCCAGGGGATCAAAATAGATGGCGGTATCACATTCATAGGTGAGGGGCACGTTCAGATCCAGGAAAAGCTGCCGGAGGCGAAGGCTTTGAGCCTGGGTGTATTCCATGCTCTGCAGGGTTTCACCGCGGAATACGATCCGGGTACCGCAGCCCATGATCCATCCGTCCACCGGAAAACCGTCCGGCCGGTGATCCGTGTTGCACAGGGTTCGTCCGTTATTGATAAAAAGCAGATGACCGTTCTCATGCGCTTTTTCCATGGCGGGAAGGACAGAAGCCGGCAGCTTCCGGCTGCCGTCAAACAGGGTTCCGTCAATATCGAAAAAAAGCAGCATGAAGGTTCCTCCTCAGGGTATGAATGAGTCTCCATTGTAGCGGCTCCGGGAGCTCTATGCAACAGAAAACGGAGACCGGAAAGGCCTCCGTGGGAAACCGCGGGAAAGCAGGTTTATTTCCGGGCGCTCCTGACT
>JAEEGK010026786.1_pt1 | contig 11702 bp, 11 predicted proteins | sample 8958771 | NCBI WGS metagenome assembly JAEEGK01 (sample SAMN16246547, study PRJNA631951) | gut metagenome | biome: gut microbiome; feature: rumen; material: SC-attached | host: Bos | place: Iran: Karaj | collected 2018-10 | reverse complement strand
GTCGATTTGCCGACGTTGGGGTTGCCCACTATGTTTACAAAACCTGATTTGAAGGCCATTTCGTTTCTTTATTAAATTCGTTGCAAATATAATATAAATTCCCGACATTTTTTTTATTTATTTCTTAATTTTGCTGTGTTTTTGTATCGGGATATTATGAGCAATTGGGTTAAGATATTCATTATAATGTGGTTGACGGCGGCAGGACTTACGGCGGCCGCTCAGCACGCAGATACCGACCGCGCACGTCCACGGCAGCGGGTGGATTCTATTACGCACGACACCGACCTGTGGACGTGCGGGCAGCTGATATTGTTTTCGAGCAAGGAGCCTGTGGTATGGGACGAGCACGGGCGCGTGGTCTCGGGTATGCTGGGCATCAACACGCTGATCCTGTGCGCCGACAATAGGTTCCGTGAGTTTTCGCGGGGCTATCAGGTGTCCTTTGACGAGCGCGGACTCCTTGTATCTGGCACTCCGGCGGTGAGCGTCGAGGTGGAGGTGCAGGAGCAGATTGTGGCGTCGATGCCATATACTGAGGTGAGTTTTTATCCCAATGGCGTCGTCAGTCAGATAGTGCCGTCAGATGGTTTTAGGTTCACCACGAGAGATGGTTTCCGATTCTCGGTGGCGGCGGGGCATATTGTAGATTTTGATATGTATGGACGGCTGAGGTCGGCTGTGGTGTCGCGACGCCGTGTAATGCAAAAACCCGACGGAACACAGCGAGTGTTTGAGCCGGGTGATGCAATTATTCTCAATGAGTTGGGCAGGGTGGAGTAGGGGATGCCCTATTGTTTGGGTACGTCGGCGATGATGTCGAGACCGCCCTTCACCTTGTCGCCTATGTTGACGCAAATCTTGGTGCCGAGTGGGAAAAACATATCCACACGCGAGCCAAATTTGATGAAGCCAAACTGCTTGCCTTGTTTTGCACGGTCGCCTTCCTTGACGGGCGCAACGATGCGGCGAGCCATAATGCCGGCTATCTGGCGAAACATCATCTCAAATCCTTTTTCGGTGCGCAGGGCGATGGTGGTGCGCTCGTTGAGGGTGGAAGATTTAGGGTGGGCAGCCATCAAGTATTTGCCCTGGTGGTGCTGGAAGTACGTCACCTTGCCGGCGATAGGCCAGCGGTTGGCGTGTACGTCCCATACCGACATAAATATTGAGACCTGAATACGCTTGTCCTTGAAATATTCGGGTTCTTCGGTTTCCTCTATTGCCACTACCTTGCCGTCGGCGGGCGAGAGCACCACGTATTCGTTTTCGACGATGTTGCGCTTAGGATTCCTGAAAAACTGCAACACCAAAAACACCAAAAACAGCGAGCCAAGCTGCAACAGCAATTCGAGCCACACGTAGTCGCTCAGGAATTTCACTGCCAAAATGTTGACTACCGCTGCGAATATTACTACTATCGCAATGGTCGCGTATCCTTCCTTGTGTATCATAATTGTAAGCCTATATTAACTTGTGTGTAATCAAAACAATTGTAAGCCATACCGGCGGCACGGCGAGCAGCGTGCTGTCGAACCTGTCCAAAACTCCGCCGTGTCCGGGGAGCATCTTGCCCGAATCCTTGACTCCGGCGTTGCGCTTCACCATAGATTCCACGAGGTCGCCGAATGTGGCGAATATCACGGTCACGAGGCTGATAATCAGCCATTGGGACTGCGTGAACACTCCTACGTAATGGCACACGGGTATCGATGCAAGCAATGTGAACGCGATGCCGCCGAGCAAGCCCTCGATGGTCTTTTTGGGCGAGATTTTGGGTATCAGCTTGTGCTTGCCGATGAGCGAGCCAACGCAAAACGCGCCCGTATCGGAAATCCATACGAATGCAAAGAAGCTCAGGATTATCTTGGGCGAAAATTCGTGACTTTCAGGCAGGAAGAGCATATTTGCCATCACGCCAAACGGCAGGGCGATATATACCGGCGCAAAGAGGGTCTGCGCCCAGTCGGAGGTCGGGGTCGGCTTTTGTCGGAACAGCTCGATGATGGGAATGGAGAGCATCAGCACCGGCAATAGGAACACCATCACCGGCGGAAGGATTTTCATTGCTAATAAAAACAGCACGATGAATGTAAGGACACCAATCACGATGCCCGTCACCTTCTGCGGTGTGAAGCCCAACATTCCGCTCATTTTGTAAAATTCGATGATGCCAATTACCGTAAAGAATCCGAACAGAGCGGCGAATATCCACGGATTGATGCTTACGGAAACAATCACGAGACCCAAGAAAACTAAGCCTGTGATGATTCGTGGCAATAATTTACTCATTATCAGCAGTCAAAATTGTTTTGAGGATTTCTGCGGCCTTGTCGAGCTGGAACTCCTCCACGTACAGGTCGATGTCCACCATCAGGCGGATGTCGTCGCGGAATACGGTGACGGTTTCTATGCCCGAATTTTCGAGCAGGCCGGCGGCGTATTGCGCCTCGATGTTGTCGGTGTAGGTGGCGAGAAGTTTCCACGACTTTTGCTGCGAGATGATGGTCTTGGCGTTTTCGCAGTTGGGCCCTTCCACGTATATTACATAATTGTCTTGCTGGCGTTCGATGATGGCCTTGACGCCTTCCTTGCCGAGCTGCTTCTCGATAAGCTCAGCCATATCGGGAGTCTGCACGGTGTGCACCTTTGCCCAGCCTTTGAGCTCGCTCAGCACCTCGGTGGCCTGAGTCAAGTCTTCGTCCTTGACGTAGATGTTTAGTTCGGTCTTCATAAACTTGGCGTCGCGCTTCTTGATGACGATGCTCGGGATGTGGTAATGGTTGAGGATTTCAATCCTAAACCTCGTCTGTGTGGTCTTGGTGCAGGCCTTTGCCTTGCTCCAACCTTTGAGCTGCTCGCCGGTGATGAAGGGAATTACACGCTGCACATCCTCGTTGGCAACGTAAAGTTCGTAATTGTCAAGCACATAGCGAGGGTTGCGGCATACCTTGATTACGGCGGTGATGTCGTTGGCTTCGAGTTCGTCTTTGAGCCTTTCGATAGGGCCGCGCATAATGAAGGAGTCCACCTTGGTCAATCCCTTAAACTCGTTGATGATGGAGATTGCCTTCTTCTCGTCGCTATTGTGGACGTAGAGTTCGTATTCACCCAAGAGAAACAGGCTGTCTTTGGCGTTGATAATCACCGCCTTGACGTCGTTCTGTTCGAGGATGTCCTTCGACATTTCAGCCTGATACTGCGAATCGAAGGAGTATATTTTTATCCATTCTTCCATAGTCTTTGGATTTTTGGTTAGTTATTCCGTTTTTTTTGTGTCTTCCGTTGTTGGAGTTGCATTGCTGTCGGCAGGTTTTTCCTCGCTGCCCTGCTCTGCGCCTTCCTTCGGCTGAGGGTTGTAGGGCGGGGGAGTCTGTGATAGCGATTGCGGCCTCGTGGCGTACAAAGCCTCCTCTTGCTCCTTGCTGGCAAATTTGCGCTTGCCGAAGATGTTTTCCACGTCCTCGGTGAAGATTACTTCGCGTTCGAGGAGCAGCTCGGCGAGTTGCGAGAGTTTCTCCTTGTTGTCGAGGATTATCTGCTTGGTGCGCTCATATACTTGGTCGAGCAACTCTTTTACCTCGTTGTCAATGAGTTCGGCGGTCTTTTCGCTGTACGGCTTCTGGAAGTTGTAGTCGTCCTGCGAGGAGTTGAAGAAGCTGATGTTGCCCAGTTTCTTGCTCATACCGTAATACGTCACCATTGCGTATGCGTATTTGGTGACACGTTCGAGGTCGTTGAGTGCGCCCGTCGAAATCTTGCCAAAATTGATTTCCTCGCTTGCACGTCCGCCTACGAGGGAGCACATCTCGTCTATCATCTGCTCCTTGGTGGTAATCTGGCGTTCCTCCGGCAGATACCACGCCGCGCCGAGAGCCTTGCCACGCGGTACGATAGTCACCTTGATGAGCGGCTGAGCGTTTTCGAGGAGCCAGCTTACCGTGGCGTGTCCCGCCTCGTGATAGGCTATGGTGCGCTTCTCGGTCTCGGTGATTATCTTGTTTTTCTTTTCGAGACCGCCAATGATTCGGTCGATGGCGTCGAGGAAGTCCTGCTTGTCCACTTCTTCCTTATTGTGACGCGCCGCGATGAGGGCTGCCTCGTTGCAGACGTTGGCGATGTCGGCACCCGAAAAACCGGGGGTCTGTTTCGCCAAAAATCCGAGGTCGAGTGCCTTGTTGACCTTGATGCCTTTCAAGTGTACATCAAAAATCTCGCCACGCTCGTTGAGGTCGGGGAGTTCTATCATAATCTGACGGTCAAACCTTCCTGCACGGAGCAATGCGCTGTCCAAAATCTCCACGCGGTTGGTCGCGCCTATCATAATTATTCCTGTATTGGTATCAAAACCGTCCATTTCTGTAAGCAACTGGTTGAGAGTGCTTTCGCGCTCGTCGTTGCTGCTGAATGTGCGGCTGCTTCGTGCGCGTCCCACGGCGTCAATCTCGTCGATGAAGACGATGCACGGTGCTTTTTGCTTGGCTTGATTGAATAGGTCGCGCACCCTCGATGCGCCCACGCCCACAAACATCTCCACGAAGTCGGAGCCCGACATCGAGAAGAACGGCACGTCTGCCTCGCCCGCAACTGCCTTTGCCAACAGCGTCTTGCCGGTGCCGGGAGGGCCTACGAGCAGCGCGCCCTTGGGAATCTTGCCGCCGAGTTTGGTGTATTTGCCGGGGTTTTTGAGGAAGTCAACAATTTCTGTAACCTCCTGCTTGGCTTCTTTGAGACCGGCTACATCGTTGAAAGTCACCTTCTTGGCTGTCGATTCCTTGTCAAACATCTTCGCCTTCGACTTGCCGACATTGAATATGCCGCCACCGCCGCCCATACGCTTGAAGATGAATATCCAGATACCAAAAAACAGCACTAAGGGCAGTATCCAGCTGATGATTTCATAGACGTAATTATTCTGAGTGTCGCTCTCAAAATATATCTGCTCGTCCTCCGGGACGTCCTTTTGGGCTTCGGAGAGCCTTGTCTGGAAGAGTTCGGGCGACGACACATTATAATAAAAGTGCGGGCCCTGCACCGGAATCTTCAACTCTTTGAGTTTGGCGTACTTCTGCTTGGCGTACGCCTCTTGGGTGAGGATGATGTTGGCGCGCTCCTTGTTGATGACCACAATGCGCTCCACCTCGCGGTTTTTGAGCATTGTTTTCAGCTCCGCCCAGTCGATGGTCTTGGGCGAGCCTTTGAAGTCGGAGAATTGCACCACGCCTATCAGGAGCAGCACAACGCCGAATATCCAAAATATGATGTTGTTCTTTTGGAAGTTTTTGTTGTTCATTTCAGTGAGTATGAGTTACGCTTTGTTTAAAAGGTGATGGTTTGTATTGATTGTCGTCGTACTACTTCAACGAGTCGGCGTCTGGGTAGTCGGTGCGCGGCGCGTCTGCCCACAACTTTTCGAGCTTGTAGAAGTCGCGTTTTTCGTCCAAAAAGACGTGCACCACTACGTCCACGTAGTCGAGCAGCACCCATTCGGCGTTTTCCTTGCCCTCCTTGTGGTAGGGCCACTGCTTGGTGTTTTCAAAAACAAAATCCTCCACGCTGTCGGCGATGGCGAGCACCTGCCGTGGGTTGTCGGCCTGGCAGACAACGAAGAAATCGCACACGCTGCCGTCGATGCCGCGCATATCGAGTTTGGTGATTTTCTGTCCTTTTTTCTCCTGGATGCCAGCAACGGCTATCTCAGAGAGATGTTCGCTTGTAAATTCTATGTTTGTCATATTTAATAATTGCAATTATTTCCACAGTGCAAAGGTAAAATTTTAGTTGGAATGTAAAAAGAAAATTCGACAAAATATTATAGGCGGTGTTTTGGGCAGGTGAATTTTTAACATTTATTTGCATAGGGTATGGCCGATGTTGCGTGTCTTTAAGATGAAAAGCAACAATGATGATTGATAATCCTAAAACATACTTGCTACCCTAATGATAGAATTTGTTTTTTGATGATGTGTTTATACTAATTGTTTTAATGTTTGTGGTTCAAGTTCTTAACCAAAAAGAGCTGTTATCAATTTTATCCGATGATTATTTTGGCGTCCCGGAATTCCCCCTCCGGGACGTTTTTTTTGTGCCTGATGTTTTTTGTGTTTTTTTATGATTTTAATTCAATGAAAACCTTTACTTTTGTCCCAATTATTAATCTAATCCTACGAGATATGAAAAAGATTGTTTCTACAATGCTGATTGCCATTGTGATGATGGCTGCAACAGTATCGGCTCAGACTGCCGAGCAATATTACAAGACCGGCAAGGAAGCCGACGACGCCAAAGACTACGCCACAGCTGTCGCCAACTACCAGAAGGCGGCCGATATGGGTTTTGCCAAGGCTCAATATCAACTCGGTCGCGCCTACGAGAAGGGTTACGGCGTGGCTAAGAGCGACAAGACAGCCGTCAAGTATTACCAGATGGCGGCGGAGCAGGGACACGCCAAGTCGCAGTACCAACTCGGTCGCGCCTACGACAAGGGCGACGGCGTCAAGGAGGACGATGCAAAGGCGTTCCAATGGTACAGCAAGGCGGCACAGCAAGGCAACGCCAAGGCACAGTACCAACTCGGCAAGTGTTACAAGAAGGGCGAGGGCTGCACCAAGGACGCCAACGCCGCCTTCCAATGGTTTGAGAAAAGTGCCGCACAGGGCAACGCCGACGCGCAACTCGCCCTCGGCAAATGTTACCTCAAAGGCAAGGGCGTAGCCGAAGACGCCGCAAAGGCAAAGGATCTCTTCCTGCAAGCCGTCAACAATCCCGACGGCGGCGACAAAATCTACAAAGACCTAAAAAAAGAGGCATCGGAGGGTGATGCCGATGCCAAAAAGATTTTGAATATGGTGAAAAAATAATTACACCAACGATTTTACCACATTGCCATCTACGTCGTAGATGGCTTTTTTGTCATAATAATATGCCTTGATGGGCGGGAAACCGTTGAACTTGACGCTTGCATACGAACTTGTGTACGCGCCAGTGGTGAGCCAATACACCTTGTCGCCGATTTTGAGGTCGATGGGGAGTTTGTACTTGATGTTTTCGTACATAATGTCGGCACTGTCGCAGGTGGGACCCGCGAGGATTACTTCGCCGCATTTGCCGCCGTCCTTGTCGGTGAGTACGGGGTACTTGATGGCCTCGCCGAGGGTTTCTATAAGTCCGTTGAAGAGACCGCAATCGAGATATACCCAACGAGAGAGCGAGGTGTTGTTTTTGCGCGAAATCAATACCACTTCCGAGGTCAATATGCCGGCGTTGCCAACGAGCGAGCGACCCGGTTCGAAGACGATGCGCGGTATCTCGTCGAAGTCGTCGTGGAGATAGCGGGTGATTTCGGAGGCGTAGTCGGAGAGGTCGTTGCAGGGCTGAATGTAACGAGCCGGGAATCCGCCGCCCATATTAATCATTTTGAGTTTGATGCCTTCCTCCTCTTCGAGCGATTCAAAGAGGTATTTGGTCTTGGAGATAGCGTCGTCCCACTGACCGATGTCCCTCTGTTGGCTTCCCACGTGAAAACTGATTCCATACGGCTCCAATCCGCGTTCCTTCGCCATTACGAGAAGGTTGTAAGCCATATCGGGATGGCAGCCAAATTTGCGCGAGAGCGGCCAGTCGGCGGTAGAAGAGTTTTCGATAAGTATCCTTACGAAAACCTTGGACCCGGGGGCGCGGTCGGCGATGTTTTTGAGGTCGTCCTTGGAGTCGGTTACAAACATCCTGACACCTTTCTTGTAGAAATATTCCACGTCGTCAGCCTTCTTGATGGTGTTGCCATACGAGATGCGGTCTGGCGAGATGCCCTGCGCCAGTACGTCGTCGAGCTCGTACCGGGATGCTATGTCAAAATTGGAGCCTAACTCCTTCAACAGTCTTATTACCGGTATGCCGGGGTTGGCCTTTACGGCAAAATAGACGTTTCCGTATGGGAATGTCTTCATCAAATGCTTGTATTCCGCCTCGATGGTATCGAGGTTGACGAATATATTAGGCGTCGGAAAATCCTTGCTAATCTCCCTAAACCTCGCCCAGTCTTCGTCGGGGACAAAATCGTCGCGATCTATCATTTTGATTGTCAGATGATTAATGTTTTTAGTATGTTTGTTTGAATTTGTGTGCGAATATATCACTATTTTAAGACTAATGAAACATTTTGGGCGTTTTTTTTGAAAAAAAATTTCATTATCTTTGCAGGGTGGCTGTGTGCCCTATTCTACCGATTACCAATTTAATAATTATACTTGATTATGGCAGACAATTATCTTGAAAAACGTTACGAGGAAGTCTTTGGCAGCAAGAAGACCGTCAAGAGGGTGGGGCATACCCTCGATTCTCTCCTGTTGAAAAACCGCAGTTGCCGTGGTTACGACCATTCGGTGCGTGTGGGCGAGGATGTATTGCGCAAAATAGTTGCCGTCAATACCAAAATCCCGTCGGCGAGGAATCAACAGGTGTTGCGTTACAGGCTTGTGACGGCTGCGGACGAGGTGTCGGCTGTCAATCAAAATATAAGGATGGGCGGCGCGTTGCCGGAGTTGCACCTGCCGTTTCCCGGGACAGAGCCGCTCGCTTTTATAATAGTGTGCAGCGCAATCGAGCCTGAGAAGTACGTGTATGTTGACCTTGGCATTTCGTTGCAGTCGATGCTATTGAAGGCTGTGGAGATTGGTCTCAATGGCGTCATTATCTGCGCCTTCAACGGCAAGGAGATTGCCGACGCGCTGCATTTGGAGATGCCGCCGCTCGCTGTGTTGGCTGTCGGCAAGTCGGCGGAACGTTTCAAACTCGTTGATATGCCGGCAGATGGCAGCGTGAAGTATTACCGCGATGCGGACGGCGTGCATTGCGTGCCGAAAAGAGGGGTGGAGGAGATATTATTGTAAATATCGCCCTATATTCCACGCCAAATACAGCGGAATGTTCAATGTCGTGGTGCCATCGCATAGGTTGGCGGCGAGGTTTTTGAGCGAGAGTTTTACGCCGGTCTTGATGCTGTATTTTTTGCAGAATTGACGGTAACTCTTTGCCTGTGTGTTGGTTGCCGATTTTACTTCCACGGGTATGATTGCTCCTTCGTTTTCAAAAAGGAAGTCCAATTCGGCACTATTGCCCGACCGCCAAAAATATGGTTTGAGGCGCAGGTTCACAAGTTCGTTTAGAACATAGTTTTCGGTAACTGCGCCTTTGAATGTGGTCTGATAATCAGTATCTTCAAAGAAATTTTTGTAACCCAATCCGAGGCGGCGGCTGAGCAAACCCACGTCGGAGGCATATACCTTGAAGTAAGTAGCGTCGGCGTATGCAGAGAGTGGCGGCTCGGCGTTTTGAACGAGTTCCACCAAATAGACAAGCCCGGCGTTTCGTAGCCATTGCAACGCGCCTTCTAATTCGTGGGCGCGTTTGCCCGTCTTGACGTGCGAGAATACGAACTTATTGTTTTCCTTAGCCAACTGTTTCGGTACAGAATCCCAAACCATCCTGATTTTGTCAAATTCTGACACGGGCGCGTGTTTGGAAAAATCGTCGGCATAATCCGCCAAAATTTCGTCCTGAATCTGCGTGGCGGTTTCAAAACTCTTGGTTTCGGCGTATTGCTTGACCACTTCTGGCATTCCGCCAACGATGTAGTATTCTTTTAAAAGGTGTTCCAACGGTTTGGCATACGATGGCGGGATTTCGCGGTCGATTGGCCATTCAGCAAATAGGTTGATGTATTGTTCCTGACCGAGAGCCGTGAGAAACTCCTTGAAATTCATCGGCAGCATTTGCATCCTGTTGACCTTGCCGACGGGGAACGAAACGTTTTGATGGTTGATTGCGACTCCCAACAGCGAACCGGCGCAGGCAACGTGCAGACGCGGTTTGTTTTCGCAAAAATATTTGAGTGCGGTGATTGCGCGTGGCGTTTCCTGAATTTCGTCGAGAATCAGGAGCGTCTCGCCCTCGATGATTTTTGTTTGGCTGATGAGCGCGATTTCGTTTACAATGCGCTCCACGTCGTAATCATAATCAAATACTGCGGCGTATTTGTTGTCAGCCTCCAAGTTGATGTAACAGACGTTTTGGAAACATTTTGCGCCAAACTCTTTGAGAGTGTGCGTCTTGCCGCATTGTCGCACGCCGGTAAGCAACAGCGGCTTGCGCCGGCTGCTGTCTTTCCACTCCATCAGGTTATTTGTAATCTCGCGTTTCATAATGCGGCAAATTTACAAAAGTCGTATGACTTTTGCAAATATTTTTACAAAAGTCATACGACTTTTGTTGTTTTTGGGGTGGTTTTGGGGCGGGAAGGTTGTAAAATAATACTTAAAATTCAGCGAAATTGCCCTATTTTTCGCCAAATTCGCTGAGTTTTAAGGCTGTATTTTGTAGGTCTAATATCAGATAATCAAATAATTAACTTTTTAGAAAGATACGATTTTAAGAGATTTTAATACGGTATTTTTGCGCAAAAATATGCTTACATCGACGGTGTGATGAAGACGCGCCAACCGTTCTTGTCGCTCTTTTCGATGTAGCCCTTGTCAACCAACGATTGCATCAATTTTTGGAGTGCAGAAATGCTGATGCCAGTAATTTCTTGGAGCGAGGCATACGTCGAATTAGGCTCCACTTGGAGTTCGCGAAGGATTTTGCCGTAGTTGGGAGTACGAAATTGAACCCTTTCGCCATCGTACCACCAAATGTCTTCTGATTTTTCGGTCGCAAAAAGCGTGTCCCCCTCAATTTCTGAAATAATGAGGTCTGTCATATATTTTTGGAACGGGCGGATTTGTGCGAGTGTCGCGTTTGCTCCGTCGGAAGGTGCTGTGCCAACTTTCATATCCGCTTTGTGAAGGGCTTCAAGATAAGCATGCTTGTTGCGGCTGCGCACCACAATCATCGGATAGCCGTGCCGTGCCAAAATGTAGTTGACCAAAAGACGCGCAATCCTGCCGTTGCCGTCCTCAAAGGGGTGAATCCTGATGTAGCGGTAATGGAACAGAATCGCCAAATCGACAGCCGACATCTCGCCCGATTGCTCCTCCTTGTTGTACCAATCGACGAGGTCGCTCATCAATGCAGGTGTCTCTTGTGGCGAAGCGTATTCAAAACGGTCGCCATAGCGTGTGATTACGCTGTTGGGTCGTGTCTTGTATTGTCCCGCATGAATTACGTAGCTCGTCGAATAGCCACCGGGCAGATTTTTATACACAGTGTAGTCTTCTCGGAGCAAAGTCTTGTGAAGGGTGCGGATGAAATTCTGTGTTAAAGGATTTTTTGTTGATATTTCCTCCGACATCATTTTGAGGCTGACGTTGCTTGCCGTCATATCAACGACATCCTTTGCATCCGCTTCGCCGATTACCTTACCAAAGAGTAGCAACAACTCCGTCTGACCATACGTGAGCGTGTTGCCCTCGATATGGTTGCTGTTGTAATTGAAATCCACAGTAAACTTGCGGCTCAATCTTTTTTTGTCAATTTCAGATAGCGGCTGTATCGACTGCCATTTCTCGAATACCTTTTGGAGTTTTTCGTTCTTAGTCATAATTGCGTTTATGAAAAAAATAAACCTTTAAAGGTTATAGTATTATAACCATTTCGGTTGCAAAATTACAGTGTGTTTTTGATTTTACAAAATTTTTCTCTAATTATTTTTATAAAATTAACCCAAAAAGGTTGTAGTGCTATAACCTTTTTGGGTTGAATTATAT
>JAEEGK010026785.1_pt1 | contig 11702 bp, 9 predicted proteins | sample 8958771 | NCBI WGS metagenome assembly JAEEGK01 (sample SAMN16246547, study PRJNA631951) | gut metagenome | biome: gut microbiome; feature: rumen; material: SC-attached | host: Bos | place: Iran: Karaj | collected 2018-10 | reverse complement strand
GGCATATTCTGGGACGGCGCCGAACCCGAACCCGGCGTGTACGATGACGAATACCTCTCCCGAGTCGAAAGGCTCGCGGATATGGCCGCTGCCGAAGATATCCCGGTATTCCTCGACATGCACCAGGACCTGTACGGCGTGATATTTGAGGACGGCGCTCCCGCATGGGCAACTCTTTGTGACGGCTGCGAGCATATACGCACCGGACTCTGGAGCGAATCGTATCTGATAAGCCCCGCCGTGCAGCACGCATTCGACAATTTCTGGCGCAATGCCCCCGCACCCGACGGCGTGGGTATCCGCACCCACTATGTGAACCTCTGGAAGTATATAGCCGGGCGTTTCAGGGACAATCCGTACGTGATCGGCTACGATATCATGAACGAGCCTTTCCCGGGCACCCCGGGAGCGCAGGTGGCAGAGATACTCGGCAGTCTCACTGCCGGCGCAGATACCGGCCGCGGTGACGGTATATCCGGCAGCCCCGCATCAGACGGGTCAGTCTCAGCTGAGCCTGCCGCGTCTCCGTTTGACAATCCCGAAACGGTCGCGGCGGTCGTTGGCGGCATAATGCCGATCACCTCCGCGTTCGAGGAGAACTGCCTGAACCCGTTCTACGATGATGTCGCGCGCGCTGTCAGGAGCGTCGATCCCGACACTCTCATTTTCCTTGAAAGCAATTATTTCGCAAATGCGGGTATACCTTCATCTGTCCGCCCCGCTCAGGACGCTTCGGGCGCGTTGATACCCGGCCAGGTTTGGGCGCCTCACGGATACGATATCATGGTCGATACCGACGCATACGACGAGGGCGGCACGGACCGCGTGACCTTTATATTCGGCAGTCTTTTCGAAACGGCGAAACGCCTGGGTCTCCCGGCCCTGATCGGTGAATGGGGCTGCTACCCGAACGCCTCACCCGCGCAGAAAGCGCAGGCCCGGTTCCTGCTGGATATCTTCAGGGACAACGGCATCGGAAACGTCTATTACGATTTCTCGCATATAAAGGACGGCGGGATACTCGATACACTCGCGCAGGCATAATTCTTGTCTTATTTTTTATGGTGACAGGCACCTTTTTATGCTTTACAATGGTTGACAGGGGCATCGCTCCCGGCCGCAGCTGCGGCATATATCACACTTTCAAAGGAGGAACACATCAGTATGGCAGTTAATCGTTTTGTTCTCAACGGGATCTCCTATCACGGACACGGAGCCATCAAAGAGATTCCCGGCATTATCAAATCAAAGGGCTTCAAAAAGGCCTTCGTTGCATCGGACCCCGATCTGGTTAAGTTCGGAGTTACGGCTAAGGTCACGGACCTTCTTGACGCTGCATCGATACCTTATTCCCTGTACACGGACATCAAACCCAATCCCACCATTGAAAATGTTCAGAACGGCGTAAAGGCATACCACGAGTCCGGTGCTGATTTCATGATCACCATCGGCGGCGGATCCTCCATGGATACCGGCAAGGGCATCGGTATCATCGTTAACAACCCCGAGTTTGCCGATGTTCGTTCTCTTGAGGGAGTCGCTCCCACAAAGAACCGCACCGTATTTACCATAGCTGTTCCCACCACCGGCGGAACAGGCGCAGAATCCACGATCAACTACGTTATCACCGATGTTGAGCGCAAGAGAAAGTTCGTATGCGTAGACCCTAACGACATCCCCGACATCGCTGTTGTGGATCCCGATATGATGAGCTCCATGCCCAAGGGACTTACCGCTTCGACAGGTATGGACGCGCTCACACACGCTATCGAAGGCTACACCACCGCTGCGGCATGGGAGCTTTCCGACACTCTTAATCTCGAAGCCATCAAACTGATCGGCGCGAACCTCAGAAAGGCCGTTGCCAACGATCCCGACGGCAGAGAGGGCATGGCTCTCGCGCAGTACGTTACGGCGATGGCTTACTCTAACGTAGGTCTCGGCATCGCGCATTCCATGGCTCACACACTCGGTGCCGTATATGACACCCCTCACGGTGTTGCGTGCGCCATGATGCTCCCCATCGTTATGGAGTTCAATGCTGAATGCACGGGTGAGAAATTCAAGGCCATTGCCGAGGCACTCGGCGTTGACACCGCCGGCATGGACTGCGCAGCTTACCGCAAGGCAGCCATCGACGCTGTACGTCAGCTGTCCGTAGACGTAGGCATCCCCACCAAGCTCGATAAGCTTAAGGCCGAGGATCTGCCTTTCCTCTGCGAATCCGCAGCTGCGGACGCATGCGCGCCCGGTAACCCGAAGCCCGCGACCATCGCAGATTTCGAGGCTATGTTCCGCAAACTCATGTGATGAGACATAGATCCTGAGATATTGGAAAGACAAGGGGACGGTTCTTCTGTCTGCGAACTAAAGCAGACAGAAGAACCGTCCCCTTGTCTCCGAACCGTCCCCTTGTCTTTTTTTCCCTGTCTTTTTTCCCTTGTCTTACCGTATCCTGATCATCATTTGCTGAGCAGGAACAGCCGTCTTCCTTCCTTTGATTCGCCGGGCCATGAGAAATGGTCAAGTTTCTCAACCGCAAAGCGCTTCCCTATGATCGCGGTCCATTCCTCGTCGGAGATCAGGCTGAGTCTCATGACTCCGTTGTCGAACAGATATCTGTTTTCCCTGACATCCATTCCTCTCTCTTTCGCCGTCTCGGGGGACATATAGAAATTCATTCCGATCACGGCTTTTCCGCCTTTTTTCAGTACTCTTGCGGCATTGTCAAGAATGTCCTCCGCGATCTCGAGCGGTATTACATCGATAACGTTGCTGCATAAGAAAACATCATAGCTCTCATCGGGCTGCGACGCGAGCCATTTCTCGTCGATGGCCTCCGCCTTTATCACATCGCCGACCTTGAAAGCCTCAGCATAAACCTTTAACAGGTCAACAGCGCTCGCTGCCATATCCACAGCGGTAACGTCGGTGCAGCCGAGCTTAGCCGCCACAAGGGCTCCCCAGCCCTGTCCGCAGCCGTAATCGAGAAATCTCCCGTTCTTTGCGACCTGTTCGATCGCGTCATAGAGCTTGGGCGAGGGTACCATATCCTTCCACTCATTGCCCTCGACCGTATCGAGTATCTCCTGTTTTTCCTCATCCGTAGCTCCGAGAGCACTGTCCCAGAACGCTACGGCATCCTCGAAATCTTTTTTCAAACGATCCTCCATAAAATATCTCCCTTCTCTGCCGTGCTTTTCTGATTATACACGGAAACCCTCGTACACAGCAACTTTTTTATGCTACAATATGTGAAACAGATGTTGCTGTTCACAGCTAATCAGTGCTGAGTGCAAAACACAAGTTTACTTGCAGTTTTGTACTTGCACGGATTTCGGATTTTGACCAGAATAAGAGGACTGCTATGGAAATCATCAGGATAAACGATCTGCACGACTGCAGGCTTGAAATGTATACAAAACTCAATGAGGTTCAGCTGAAGCGCTATTACGAGCCCGACGGCGGCGTGTTCGTCGCGGAATCGGAGCTTGTGATCTCGCGTGCCTTAGCGGCAGGGTGCAGGCCGGTATCGTTCCTGGTCGAAGAGAAAAGCTTTGACGGCGGAATACCGGGCAGCCTGATACAGGAGGCTTCCGGATGCTCAGACGCTTTTGACATCCCCGTATATGTTGCCCCTCTCGATGTGATCAACGGCCTGACCGGCTACAATCTGACCCGCGGAGTGCTCTGCGCGATGCTTCGCCCCGGGCTCCCCAGCCCCCGCGAACTGCTCAGGTCCGCCCGCCGCGTCTGCGTACTTGAGGATGTTATGAATCCAACCAATGTCGGCGCGATATTCAGATCCGCCGCGGCACTCGGCATCGATGCCGTGCTGCTGACTCCCGCATGCGCAGATCCTTTATACCGCAGAGCGGCGCGCGTATCGATGGGTACAGTTTTTTCCGTGCCTTTCACATTTTTCGACAGGCATGACGACTATATGGCTCTGCTGGAGGAAGCCGCCTTTACGACAGTTTCCATGGCATTGAAGGAGGGCGCTGTCCCGCTCTCCTCGCCCGAATTAAAAGGACATGAGCGGCTCGCGGTGATATTCGGCACCGAGAGCACCGGCATTAAGGACGGGACGATCGCTGCGTCCGACTATACCGCGGTCATCCCGATGCAGAACGGCGTCGATTCGCTGAACGTGGCCGCCGCATCAGCCGTCACATTCTGGGAGCTGTGCCGCTGAGGTTCTCCGTTTTATCATTAATTTATGCTTTCTTAACCTTATTTGCATGGGAATACGGCACAAAATATGCTATAATCATTACATGCAGCGGCGTTCGGCCGCGTCACGGACATTATCAGAAAAGGAGAAGGAATATGCAGGAAGTATATGATTTCTTAAAAAAATGCGGCACTTATTATCTGGCAACCGTTGAGGGAGATCAGCCCAGAGTCCGTCCTTTCGGCACGGTTGCGGTCTTTGACGGAAAGCTCTATATCCAGACCGGCAAGGTTAAGCCCGTATCAAAGCAGCTCCACGCCAATCCCAAGGCTGAGATCTGCGGCTTTGCGGACGGTGAATGGATCCGCGTTACCGGCAAACTGATCCCCGATGAGAGGATCGAGGCAAAAAAGCACATGCTCGACGAGTATCCAAACCTCCGCGGCATGTACAACGAAAACGACGACAACACCGAAGTTCTCTATTTTGAGGATGCGACTGCGGTGATCAGTTCATTTACCGCAGCACCGAGAGAGATAAAGTTCTAATCTCTTCCGAGTTTTGATTCCTTTTTTGCCAGATACATCCTGTCATCCGCGATCTTAAGCACCTTTTCGGGAGTATCGGCCTCATCGCTGTACGCTGTGCCGTACGCGGCGCTCAATGTGACATTGCCGCCCTTTTTGTTGTGCTCGTTCATCTTATTGACAAAAGCAGCCTCATGTGCATCCACGTGATCCTTTGAAGCGTCGGGCACGATCGCGATAAACTCGTCGCCGCCCACGCGCGCAACGACGCAGGGCTCGGGGAATGCCTCCCGAAGCTTCCTCGCGAGCAGTGTGAGCGCCCTGTCTCCTGTGGCATGCCCGAAGGTGTCGTTCATCATCTTCAGCAGGTTCATATCCACGCTCACGAGCGCATACGGAGACTTGGCGCCTTTGAGCTTATTGAGCTCCTCCTCGGCGCCGCGCCTGTTCAGGATGCCCGTTAGCTCATCCATGTAGGCCATTTTCTCAAAGGCCCTCGCTTCGGCCTCTTTTCGAAGGTTGCCCGCTATCTTTGACATAAAGTCTATGAACAGCGTCAGTACCACGATCAGCGCCGCAAAAGCGATCGAGCTGCTGTATCTGTTGTTGTTGAAACCGGTATAATATTTTTCGACATTATACCGCACCAGTTCTATCGAAGCTACCAGGATGGCCAGCGCAAAGCCAAACGCGAGTCCTTTGTCCAGTCTCTTTGTGACCCGTCTGCGCACCACCGTCAGATGTATGATGAGGATCAGCGTCACTATCATGCATATATGACAGTATCCCACAAAACGCGGCATATGCGCGATATTCGTAAAGTGGAGCGCAAATGCGGCTGCCGCAAACAGGAACTCGATGATAACCCATATATTGAAGAACCACTTAAGCCTGTTGGGGAAGCCTTTTTCCGTGATCCAGTCGGAGAAATAAACCGTGAACGGGATAGTGAAAGTATACAGTGACATATACTCAAACAGGCATTTCTGCGCCATATCGAGATTAAACACGATCAGAAGGTCGGAATTGGCCAGAGTATAGACGCCGATCAGGAACGCGAGCTGCATGATGCAGAACATCTTGAGCGCAGACAGATTTCTGAACGAAAGTATGATCGCGAACACCATGCCCATCGAACCGATAACGATCAGGAACATGCTGATCGCCAGATATATGCGCTCATTGATCAGGAGATCGTTTACCGCGCTGTCGCCGTTGATTATGCTGATCGAAGGTAAGCCGTCAAAGGAATCGTCCTCGGTGACATGAAAAACGATCCTGATCGTTTTTCCTTCGAACTCTTCGGGCAGTCTGACGAAATTCCAGCCGTAGCCCAGCATCTTACCGGCATCGAAGTATTTTTGCCCGTAATTGTAAATATGTTCTCCGTCCACATACACATCGACCATGCTGTGCACGGAGTATATCTCAAGCGTGGGATCCGGGATATCGCATTGGGGAAGGGTTCCGGTCAGTTCAAACACGTCACCGTCGTTGAACGCATCGAATGTGTCGCTTCCGAGCGCCACATTCTCATATAACTTCCCGTGCGCCGCTGCCGTCCATCCGTCTTTGATCTCCTGCTTCTGCAGCGTTTTGTCGCCTCTTCTAATCTCGATCGCAAGGATCGAAATGCTGATAACGGCTATTATCAGGCAGAATATAAATAAATACAGGTTTTTCTTTGGGATCAGCTTCATAGGCGCTCCTGTGGTATAATGTATTCGTCAGAGTTTCATATTACGGATGGATCCCCATAAACGGAGAAAAACATGTGCTGCAGATACTATTTCAGTGAAAACGAACCCGTCTTTAAGGAAGTGCTGGAAAAGGCCCTGGCATCTTCCCTGCGCGAACGGTTCCTGCGCGAATACGCAAAACCCGTCATCACCGAGGGTGAAGTGCGCCCTACCGATATCGCCCCCGTGATCGCGTCCAACAGGAACGGAGAACGCTCCGCGTTCCCGATGAAATGGGGCTTTACGCTGCCCGGCAGCAAAAACGCCATAGTTAACGCCAGAGTCGAAAGCGCCGCCGAAAAGCCGATGTTTAAGGAAGCCTGGCAGCGCAGGCGCTGCATAATCCCGGCCTCATGGTACTTCGAATGGGAGCATTTCACCGCGCCGGACGGAAAGAAAAAGACCGGCGACAAATACATGATACAGCCCCGCGGCAGTCACACGGTCTGGCTGTGCGGACTGTATACGTTTGAGAACGGTCTGCCGGTATTTGCCGTCATAACCCGCGAGCCCGCAGGCGAAGTCAGCAGGATCCACGACCGCATGCCGCTCATACTCCCCGAGGAGCGCATAGACGAATGGATAAGGCCCGAAACCAGGCCGGAGCTGCTGCTCCCCTACGCCCTGACGGACATGGTACCGGAAAAGGTAATATAGCCGCTTATCTGATGATGTCCACGATCTCGCCGATGTACATGTCATGCGGCGCTATGCCGTCATACATGGCCTTTGCGACCGCCTCGGGCATATTCGCGACTTCCAGCTGCTGCCTGTACAGCTTTTTGCAGACCAGTGTCACTTCCGCCTCTTTGAAAGACATGGATTCCCCGGCCTTAACGGGCGCGAGGCCCGAATCCTTCATCTTATCCATATCCCGGCCGGACTTTTTGCCGAGCACGCCGAGTATCTGTCTGTACTCTCCGGGATAAAAACTTACCGTAAAATAATCATTTGCGTCCATGAAATCATGGGTATATCTCGATGTCCTCACATAGACCGTAGCAACAGGCTTTCCCCAGAGGGTGCCGAGCCCGCCCCAGCTGATCGTCATCGTGTTGAAACTGTCCTCTTTTCCTGCCGTGAGCAGCGCCCACTGTTTGTCAAACACGCTCAGGATATCTGTCGTAAACTCCATATCGGTACACTCCTTTCCTTTACCTATCATTTTAATACGTTTTATGAGTCTTGTCAAAAAATCTCCGTATTTGCTTAACCCGGCATTCGAAAAAATCAGGTAACCAAAAGTGACTTCTTTTTTTCATGGTATTATGATACAGTCAGTATTGACAGAACGCAGATCATCTGCGGCAAACAGGGAGAGATCAAAATGAAAAAAACCATCACAAAATCCGTTTTGATGAAACAGTATTTTTCGGTAAACCGGGACCTGATCAAGATCGTGATACCCGTAGGCTTATTCTGCCTGCTCTCGATCGTGCTCGTTCCGAACCCTGCGGTCGGCTGGGGCGTGGCGCTGTTTGTTCTGGCCATTGCCCTGTGCATAGCTTTCAGGCTCAGAAAGCAGGCCGGCTCGGACAATCCAAAGGAAGCGTATTTCAGGCTTTCCACTCTTACGTACAAGGAATGCGTGGATATTTCCGATGACGAGAGCACCGCTTATTCCTGGCAGCTGGAATTCGACAACGAGTACAGACTCACGGTCGCCCAACAGGTTTATGACGAGGCCGAGTCCGGGAAGACTTACTACGTCGCCTTCTATATCAAAACCGGAAAGCCGTTCGCGCTCTTCGACGCGGATCTCTACACCCCGGACGGGATCTTCGAGATACGCAATTCGTAACGGTCAAACCTAAAAAACAGACAATACCGCAAGACAAAAGGGCCGCCCCTAAGGACGGCCCTTAAATTATCCTGTTTACCTTATTCCCAAACGGGAGGATTCTTTACGAAGAATTCGGTGTAATCTGCGAAATCCGTCGAATCGATCCAGCCTGTTACGCCGTTTGACTTAACGCAGATCCTGGTGAAGTTGCCTTCGCCGTCGCGTACGAACTGTACAAGCTTGAACTTCGCGCCCTTCTTCAGGGTTCCGATCTGCTCGCCTGCGTACTCATCGGCATAGAGGGGCATCTTCTTATTGGTCTTGAATGTGGTCTTCACATTGTCCTTATTGGGCTTTGAAGGCTCATCAACAATAACCGCTCTTCCCGACTTAACCTTAAGGTTCATGTTTACTTTGATGTAACCGAGACCGCGTACAAATACATCAGTCTTGATCGTTATGCGGTTCTTTTTCTTCTGACTTACGATACCGTCGGCATCTTCGAGCGTGCAATACTTGCTGATCTTTCCGCCCTTGAACCTGATCAGTGTGTATTCATCCCATCCTTCAACATTCTTGATGACCGCGAGCTCCTTAAGACCGTCCTTCGTGCAGGTATCGATAACTTCGACCGTGATCATGTCCGGATAGAACTGATCTTCCATCTGGATAGCCGCAAGAACGTCCTTGCCGTTGATGGTCAGGAAGCTGAGCTGCATACCATGATCCGTATCCTCGGTATCGTATACGATGGTCTCATCGGTTCCGTCGCCGTCGAGGTCTCCCGTTATGGTGGCCGCCGATGCCTTAACACCGCCGAAGCCCGAAAGCGCTGCGATCACGAATGCGAAAAGCAACGCGGTTAACAGAGATTTGAACACTTTTTTCATAACACTTCACTCCTGTCTTTTATTTGATGTATGTAACATCACTTACGATGCTACTATATCATAAAAGCCAATAGCTGATAAGTATCCAAAAGTTACCTGTTTCTTTTGTCCACGAGCCGAACCTCCTTTTAAGAAGATCATGTAAACTGCGCGATCCGCTTTTTAAATTCTTCCTCCAGATCTTTGACGATGATCAGCCTTGCGGATCTGATCTCAAGCCCGCCCTGGGCAAAATAAAACTTCAGGAAGAAATTGGCGACAAATACCGGACCAAGCGTGATCCTGACCGTCTGCCATTCGCGGTCCATGCCGGTCAGTGTCACTGTTTTCACAAGTTCTTTATTCTGAAATACCGAAACGGGCAGCTGCGCGACATCCGGCTGATCGACCGCTCTTATCACCAGTTCCAGTTCCGGAAGGCATCTGTGGGGCGCGGAAAGCAAGAATGATGTGGAAGCCCCCCGTCCGATCTTTATGCTGCCTGCGTCGAGTTCCGTAATATCCGGACCCATCGCCACCTTCATCATATCGTGAAGGGCGCTGTCCTCCGTCGAAACCGCATCCAGCAGCTCTTTATCGAGGTCAGAGTCTCCTGTCTGTGCGCGGCGGTACGCCTGTGTCCGCATGATAAATCCCAGTATGTTTGCCGCGTTCCGTGCCAGTTCCCCCCTGGTAAGCCTTCCGTTTGCAAGCGACTCGTTAAGGTTGTCGTTATTGGAATTGCTTCCGGCATCACTGCAGACCATGAAAATATCGTTCTGCGCCCTGGCCTGTGACGCAACGTTTGAAATACTGGCTTTGGCGCCTTCCCCGTCATTGCCCATAGCCCACCAGTCGGTCATGACGATCCCTTTAAATCCCCATTCCTTTCTGAGGATCGTTGTGAGCAGATCGTAATTGCTGGCGGAATAGATGCCGTTAACAGGACCGTAAGACGACATGATCGTCATTGCGGGGCCTTCTTTTACCGCTGTTTCAAAGGCCTTCAGGTATATCTCGCGAAGTGCTCTCTCGGACATGATATTGTTGACATTCCGCCTCTTATACTCCTGAGTGTTCCCCGCGAAGTGCTTGATCACACCGAAAACTCCGTACTTATGCAGTCCCCTGATCTGAGCGGCCACGAGCTTTCCGGTCAAAAGCGGATCCTCGGAAAAATACTCGAAGTTTCTGCCGTTCAGCGGGTTCCTGTGGATATTCATACCCGGTCCCAAAAGGGCGTCTATCCTGTGCCGTCTCAGATCGAGGCCTTCCCAATTGAACAGCTTTTCATTTATCTCTTCGCTGAATGTGCAGGCCAGACAGGTTCCGTTCGGGAGGGAATAAGCATGTGTCCCGCAGTCCATTCTGATCCCGCTCGGTCCGTCGGCACAACCCGCAACAGGAATGCCTAAGTCCTTAAGCCTGTCCGTGATACCGCCGAACGCTCCCGCGATACCCGCCGTCACCTTGGGCGAGCTCATTCCCTCGCCGCGGGAGATCGCGCACAGATCCTCATCGGTAAGCTGCTCTATGAACTCCTCCATGGATATCTTTCCCGCTTCAACGTCACTGAGCTTATAGCCCTTATCGCCCACACAGGCATTGGCCTTCGGGAGCCGGTCCAGCCTCTTTTTATTGGGGTCTGCCGTTCTTACGGGCACTTTGTCATAGCTTTTTTCAACAGCGCCGTTAACATACCGGGGGCTCAGGCGCATGAACCCGCGGACCGGCGCGCAGGCCTCTTCGCACTGTGCCGTGATCTTAAGCTCATCCAGAATAAAGCTGCCTGCCTTAACGGCGCTCCTTACATCGCTCCCCACAAAAAAATCATATTCCCCGGGCTCGCACACGTAGGCGGATCTATGCCCGGTGACGCCGCCGTCGTCATATGATGACATCATGTAATCCGGTATCTTAAATTCAAGTTTTTGGCTCTCTCCGGTAGCAAGGAGCGGGGTCTTCCCGAAGGCACAGAGCACCCTGGCAGGTTTTCCGAGGAGCCCCTGAGGCGCTTTCAGATACACCTGTACGACCTCCTTGCCGCTCACCGCGCCGGTATTCTTAACATTTACCGTTATATGGGTTTCTTCACTCTCCCGCTCAAAAGAGCATACATCGATGCTGAAATCCGTATACGACAGGCCGTATCCGAAAGGATAAAGGACTCTGTCCGGAGCAAATGTCTCAAAATAACGGTAGCCTACATAGATATCTTCGGTCTGGAGATTCTCTTTCTCCGACCCGAAATTCGCGGTTGACGGATAATCGCTTATGTTTTCCGCGATGGTATCGGCCAGTTTTCCAGACGGATCGACCTCTCCCGTCAGCACATCAAGAACGGCGTTCCCGCCCTCCTGTCCGCCCTGCCACACGTAGAGAATGGCTGAGGGATTCAGTTCCTTTACCCATTTCATATCTATGATATTGCCGGCATTCAGCAGAACGACGGTCCGCTCAAAAACCGCGCAGACCTTGGTCAGGGCCGCGGTTTCCTCTTTGGTCAGAAGATAGCTGCCCTCTTCGTTTTTGTTGTCCTGATCCTCGCCGGCGGTCCTGCCGATTATGAATACCGCCGTATCTGACTCCTGTGCGGCACTTTTTACCAGA
>JAEEGK010026784.1_pt1 | contig 11702 bp, 5 predicted proteins | sample 8958771 | NCBI WGS metagenome assembly JAEEGK01 (sample SAMN16246547, study PRJNA631951) | gut metagenome | biome: gut microbiome; feature: rumen; material: SC-attached | host: Bos | place: Iran: Karaj | collected 2018-10 | reverse complement strand
TTTATTTTTAATAATAATTTAAATCTAAAATTTGAATAAAAAAACATAAAAAAATAATAATGTTTTAAAATATTAAATTTAAATAATATAATTAATTAAAAATACTTTTAAATAAATTTAAATTACAAATCAATTAAAATCAAAATGTCAAATTATTATGATAATATTCCAATAAATAATTCTCATAATCAAACACCTTTATCAAAATCTCCATCATATACAATAGACCAATCAAATCCTAATAATTTAATCATGAACAATTTTAATAATAACAATAATTATAATTATAATACAAATAATTCGAGTACAAATAATTTAAATTCAGTAAATGATGAAGATCCATTTTTACCTTTACAAATAGAATCTTATTTAAATTCTTTATCAAATTGGAGAAATATTCATGAAATAATTAGACTTTGTTTTAAATCATTAACAGAAACAGTTCGTTCACAAGGATTAGCATTAAGAGAATTTGAAAAAATTCTTCAAACAAAATGTTCAAAAAATGATATTTCATCTTTATTAAATTTAAAAGCAAATAGCAATGAAGTTAATAGAGCAATTAATGATATTAATAATATTTTAGATAATAAATGTTCAATAGATGAAATGAGAACATTATTAAATGAAAAAATATCAAAAAGTGAATTAATTTATTATTTAAATGGAAAAACAAATAATGAAGATATTAAAACAATGTTAGATGAAAAAATTGATAATAGAGAATTTACAAATGAAATTAATACAATTAATGAAAAAATAGAAAATTTTGAAAAAAATTTTACTAATAAAATTAGTTTATTTGCTCTTAATAAAGATATTATTGAAATTAAAAATAAAATAAATGAAAAAGCAAATATTATCGATGTTAAAAATGCTTTATCAACAAAAGCAAATAAAGATTCAATAATCGAATCAGTTGATAATAAATTAAATAATATAAATGAAATTAATGATATTTTAAATGAAAAATTAGAAATATTTCAAAAAAATTTTAATGAAATTCAAAAAAATATTAATAATAAAGTAGATTATAAAGATTTTAATGAAATTAAAAATATTTTGGATCAAAAAGCAAATATTCTTTCAGTTGAAAATAAAGCAGAAATTAATGATTTTAAATTAATTAGTGATGCTTTTCAAGAAATGAAAATTTCTTATACAAAACGTATAGATGATATTGATAATGATTTAGATAGATTAATAGAAAATATTAAAACACAATTTCAAAGTTTAAATGTTGTTATAAATAATTTAGAAAATAATAAAGTTGAACAAAGTTTGTTTGAAAAATTAAATAATCAAATGAATAAAAAAATTGACAGTGAAAAATATGAAAATAATATTAATAAAATAAAAAATGATTTTTATGATACTTTTAATAATTTTAAAAATGAAATTATTTCAAGTCGAAAAAAATTTGAAGATAAATTAAATGAAAAAATTAATAATATTAATAATGATAATAAAAATATGCTAAATAATATTAATAGCACCAAAGATAATTTAATGGAATTTTTTGATAATAAAAATAAAGAAGAAGAAAATATTTTAAATAAAACAAAAGAATTAATAGATAAAAATAATATTGATATTAATGAAAAATTTAATAATTTTAATAAAAATTTAGAAACATTTTTTAATAATATTCAAAAAGATATTAATAATAAAATTGATAATGAAAAAATAAATTCAATAATTAAAGATTTAGATAAAAATCTTTCAAATAAAATTTCAGAAAATTTAGATAATAATAATTCAGAAATAATAAATGATTTTTCAAAAAAAATAACAGAAATGAAAAATTCATTTAATAATGATTTAAATAAAAAAGTTTCATTAAATGAATTAAAATCATTATTAACAGACAAAGTTGATAGAGAAGATTTTGAAAATAAAATAATTTCTTTTGATGATTTTGCAAATTATAAAAATTTAGTTGATTCAATGGCAAACGAATTTAAAAATAAATTAGACATTACTCAATTTGATCAAGTAATAAAAACATTTAACAAAAACTTTGAAAATATTCACATGGACATTAACACAAAAGCAAATATTAAAGAAATATTATCATTTTTAAAAAATAAAGCAGAAGTTGATGATGTAAATAAAGCATTAATTGATATTCATAATGAAATTGAAAAAAAAATAAATTTCGATGATTTTACAAACGCAATGGATAATCAAGCAATTATTAATGATGCTCTTTGTAATGAAAATTCATTAGGAAGATGGTTATGGAAAAGTGGTAAATTAAATAATAATCTCATTCCATGGGAAATTCAAAGTGTTAATACAAGTCCTGATAATTTTATTTGGGAAAATGGAAGTAATTTTATAATGATAAATTTAAAAGGTTTATATGAAATTAATTGCGCATTTTATAATGATAAAAAACCAAATATTCAAATTATGATTAATGGCGAAGTTATTTTAAGTGCAATTAATAGTAATAGTTATGTTGTTCATCAAAGCAATGGAGGAAGATTGAAAGGAATTGGAAAAACAAGTTTTGGGAATGTTACTGGTTTAAGTATGATTGATTATATAATGTTACCTGATAAAGCTAAATTACAAATAAGTTATGTTGGAGATGAAGGTGGAATTGGTTTTGTTGGATTGAAAAAATTATAATATGTTTTTTATGTTTATTTTTTTTATTTAATTAATTAATATTTTTATTTAAATTTTTATATTTATTTAAAAATTTGAATATATTTTTTTAATTAAAAAAATTTAATTCATATTTTTTTTTGTATATTTTATACTATTAATATATAAAAAAAATAATATTAATTTTAAATTATAATTAAAATATTTTATTATGTTATTAATTAAATAATAAATATGAATTTTGATTTATCTCATAATTATTACAATGATCAATCTATTTATTTAATAGCATTATATGAACCAGAATCAAATCAAATAATATTATTACATGTAAAAATTATTTTAATAATATTTTTAATATAAAAAATATAGAAATCTCCAATAATGAATTACAAATGGGCGAAATTAAATATTAATAGACATATAAAAATATTATATAATTCAAAATTTCAAAATGGTTTTACATTATATAATTTATTTCTTGATTATTATGCAACAAAAGAATTAAAAATTATTTCAATTCCTTTAGGAAAAATTGGTTTAATTGTTTATTATTCATCTTTTTTAGATTTTTATTATGTTGCTCCTTTTATTAAAAATTTTGTTAAAAGTTTGAAATTTTTGATTTATAATAAAAATATAAGTTTTAATAAAATTAAAAAAAATTATTTAGATGTTTATACAATGATTAATGATACAATTAATTTATTTAATTGTTTTACTAGATTAAATAGTATGAATTATGAAGATTTTATAGGAGAAAATGTTATTTTTAATTTCAAAACCTTTTTTAAATTTAATAAAAAAATTAATAATGATTTAGTTGAAACATTAAGATATTATTTAAGTTTAAAAGATTTTAATAAAAATCAAAAAAGATTTAATGATAATAAAAATAATTATGAAGATGAATATAATTATAATAATAATAATAATAATTTAAATTATAATAATTTTTATTATGATTTTTATAATATTAAAAATAAAAAAAGTTTGAATATAAAAATAAAAAGAAATAATAATATATTTAAATTCAACATTTTTAAAAAAAATAGAAGATTAAATAAATTTAAATTATATAATAATGATAATACTTATTTTAATAATAATGATGAATATTTTAAAGCAAATATGAATAATAATGAAAAAGAATTTGATACTTATTCTGATAATAATGTAATTAATAATAATAATAAAATTTATAATAATGATGATTTTAATTTAACATTAGATGTTAATACAATAAATCATTTAAATAAAAAAATTTCTAAATTTAATATTAAAAATGTTCCTTCAATTAAAATTAATAATAATCAAATGTTAAAAAATGAAGAATTTAAATTTGATTTTGATTCAAAAAGTAATTTTAGCGAGGTTAGTGAAATTAATAAAAATATTATTAATAATAGTCAATCAATTTTAGATTTTTTTTCTAATAAAAAAACTATTGCAACTCCAAGAATTAATTCAAGCAATAGTATTTTTAATGATATAATTAATTTAACTAATAATAATAGTACTAATAATATTAAAAATAATAATAATAATAATAACAATAATAATAGTAGTAGAGAATTATTTAATTTTTCAAATAAAAAAAATGTTAATTTTTTTAATAAAAATTTAAATAAAAATAATAGTAACAATAATATTTTTAATAATTATAATAATTATAATAATGATAATAATTTATTAAAAAGTGTTTCACCAAATCCTATTAAATCTAATAATCGAAAATTGAGTTTATTTAGTAGTAATTCAAATGAAAATAATATTAATATTATTCAATTTAATAATTTAAATATTAATAATACAAATAAAAATCAACCAATCGATTTTTCAAAAGATTATCAAAAAAGTAATGACTTAACAATTTATACAAATATTATGAATAATAATTTTAATATTTCAAATAATAATAATAATAATAATAATGTAAATAATACTACTAATAACATAAATACTAATAATATAAATAATAATATTAATAATATTATTAATTTAAATAATACCAACAATTTAAATAAAAATAATAACAACTTTAATAATAATAAAAATGTTAATATTAATGGATTTATTCAAAATAATAATAATAATATTAATAATCAGAATTTAAATATAATTTATAATAATGCAACAATAAATAATAATAATTTAAATTATAATAATAATAATATATCAATAAATAATAATAATAATATAATAAACAATAATAATATAAAAAATCCACAAAATTTAAATATAAATCAAACATTAAATTTTTCACAAACTTCATTATATAATAATACAAACAATAATAATAATATTAATATAAATAATAACAATATTAATATTAATAATAATAATAATATTAATTATTATAACAATAATAATAATAATTATAACAATAATAATAATAATAATGACAATAATAATAATTTTACTAACAATTGCAATAATGTAAATTTAAATTTAACAAATTTAAATATCTCAAATATTCGTCATTCTCCCACAAATTCATCATTTTTTTCATTAAATTCAACATTTAGTCAAAATGATATGAGTTTTCTTTCCAATAATACAAAATCAACAGCACATAATATAAAAGAAGATGAATTTAATTTAAGCAAAAATAATCCAGAAATTGTAGGTGAATTAAAAGAAAAAATATATTTTACAATAATGGATAATAATATTCAAAGAAATAACATAATATCAAAAGGTTATATTGGTATTTTAACAAAAAAAAATTTTTTAATAAAAAACAAAGAATTTTTTTTAAATTTTTCAAGTAAAAATTGGAGTGATAATAAACTTTATGAAAATAAAAATATAGAAAAAAGTTTACAAAGAATAACTGAATTAACTTATAAAATTCAAATTATTAATAAATCTTCTTCAATTAAATTTTTAACTTATTCTATTAATTCTGATGTTTTATTTAATACAAAATTTATCAATCCAAATTTTAGTTTTGATAATAAAAATTCAACAATAAACATTAATATTTTATATAATAATTTAAATATAAATTCAAAAATTTATAAAGTTGTTGTTACTTTATTTGAATGTAAAGGAAATATTATTGGAACAGATGGAATTTTAAATAAAATTAATAATAACACTTTTAGTGTAACTTATAATAATGGAATTAAAATGAGTAAAATTGTTTATAGTAATAATAATTTTGATTTTAAGAAAATTAATGTAAGATTTGAATTTAAAGGAATTTATAGCGATAATAATATAAGAATAAGTTATAATAAAAATAGTAAAAATACAAATAATGTTGAATCTGAAGATTTGAATATAGAAAAATTAGCTTTAATAAGTTTTGATTATTTAATGTAATTTTATATTATTTTGATTTATATTATATAAATATTATTAATTAAATATAAATTATATTTTAATTAAAAATTATTATATTTTATAATTAATATTATTATAAATTAAAATAATAATAATAATTAATATTATTTTAAATAATAATATCATTCTATATAAAATAATTTTATTTTTTGATAAAATTAATTATTTAAAGAATATTCTAATTTTTCTTCAAATTTTTTTCTACATAATTTTGTATTTAATTTAAGTAATTCTAAATTAGGACTTTTATCACTTATAATAACCATAATATAAGTGCTTTTAGTAAATTTATCTAAATAAGTAGTAAAATTTCTGGTTTGAATAATCATGCTTTTAAAATTACTACTCATAGTCATACAACTTAGTTTAAATTTTTTAATAATATGTGAAATTTTTTCAAATCTTTGTTCATCTTGAATTTTTTTATTACTATAACTGCAAGTTAATAAAAAAGTATTTTTTTCAAACAAAATTACTTCTTCAGCATTACAAGCAATAGCATAATTTTTAAGACTTTCTTGAATGGAACTTAAATTATGTGTTAGAGAAGCAACAATTTCAGTCCATGCTTTATACAAAGAAGATTCCCAAATGCTTGTTGCAAAACATTTTATTTCAAAATTTTTAGATTTACTTTCTAATTCTTTTTTTTTCATTTCAAAAATTTCTTTTTGTTTATTTTGTTCTTTAATTAAATCCATTTTATGAATCAAAACAAAAATTTTCGCGTCAGGTGAAAATTCATTTAAAGCATTAATACAATTTTCAAAATATGTTAAATCTTCAATATTGTCTTGTTTTTCAAGTTTTTTTTCTGTTTTTACAGCTTCAACTACAAATATTAAAACACCAACTTTTGAAAAAATACTTTCTCGTTTTGTTTCAAAATATTGTTTCATAAATTGTTCTTGACCACCGCAATCTAATAAATTAAATATTAAATTTCCCATAAATTTTAATCTAGTTTCTGCTACTTCTGAAGTGTAACCTAAAACGAACGTATCTTTCGGAGCTTGATTAGCGAAAATAATTGAACGCATTGAAGTTTTTCCTACTCCACATTTTCCCATCAATAAAATTTTTGAAAGTTTTTTATTTTTTTGTTCTGAGTTTATGTTAATATTATCGTTATTATTATTATTATTATTCATATTATTATTATTATTTATTGAATTGAAATTATTTTCTTCTTCATTCATAAATTAATATTTTTTTTTTAATTAAAATAATTAATAAAAATTTAATTAAATATTAATTAAATATTAATTATTATTTTCATTGAATTTATTTTTAATTTCATTAAATTCTTTTTCATTTAATTGAATAATGTCGTTTATTAATTCATTGCTTAAAACATTATTATTTAAATCATTTATTGTATTAAAAGCACAATTTTTAATAATTTCATTATGAAAACCTTCTAAAATATTTTCAACATCGACGAAAATGAAATTTTTTTTAAAAAAATTTTGAATATAAGCAATGTCAATTTGAATTTGTTGATAGCCAAAATTAGAAAATTTTTTTAATTTAATAAATTCATTAATACTTTTTAATAATATTTTCGCAATATTATAAATAATATTTTGCGGTGAATCAATTTTTTCATTATAAAATGACAATCTTCGAATTTGTAATTTTTCCATTTCAATTTGAATTGCGCTTTTTATTTTATTTGTATCATTATTGTTCATAATATTTTTTTCTTTGTAATTTTTAATTTCATCATTTAAAATGTTCATTAAATCAATTTTTAATTGAAATAAAAAGAAACATAATTTTTTTAAAGTTAATCTAAAAGTTGCTGGAGATTCATTAATTTTAATAAAATCAGTTTCATAAAAATTTTGTTTAATAATAGGCAAAATTAATTTACTATTGAAATGAATGATTGATTTGAATAGAATTAAAAGAGTTTTTGAACATTCATTTTCAATTAAATTTTTTATTTCGTCGAAATTATTTTTTTTTAAATAAGGAAAATTATTTAAATATTTTTCAATTAAAATTTTTAAATTATTGTTATTTAATAAATTTTTTATAATAAAAATAAAATAAAATAAAGTTTCTTTTGAATAAGGAATTGATTTTAATATTATTGTTTTATAATTTGAAATTATATTATCAATATTATTATTATTTTTAATGTTATTAAAATAATTTTCATAAGAATCTGAAAAAAATTTTGATGAATTTGTTGATTGAATTGACATTAAAAATAAATTAAAAATACTCAATAAATGATTTTTATAAATTAAATTAATTTCATTTCCATCATTTAAATTATTATTTTCTTTTAATGAATCTAAATTTAAATTATTTAAAATTAATGAATATTTAATTAAAAGTTTTTGAAAATCTTCTGAAAATAATTCACTTTCTTTTAAATAAATATTTTTATTAAAAGAATAAAATTCTTCTTTAATATTATTAATATTATCATTATTATTATTATTTTGTTTAATAATGTTATTAATTCGATTTGTTAAATTTTCATTTAATTCATATAAAAAATTTTGATATGTATTATCAATGTAAATATTTAATAAATTATTATTATTACTTATTATTAAATTAATATCTTTTTCAAAATCTAAATTTTTATCTTCAATTTTATTTACTAATTCTGTTAAAAAATTATTATAAAAACATAAAATTCCTTCTTTAAAAAAAACAGGATCAAGAATATTATCATAATTTTTTTTATCATCATTATTAATAATATTATTATTATTAATTTCATCGTTTTTTATATTATTATTATTATAACTAAATTTTTCTAAAAAATTTTTTACTTTTTCATTAAAATTTTCAATACAATCAATAAAAAGTGTGTTTAAAATTTCACAATTTTCTTCATTTCCAAACAATAATTTAAAACTATTATAACAATTAAATAAAATAGAATTTAATAAATTTTCACAAATATTTTTACAAATCCAAATAAAAGTTCCTTTTTTAAAAAATTTTGAATTTAAATTACTCAAATTTAAATTTTTATTATTATTAAAATTATTATTATTATTTTCTTTTATTTCATTTTCATAAAACAAAAAATTATTTTCATTCAAACCAAATTCATAATTATCATAAATTTTACTATAATCATCAAAACTAATTTCATCAACGCCATTTTGTAAAGAAAATATTTTATCAAATTTATTTTTTATTAAATATTCATATCTATTAATAAATATTTTTATTAATTCATTTTTATCATCTTCAATTTTAACTAATAATAACAAACATTTTTCAAATTTTTCTATTTCAAATTCATTAAATTCAATAATATTAATATTATTCATATTTTCATTAATGTAACTTTTATATTTATAAATTAATTCATTTGTTCTTGAATAAATGTCTTTTACTAAAGAATTATTTTTATGAATTTTTAAAAATTCTTTACATTTATCAAAATAATTCAAACTCTTTTCTAAATGAATTAAATTTTTTTCATTGTCATTTAAATATAATTTTAATTGAGTTTCTAAAATATTAGGCAAATCATTAATAAATTTTAATCTTTTTAAATCTTTTTTTATTTTATAAATTTCTTCACTTTCTTTTAATTTATTATCTAATGGTTCATTTATTGTATTAAAATTAGAAACTAAATTTTGAATTTTTCCTTGAAGATTATACAAATCTTTTTCAAATGATAATAAAGATGATTTAATATTGTTGATTGTTTCTGTTGCTGAAACGAATTTTTTATAATTTTGTGTAACTAAAACATGCTTTTCACTTTCTAAATTACGAACTTCTGAAAATAATTTATTATCTGTTGAAATTAATTCTTCGATTTTTTTTTCTTTTATGTATGATTTAAAATATTCAGGAACATTCAAATCGGGATTGTCTAAATTTGTATTTAAATCAGACATTAATTTAAATATTTATTAATTTTTAATTAATATTTAATTTAAATAAATTATTATTTATACGTCAATTAAAAATAATTCATTAAATTGTAAATAAACAATAAAAATAATTTTAATAATAATTTTTTATGGGAAGTTTAAAAAGCAAATTAAAAAAATCAAATATTTTATTCATTAATCTCTCAAAAAATTATTATTTTCCTAATGAAAAAATAACCGGGCAAATAAGATTAAATTTAAAAGAACAAATAACATTTACAAACATAACACTAACATTAAATAAATATGAACATTGGGAAAATTCAATATTTTACAACGAAAAAAATAATAAAGAAGAATACGATGAAAAAAAAGAAGATAATTTAATTAATAAAATTCATTTAATTTCATTAAATCTTCAAAAACTTTTAAATACAAATTCAACATCATTTTTTTTATCACCAGGAACATACAATTTTCCTTTTGAATTTCCTATTATTAATTTTCTTTTACCAAGTTTTGAATTCAATCAAATTTCAACATGTCAATGTTATTTACGTTACATAATTTTAGGCGAAATTTTCAATGGTTTTAATAACAATCAAGAAATTCATCAAACTGAATCAATAATAATAATAAAATCATTTTCTTTTCCTTTAATTTTGCCTTTAAAACAAACAGTTTCTGCTTCTGTTAAAAAATGGGGATTAATGAACAAAGGAAGCACAAATTTAACTGTTTCTATTCCAAAAAATAATTTTTGTCTTTTCGATGAAATTCCTATTGAAATTACTGTTGATAATATTAATAGCAAATTAAATGTAACAGAAAATAAAATTATTTTGTATAGAAAAATTAGTTTTTTTAATCAAAATAGTAAAAAAATTATGCATAATAATAAACAAAAAATAAAAACTATTGATGATACTTCAGCGAATGTTGAAAAAGGAACAATCGGAGTTTTTACATATAAATTAAAAATCGAAGATAAAAAAAATATTATTATTAAAGATAAAGAAATTGAAGAAGAATTTCCTAAAGATATTAATCCTAATGATTTTTTACCTAGTTTAGAAGCTGAAATTATTAAATGCGAATATTATATTAAAGTTTCTGTTCATTTTGAATCAATTGTTAATAAAGATTCAAGACCAAGAACTATTCTTCCGATTAATGTTGGACATTATATTAATAATAATAATGATTTAGGTATTAATAATAATAATAATAAAATGAAGAATGATGTGGGAAAACAATGGAATGATTATAATGTTAATAATAATATTAATAATTATAATATTAATAATAATGCTCCTGCACCTGTTTATGATAATAAAAATAATTTTAATATTAACAACTTTAATAATAATAACAATTTCAATAATAATAACAATTTTAATAATAATAATAATTTTATTAATAATAACAACTTTAATAATAATAATAATTTTAATAATAATAATAACAATTTCAATAATAATAACTATTTTAATAATAACAATTTTAATAATAATAATAACAATTTCAATAATAATAACAATTTTAATAATAATAATTTTAATAATAATAACAATATTAATAATAATAACAATATTAATAATAATAACAATTTTAATACTAATAATTTTAATAATAATGATATTAATAATAATAATAATAATAATTTTAATACTAATAATTATAATAATAATAATAATAACGATTTTAATACTAATAATAATAATTTCAATAATAGTAAAAATAATTTTAATAATATTAATAATAATTTTAATAATAATAATTTTAATAATAATACAAATTTTAATAATAATAGTGTTAAAAATGTTAATAATGATAAAAATAATATCATCAACAATAATTTGAACCAAAATA
>JAEEGK010026783.1_pt1 | contig 11702 bp, 5 predicted proteins | sample 8958771 | NCBI WGS metagenome assembly JAEEGK01 (sample SAMN16246547, study PRJNA631951) | gut metagenome | biome: gut microbiome; feature: rumen; material: SC-attached | host: Bos | place: Iran: Karaj | collected 2018-10 | reverse complement strand
CCTGGTTGGCGTGGTTGATCGCCTCGTAGCCGCTTTCCCAGAAACTTTTCGGGCTGTCGTTGCCGACTTCCGTGACGTCGGCCCAGGTGTAGAACTGGTCCACCGAACGGTTCGTTCCGGGGTTGTCGTCACCCATGTTGTCCACGTTGTCCGACATGTATTCGCTGAAGTACAGGTAGGTTCCGGTCGAGTAGGCGGAGGTCAGCAGCGCACGGATTTTCTCCGGGGAGTTGATCTCGGCCCGGTTGTCGGGCATCTTGTCCAGGAACTTGTCGCAGGCCGTCAGGCCGACGAGGGCGACGACGGCGATGGTAGATTTGAGTAAGTTGTTCATTTTCAACATAGTCATTCCTCCCATTCATTAAAGGCCGATCCGGAGGGTGAAGGTGAACTGCTTCGCGAGCGGAACAGCCACACCGCCGGTGTTGTAGAATTCAGGATCCTGGCCGTTCAGCTTCTTGTCGGCATACAGGAGGAAGAGGTTGGTCGCCTGGACCTTGAGACCGAGGGTGCCGAGCTTCATCTTCTCGACGATCCGTTTCGGGAAATCATAGGAGAGGGAAAGCTCCTTGAGCCGGACGAAGTCGCCGCGGGCGATGCGGGCGTCGGAATAGTTGTAGGCGTTGTACGCATAGCTCAGGTACGAGCTGCTGTTGGCGTAGATGCGGTTCTGCCAGTAGCTGGCGATGACCGGGATGTCGGTCTTCGCCTCGTCACCGGGGATGGTCCAGCGGTTCTTGAATTCGCGCGGCATCGAGTTGAGGTCGTCGTACGTACTGCGGAACACGGGATCCAGACGGATCACGTTGCCGAACGAATAGGTGATGTAGGCGTTGAGCCGGAAGCCCTTCCAGGAGAAGATGTTGCCCAGGGAACCGACGTCGGTGGGATCCACGCTGCCGGAATAGAGCAGGTTCTCCTTCAGGAGGTCCTTGTCACGCTCCTGGAAGTACACGTCGGACACGGTGGGTTCGCCCGCTTCGTTGATGAACGTCGGGAGACCTTCCGAGTTCAGGCCGGTGAACTGGTAGGAGAACAGGCTCCGGACGGGATAGCCCTCGAAGGCGAAACCGGTGCCGGAAATCAAGTCGAACGCGCGGACCTGGCTCTCCAGCTGGGTGACCTGGTTCTTCGTGTGGGAATAGATGAAGTTGGTCGTCCAGGAGAAATCCTTGGTCTGGATGTTCTTGGTCGTCAGGGAGATCTCGAAACCGTTGGAGGCCATCGACGCGACATTGCCCAGGCGGACGCCGTACACGGTCGTGACGGGGCCGATCAGGTCGTAGTTGTTACGCTTGTACCAGTCGAAGGTGAGGTTGATCCGGTTGTCGAAGAAACCGGCCTCGAAACCGAGGTTCAGCTCGTGCTTCTTCTCGTAGGTGAGGGACTGGTTGGCCATGTCGGAGATGTACAGGGAAGACTCCTTGTCGTCGGCGAACGGACGCCAGGGGTTCGTGGAACCGATGACCACTTCCGCGTTCGTGACGCTCGGGCGGTCGCCGGTCAGGGAATAGGAACCCTTGAGGCTCAGGTGGGTGATCGTCGGATACAGGGACTTCATCCAGTTCTCCTCGTGCATGTTCCAGGCGGCGGAGACGTTCCAAGTAGGCAGCCAGCGGGCGGTGCGGGCCTTGCCCAGACCGTTCGTGCCCTCATAGCGGTAGGTGCCGTTGAGGGTGTAGCGGCCCTTGTAGGAATAGGTGCCGTTCGCGAAGAACGCGACGCTGCGGCTGCTGGTGTTGGAGATCGTGAAGTACTGGGTGTTCTCCTCGGAACCCTGCTTGAACACGCGCCAGTCGTAGTTGGCGATTTCACCGAAATCGTACTGCATGCCCCAGCCGCGGAACCAGATGCTGTGGCGGTCGATGTTGTTGACCTCGGCGCCGCCGAACAGGTTCACGATGTGGTCGTTGAAGAACGTGTTGTTGTAGGTGGCCGTGGTACGGATGTCCCAGCTGTCCATGCTGTTGTCCGAACGCTCGTAGATACCGCCCACGGGGAGGACCGTCACCGGCAGGGCGTACGGGTTCTCCGGGTCCGTGTACAGGAACGGGTTGACGTCACGGATGGCGGCGGTGGACATCTCGCGGTAGGCGAGGGCCTGGTTGGCCGCATCCTTGATGTAGTGCTCCTGGGAGGTGGTGGTGGCCTTGTAGGCGGCCAGGGCGCTCAGGTCCAGGTGCGCGAACGGCTTGTACTTCAGTTCGCCCTGCACGCGGAGGTCGTGGACCTTCAGGTCGATGTAGTTGTTGTCGAGCTCGTGCAGGATGTTGAACTTCGCGTAGTTGCGGGTGTAGAACTCGTCCGGGTCCAGCGCGCGGGAAGTGTTCAGCGCGTAGGAGTACGGGTTGATGTCGAAGTCACGCTTCACCTCGCCGGAGACCACGTCCATTTCACTGTTGATGGTACCGGGCGCGCGCTGGTTGCGGTAGGAGGCGTTGCTGATGAGGTTCGCCGTGAGTTTCTCGGAGAGCTTGTAGGTCACGTTCAGGTTGCCGGTGTAGCGGCTGACCGAGCTCTGCTTGGTCCAGCCCGGATCGGCGAGGGCGGACAGGGAGGCGTAGTAGGTGCCCTTCCCGGAACCGCCGGAAACGCTCACCGAGTGGTTGTGCTGGATCGTGTTGTTGAACAGGATGTCGAACCAGTCCGTGTTGCGGAACTCGGCGGCGCGGAGGTAGGCGTTTCTCGCCGCCTCGGTGTTCGCGAGGCCGAAGGAACCGCTGGACTCGTCGTACTGGGTGATCAGCTGGTACATCTTGCCGTAGATACCGCTGTTGCTGGCGTTGGCCGTCTCGGCGTAGTTCAGGTAACCCTTCTGCTGGAGCTCCTGGTAGATTTCCATCTGGTCCTGGGAGTTCATGATGTTGAAGGTGTTGTAGCTGGGCTTGAGCCGATAGGTGTATTCGCCGGTGTAGCTGATCTTGCTGGATCCGGAGGAACCCTTCTTGGTCGTGATGACGATGACGCCCGCCATGGCGCGCGCACCGTAGATGGAAGTGGCGGAACCGTCCTTGAGGATGTCGAAGCTCTCGATATCGTCGGAGTTCAGGCCGGCGATGGCCGAGGAGATCAGGGTGTTGGCGTCACCGGACGACAGGTCGTCCGCGCTCACGTCCACGACATCTTCCATGATCACGCCGTCCACGACCCACAGGGGCTTGGAGGAACCGTAGATGGAGGTGGCGCCGCGGACGCGGATCTTCGGGGCGGTACCGAACGTACCGGAGACGTTCTGCACGGACACGCCGGCCGCACGTCCCTCGAGGGAGCGGGAGATATCCGCCATACCGCTGATGTTCGCTTCCTTGGCATCCACTTTCACGGCGGAACCGGTGTTCATGCGGCGGTCCACCGTGTACATACCGTTCACGACCGCGCCTTCCAGGATTTCGGCATCGTCCTCGAGGACGATCTTCATGTTGGGCGTGATCGCGACACGGGCATCTTTCGCGCCCATGAAGGACGCGACGACGTACTGGGCGCTTTCGGGAACGTTCTTGATCTCGAAGTTACCGTCCAGGTCCGTGATGCCGCCGAGTTTCGTGCCCTCGACGGACACGTAGCAGCCCGGGACCGGGGCCCCGTCCGCGGCGGAGGTCACATTGCCCCGGACCGTACGGTTCTGGGCCAGTGCGACCAACGCCGTGAACGCAAGCGCCAGTAGCGTGAGAATATATCTCAATTTATTCATAAACAATTCGATAGGGTATAAGCGAGAGGCTTAGAACTTGACGGCTTTCTCGATAGAGTTTCCGCTCTTGCGGGCGGACTTGGGAGCATTCTGCTTGGCGGCCGGCTTGGTGGCCTTGCTGACCGGACGGATTTCCAGGTTGCGGAGCGCTTTCACGCGGCCGGTATACAGGACGCCCGTGCCCTTGACGCTGGTGGGGGCGGCGCTCGAGGCCGGTTTCACGGAAGAAGAGGCGGCCTTGACCATCGTCGTCGGCATTTCGATCGCCTTGGGATCGTCAGTCAGGTCGTAGACTTTGCCGCTTGAGGTGTCGACAAGAAGCATGAGCAGCTGCACAATGCGCTCGTGGTAAGACTGACCGGAATAGACCGCGTCGAATTCGGCACCCACCAGGCTGGCGCTGGTGCCGGCTTCGTTCAGGGTCGCCGTGGCAAGCAGTCCGCCGTTGTTCTGGTCACCGTACACGATGTAGCCTTCGCCATCGTCGTCCAGGCCGAGCATGGTGACCTGATACGTGCCTTCGGTGTAGACCACCTGGTCGAAGAACTCCATCTTTCCGTCCTTGAAACGCGTCTCGAAGTCCCAGCCTTCGAAGCCGGAGACATTGTAGGTCTGGTTCATGCTCTTCTCGCTGATCGTCAGCGTGACGTCATCCACCGTCCAGGTACCCAGCCACTTGGCGTAGTTGGGATCCATCTCCTGAGTGCCCTTGGAGAGCGTTCCGGGGAGTTTGGTGGAGTTGGAGTAGTTGAGGTGAAGTTCTTCATCCTCCGGGATATAGCCAATGTAGGCCATTCCCTCCAGCGGGCCCCAGTTATCATTGCTGGGAACAACCTCCACAGAACCGTCCTTGCAGAGATAGGCGGTCGCGATGAGCGGGTCAAGCATATAATCGGCATTGTCGTTATGCTTGCCGGCCGCGTTGTACCAGACGGCGGTCAGGTGGTCGACGATATGGTAGCCGGAATAGTCGAACTCGCCCAGCGCCTGGCAGGAGAGGGTGAACGAGCCGTTCTCGGCATCGTACACGGCCTCGGGGTAAACACCGCCGACCGGCTGGGTCTTGCTGATTCCTTCGATGGTGTAGGTGCTGCCGTTCTCTTTCTCCTTGATGGTCCAAACCTCGGAGCCGCTGGCGGAGGTGTAGGTCCATTCACCCAGGAAGTCTTCGTAGGCGGCCTTGGCATACGGGCTCTCCTTCTCGAAGGAGGTCACGGCATACTTGCCGCTGAGGCGGCCTTCCGCATCCATACCCGTGGCGAGGATGTAGAACTTGCCGTAGCCGAAGTCCCTGTAATACTCTTTCGCGGATTCGGTGTGCAAGAACTCGGAGAAAACGACGTCATACGGATAGCCGTTCATGCCATAGTAGGTCAGGTCGAAGAGGAAACCGTCGGAAGTGTTATAGGTGGCGGCGGCGACGAATTCTTCCATGCTGGAATATTCGGCGACAGTCGCCTCCGGGAAGACGGAAAGCATATAGTAGCTGCCTTCGGTCGGGTTGGACACCTCGTTGCCGATCAGCTCGGGATAGCCGGGCTCGACGGTGGTCGTGCCGCCATAGTACGGCTTCCAGCCGGTCTCCTCGGCGAGCACGATTTCGCGGACGTCGGTCAGGACCGTGACGATGTCCTCCTTCACGCCATACTCGTAGTCGACGGCCTTGACCCAGCCGCTCATCGCGACGAACTTGCCCACCAGGGCGCTCAGGTCCTGCGTCGGATTCTCGATCACGAACTGCTGGGGCTCCTCGAGCGCGGTCACGTAGTACACGCCTTCATTCTCGGACACGTAGCCGTTGTTGGCCGTGTAGAAGAAGGTGAGTCCATTGGCGCCGAAACCATAATAATAGTAGGAGCCTTTCTTGTCCACCTCGGCCGGCGTGGCCTCGGCGTTCTCCTTCACCTCGGTAGCCTCGACATAGCCGAGACCCAGGTCGTCGGTCTTCTTGGTGCCGGTGACGTCGATCACGGTGCCCGGCTTGCCGGTGTAGCCGGCCACATAGGAGAAGCTCTCGCCGTCGGTGACGATGGTGCTGGCCTTGGAGGCGGCGACGACCGTCACGGCGTTGACCTGCACCGGCTTGTCATCCGGGAGGGCGACGACGGAAGCGAGGTCGGTAGCGGCCTCGGGATTGGCATACTGGAGGATTTCGATCTCCTTGACGGTGTTGTAGTCCTGATCGAGCACCTCGAGGGTGGCGGTGCGGTAGGCGCCGGTCTCGTTCTTGGCGACGGTGATCGTCAGGTTGTCCTCACGCACGCGGGTGGGAGCGACGGTGATCCATTCCTGGGCCGCCTGGGGGATATAGACATCATAGGCCATGTTGGTCCGGACGGTGAGGGCGAGCTCGCCGCCTTCCCATTCGATGTCGTGGGTCTCGATGATGGCCTCGAGGACGCCGCCCTCGAACTTGAGGGTGCGGATGTCGGCCTTGCCCTTGTGGTTCGCCGCGTAGACGGTGACCTTGGCGGTCTCGCTCTCGGTGGCGGTGACCTTCAGGACGCCGGACGCGTTGTCGGCGGGAACGACCTCGGCCGTCCAGTCGCCGACGATGCCGATCACGTCGACATCAGTCTCGTCGGAAGCGTTGACACCGGCGATGGTGTAGGGGAAGGACGCGGTCTGGCCGGCCTTGACACCGTTGTTCTCGATGGTCGTGAAGGTGAGGGTGAAGGCCTTCTCCTTGGGGATCTGGACCTCGGTCGCGCCGACCACGAGGACGATGTAGTCATCGGTCTCCTTGTCGGGGTCGATGTAGGCGGAGTAGTCGGTGTCGCTCGTGAGGCCGAGGGTCTTCCAGGTGTCGCCATTGTCATAGGAGACCACCCAGTGACCGTCGAGGATGCCGAACTGCGGGGTGATGCCGTCCACGCCGTCCTCACCGTCTTCGCCGTCCTTGCCGTTGTTGCCGGTGACGGGGATGGGCTTGCCGGCGTCGTCCTTCAGGATCGCGCCGTTCACGGTCCAGACATAGACACCGTCCACGAGGGTGATGCCGATGACCGGGGTCTGGCCGTCGACACCGTCCTTACCGTCCTTACCGTCCTTGCCGTCGGTGCCGTTGGTTCCGTTGATACCGTCGATACCGTCGACACCGTCACGGCCGTTCTGGCCGTCCTTGCCGTTGCGGAGGGTGGCGGTGGTGCCGTCGGAGAAGGAAATCACGTAACCGCTCTCGGTTTCCACCACGGCGGTGACGGTAATGTTGTCTTGAATGGCGCGGACCAGAGCCTGGAGACCAGGGATGTCCTTCTCATTGAGCTGCTTGACAGCCTCTTCGAGAACGCCGACGCGGTTCTCGATGCCATCCAGGCGCGAGCTGACCTTGTCGAGCTCGCTCTGCTTGGCGCATCCGATCACGGCGAGCGCAGCGAGCGCCACCGCGATGATCGACTTAACAGATTTTCTCATAAGATGATAGATTAATAAAAACTATAGTAAAAATTTAGTCGTTCACCTTTGGGTGCAATAGGTGGCAAAGTTAGAAAAAATTTTCAAAAACCGTTAAAAAATCCACCAAATCCTACAGATTTGATGGAGAAAGGTGGATAAGTGGGGGATTATCAGGCGATGACGCCAGTTTGCGCGACGATTCGTCGCCGCTTTCTACAGCCTTTCCAACCAACGGGAAAGGAACACGTTATAGACACAGTAGCTGTTGCCTGCCGGTGTCTTGGTCTCCAGAACCAGCTCTTTTTCGACCAGGGAATCCAGCGTCCTCAAGGAAGAGGAAGGGGCGCCGAGCCGGTATTTCTGCAGGAATTCGGCGGCGGTGGGTCTGGTCAGGGTCTCCTCTTTGGCCACCGCGATCAGATAATCCCATTGTTTGGCGGTCAGCAGGTCCCGTCTCTCCAGAAATGCATCGGCGTTTTCGTCCAGGATGACATCGGAACAGCGGAATACATCCAGGAGGGTCGCCTCTTTCCGGGCTGCCTGAAAGACGCGATTGCACAGGAACTGGGTGTAGTAAGTGTGGCGACGGGTCCATTCCAGGATGGCGTCGACGGCATCGTCCAGGATGTGCTTGCCCTGGTCCTCGAACTGCTTTTTGATAAAAGCGTGGTAACTGTCGTGCGAAATCTTGTCCAAAGGATAGATGCTTGCACTTTCGTAAAAAGGGCTTTTTTCGCCGATGAACATATCCGACATGACATGCCTCTTGCTCCCGCTGAAAATGAACTGGACGTTCTGCAACGGCTGGATGCAGGAGCGGAGCAGCGCCTCGAGTTGGACTCCCTCATACGTCCTGACTTGCTGAAACTCGTCGATGGCGACGATCACCTTCTTTTTCCGGTGTTCCAGATAGTCCATGATGGCCTTCAGGGAATAGCGTTTTTCCAGGTCGTTCTGGAAAGTGAAGGACAGTTGGGGAACGCCGCTGACCGGGTCCGGTGAAACGACCGGCCGGACCGTTTTCAGGACTTCCAGGAATGCGCGGACGGCCGTTTTCCCTGTCAGTTTCCCATATACGGCTTCCGCCAGGAGAGTGACGAAATCATCGAAACTCCGGGTCGCATAAATGTCCACGTAAAAGGTTTCGTAGTCCTGCCCTTTCTCTTCCAACGTGTCGAAAATATGGTAAATTAACCCCGTTTTCCCATATCTTCTAGGCGAAATCAAGGTGATATTGGCCCCGTTTTCCAGGTAGCCGACCAGGTCGCGGGTCTCCCTTTCTCGATCACAAAAAAGGGATTTGGGTGTATGTGGTGATAGAATGAAGGGATTCATAAGCTATCTTTTTCCGCAAAGATAGCCACCATTTTTCATTTCGCAAAATGTGAAACGCAAAATGTGAAATGATTTCGGGGAGGATGCTCACGCGATCACTCCGCTGCCGAGCATTTCCTCGCAGTCGTACCAGACGGCGAACTGGCCGGGGGAGATGCCGCGCTGGGGGGCGTCGAAGAGGAGGAAGAGGCCGTTTTCACGGCGGAGGAGTGTCGCGCCCTGGAGGGGCTGGCGGTAGCGGATGCGGACGCGGCAGCGGCGCATCTCGCCGACGGCCATCGCGAGGTCGGTGCGGAGCCAGTGGATTTCGGACGGGTCGATGCGGAGGCAGAAGCGGCTGAGCCCCTTGTGCTCGTGGCCTTCTCCCACATAGACCGTGTTGGTCTCGGTGTCCGTGTCGATGACGAAGACCGGTTCCGCGTGGCCGCCCACGCCGAGGCCCTTGCGCTGGCCGATGGTGTAGAACTGCGCCCCCTCGTGCGAGCCGACGATGGCGCCGTAGGGATTGGCCTTCAGGCGGGTTTTCTTGATGTGCTTCTTGCCGCTGCGGTACGTCTCGTACTCGAAACGGATCTCGTAATGGAGCGGCGTGGCGAGTCGCAGGAGCTCCTCGTCCGTGAGCGCGGCGGCTTTGTCCAGGTCGAAGAGGCTCTCGCCCAGGGGCTTGCCGTCCGTGGTCAGGACCTTTTCCTCCGGGGCGTAGCGGACGGTGCGGTCCAGCGCGACGCCGTCGCGGAGGAGCCCGTCCAGGACGCTTTGCTGCCACTGATATAGGTTATCATCGGCATACCAGGCGTCGTAGACTTCGATGATGTCGCCTTCCACGGAACGGAGCTTCTGCTTCAGGAAAGTGGGGAGGTCCACCTTGCCCACGAAGCAGATGCCCTGGGAGTCCTTTTTCTCCGCCGACGGGAGGTCCGCCTCCTTGGCGATGCGCCGCACTTCCGGCTTGGCGATGTCGCCGATGGGGAAGAGCGCCTTCCGGAGCTGCGCCTGGGTGAGCTGGCACAGGAAATAGGACTGGTCCTTGTTGGGGTCCGCGCCCTCCAGCAGCCGGTAGAGCGGCTCGCCGTCCTCGGCGAGAACCGGCTTTCCGGCGGCGTCCAGGACGGGTTCCTTGCGGCAGTAGTGGCCGGTGGCGACATAGTCGGCCCCGTATTTCTCCGCGACGGCGAGGAAGGCGTCGAACTTGATCTCCCGGTTGCACAGGACGTCCGGGTTCGGGGTGCGGCCCTTCGCGTACTCGTCGAACATATAGTCCACGACCCGCTGGCGGTACTGCTTGGACAGGTCCACGAAATAGAACGGGATGCCGATCTTGCGGGCGACGAGCTCCGCCACGAAGCGGTCCTCCTCCCACTCGCAGTCGCCGTGGAGGGTGGCGTCGGCCTCGTGCCAGTTCTGCATGAACATGGCGAAGACGTCGTAGCCCTGCTCCTTCAGGAGGAGGGCGGCGACGGAGGAGTCCACGCCGCCGGACAGGCCGACGCAGACTTTGATTTTGCCATTTTCAGGGGCGGAAGCTGCCATTTCGTGCGATTTTCACCTGCAAAAGTAATGATTTCCAAAAATATTTCCTATTTTTGAGAACTATGACCGACAGACGCATCACCATCGATTACACCGAGTATTCCACCCCCGACGAGATGGAACCCCAGGACCGGGAACTGGTCGCCGCCGCCCTCCGGGCGCGGGCCGGCTCTTACTCTCCCTACTCCAAGTTCCGCGTGGGCGCCGCCCTCCGCCTGGTGGACGGGACCGTCGTCCTGGGCGCCAACCAGGAAAATGTCGCGTATCCCTCTGGCCTCTGCGCGGAGCGCACCGCGATGTTCGCCGCCGGCGCGAACCACCCCGGCGTGGCCTTCGACACGCTGGCCATCGTGGGGGCGAACGGGGACGAAGTCTGCGAAATGCCCGCCGCGCCCTGCGGCGCCTGCCGCCAGGTGATGGCCGAGTACCAGCGCCTGTACGGCCACCCGCTGAAAGTCATCCTCATCGGCTCGCACGCCATCTACAAGTTCGCCAAGGTGGAGGACCTCCTGCCCCTGATCTTCGACAGTTTGAAAGTGGAATAATTTGGTAGTCGCGGAAAAATGACTACCTTTGCAACGGGAAAGTCTTACACGACCAGCTCCCTCTGAACTCCCCCAGGGCAGGAATGCAGCAAGGGTAGGAGGTCGTAGCGGTGCGATGTAATCAGCTTTCCCTTTTTTCGTATCCGACCATGAGCATTGCCGTCTATACCATCACTTCCGGCCTCCACGACGAGGCGTCCGTTTCCAAACTCTCCGACGAGTTCCTGAAAAATGTCTTCCCGGAGGGGGATTTCGTTTTCCGCGGGGCTGATTTCTCCGATTTCGGCACGCATACCCTGGACCTCATCTACGTCCGCACCGGCGGAGCGGAGGGCATCTTCAAGGCCCTGCTGCCCGAGATGCTGGCCCGCGGCACCGAGCGGTACTACCTCCTGACCTCCGGCAAGAGCAACTCCCTGGCCGCGTCGCTGGAAATCCTGTCCTACCTGCGCCAGCAGGGGCTCAAGGGCGAGGTCCTGCACGGCTCCGACGCCTATGTCGCCCGGCGGATCCAGGTGCTCGCCACGGTGCAGGAAGCCCGCGCCCGGCTCAAGGACATGCGCATCGGCGTCGTCGGCCAGCCTTCCGACTGGCTCATCGCCAGCCAGGCGGACCCGATGGCGGTGCTGGACAAGCTCGGCGTCCGGATGGAGGAAGTGCCGATGGAAGAGCTCCTGGTGGAGATCGGCAAGGCCGACGGCGCGCCCGCCCCGGCCGACGAGCCGATGGCCCCGGAGGTCCGGGAAGCCTATCCCGGCGCCGTCAAGATCTACCGGGCCCTGAAGGCCCTCGTGGAACGGCACCGGCTGGACGCCTTCACGCTCCGCTGCTTCGACCTGCTTACCACCGTCGGCAACACCGGCTGCCTGGCCCTGTCCTGCTTCAACTCGGAGGACGTTCCCGCCAGCTGCGAAGGTGACGTTCCTGCGCTCCTGTCGATGATGATTGCCCACGCCCTCACCGGCGTCTCCGGCTTCCAGGCGAATCCGGCACAGATCGACGTGGAGACCGGCCGCATCCTCTTCGCGCACTGCACCATCCCGTTCAACATGGTGGAGAACTGGCAGTTCGACACGCATTTCGAATCCGGCATCGGCGTGGGCATCCACGGCGTGTTCCCGGAGGGTCCGGTGACCGTCTTCAAGGTATCCGGCGACCTCAAGCGTCACTTTATTGCGGAAGGGGAACTCATTGGCAATCAATAC
>JAEEGK010026781.1_pt1 | contig 11703 bp, 9 predicted proteins | sample 8958771 | NCBI WGS metagenome assembly JAEEGK01 (sample SAMN16246547, study PRJNA631951) | gut metagenome | biome: gut microbiome; feature: rumen; material: SC-attached | host: Bos | place: Iran: Karaj | collected 2018-10 | reverse complement strand
TTTAGTCACCAAAACAAATTCCAAGTTCACGGGCAGTTTTTAATACAGGATCTTTTTCTGTAATTTCTTTAACACGGCCTGCAACAACAGAAAGCGGAGTTGCCGCAATTTCACCATTTTTTACCGCAACAAGATTTCCAAATCTGCGCTCTGCTAAAAAGTCTGCAGCCGCATTACCCAACTTTGTTGCAAGAATCATATCATAAGGAGCCGGATCGCCACCTCTCTGCAAATAACCAAGCACGCTGGTTCTGGTTTCTATTCCGGTTGCAGCTTCAATCTCTTTTGCAACACGAAAGCCTACACTCTGCGGCATAGCTTCGCGGGCCTTTTTAAATTCCTTTTTACCAAGCTTTGCTTCTGCTAAATCAATGGCACCTTCAGAACAGGCAATAATAAAATAGTTCTGCCCCTCTGCTTTTTTGGCCTTCATGTATTTTGCAATTTTTTTAATATCATAAGGAATTTCCGGTAAAAGAATTACATCTGCACGACCGGCAAGACCGGCATAAAGTCCAAGCCAGCCAACCTTATGTCCCATAATTTCTACAACCATTGCACGACTGTGGCTTTTTGCTGTTGTTCTGATTGCTTCAATTCCATGTGTTGCTACATCAATTGCTGTATGAAAACCAAAGGTTTCGTCAGTGCCCACAATATCATTATCAATTGTCTTTGGAAGTCCTATTACATTAAAGCCTGCTTCGTAAAGCAGGGAGGCGGTAGTGTTTGTACCGTTTCCGCCAAGACACACAAGGGCATCCAGTTTATTCTTTTTGAAAGTTTCTTTTATTCCTTCTACCGGCAAAAGTCCTGTTTTTGGATCCGGCACCGGATTTTTAAACGGCTTAACGCGGGAGGTTCCAAGTATTGTTCCTCCCTGAGAAATCAGCGGCTCAAGATCCAGCTCATCCATTTTAAAGGTGTCGTTATCTATAAGTCCGCGGTATCCGTTTCGAATACCAATAAACTTCATTCCGTAATTATTTTTCCCAGAAATGCAAAGTGCGCGGATTGCCGCATTAAGCCCCGGCGCATCTCCGCCAGAAGTCAAAATTCCAACCGTCTTAACTGCTTTAACAGTTTTTTCAGATTTATTTATTGAAGCTTTCATGATATAATTATAACAGTTTTTTGATACAACGGACAACTAAAAAAACTAAAGGAGTTAAAAATGGATTATCAAAAAGTATTTAACCAGCTCAAACCAAAGTTTTTCCAGATGGAAGTAATTCGCAACATGCCGGAAGACCACGTTTTTACCGAACTGATTATGGATTTAAAAAAACAGAACTGTACAGACATTGTCCTAAAATATCCCGAACATATCCGGTTCGATTTTTACAAAGGTGATTTAAAAACCTTAAAAGAAGCTGTTGCCCGCGTTGATAATGACTGGGTTCCTCTCTTTACTTCTAACCAGAGATTTTTCTGTGCCTTTGACGGCGATAAGATAGCAGCTTTTTGTTGTCTTGAAAAAATTGGAATAGCTGATGGTCTTCTTGTTGGAGGCCCCGGATGTGTAGGAACTCTTCCTGAATACCGTAAGCAGGGAATTGGTCTTGAAATGGTACGCCGTGCAACAGAAATTCTCCGTAAAGAGAATTTTGATATTTCCTGGATTCACTGGACTCATCTGGCCGACTGGTACAGCAAGCTTGGATATCAGCTTGTGCTAAAATGGAATAAGAAAGGTTTTATTGCTTTTTAGGCACTTTGAGTTAAAATAGTAAGTTATGAAGAAATTCGCTTTATTACTTGCTATTTTTTTAAGCTGCTTTACCGCAATATTCTCACAGTCTGCGGCAGAAGGAAAGGTAGATCAGGCCTTTTTGAATGATTTTGTCTGTCGTAACTGGACTAGTGCAGACGGACTTCCTGGCATGACTATTACTGCCATCATGCAGGACAACAAGGGCTACATCTACATTGGTACATACGAAGGTCTTGTACGCTTTGACGGCGTAGAATTCGTAACTTTCTCACGCAATATCGATCCTAAGTATGATTTTGCTTCTGTCCGCGCTATCTTTCAGGACACTAATGGAAACCTCTGGGTTGGTCATAACGACGAGGGAGTTACCTGTATTCAGCCCGATGGAACTCTCTTAAAATACACCACCGAAAACGGAATTCCTCATAACTCTATCCGCGCTATCTGCGAAGACTTTAATAACAACATCTGGCTGGGAACTGCTTCGGGTCTGTGCTACCTTACACCAGAGCACGAGGTTAAACTTCCCGAAGGTCTGCATGAGCTTGGTCAGGATACCATTCAGGTTTCGCGCCTCTACTGCGATACTGCCGGACGAATCTGGATTTCTACTGCAATTGAAAACGAACTTTTCATTTATTCTACAAGAAAGCTTGAACGCTTTACCGGAATCACCAAAATCAAAAACCCTTCTGTAAACGAAGTAAGTCAGGATAAAAGCGGTGCCTTCTGGTTTGGTGTTGCTCCTCACTATGCTGTACGCATTAAAGACACAGAAGAAACTGTTTTTGACATTGGCCATGACCATCAGGAAGGAACTGTCGTAAACTCTATTCTTCAGGATACTGCCGGAAACTTCTGGTTTGCCTCTGACTGCGGTATTACTATTCTTCACAACGGAATGTATACCTACTACGACAAACGCAACGGTCTTGCAGACGATTACATCAACCACATTTTTGAAGACCACGAAGGAAACATGTGGATTGCTTATAACCGCGGCGGTATTGAAAAAATGAGTCAGGGTAAGTTCCGTACAATTTCTATGCCTATTGCCGTTAATGCAATCTGCGAAGATACTGTTCGTGCCGTTACCTGGCTTGGCGCAGACAACGGACTTTACTGCTACAACAAAGATAATCAGTTTATCGAAAATAAGGTAACTGAGCTTTGTAAGGGAGCCAGAATCCGTCATGTTGGTTTAACTTCTGACGGAGAGCTTCTCATTTCTTCTTATTCTGATATCAGCCAGGTTCGCGTAACCCGTGATGATAAAATCACTGTCTGGACAATGAAGGACGGTCTTGCCGGTCTTAAGTGCCGCGTTTCAATTAAAACTACCGACGGAAAATATTACGTTGGAACAACTCAGGGCTTAAGCATTATAGAAAAGGACGGAAGCATTAATTCCCTCACCAGAAAAGATGGCTTTGAAAATGAATTTATTATGAGCCTTTACGAAGATCCAAAAGGACAGATCTGGGTTGGTACAGATGGTGGCGGTATCTACATTCTCAAGGATGAAAAGATTGTAAAACACTATACCTCAGATAACGGCCTTGCCGGTAATGTAATTTTCAAAACAGCTCCTGTAGAAGGAAGCGGTCTTTGGGTTGCTACTGGTACTGGTATTTCAAAATACAACGATGATTCTGATACCTTTGTAAAGCTTAATTCTGCTAATGGCCTTGGTACCGACAGTGTTTTCCAGATGATCTGCGATTATACTCAGACTGTTTGGATGACCAGCAACAAGGGAGTTTTCTCTGTAAACCTTTCTGATCTCGAAGATGTTACAATCGGAAAAAAGAAAAAGGTAAATGCAAAATACTACGGAAGCTCAGATGGTCTTAATACCGGTGGTATTACTTCTACCTCAGTTTCTTCTCAGGATTCTTTAGGACGCGTATGGTTTACCCTGATTGACGGATTTTCAATTTACGATCCGGTTAAATCCGGCAAAAATCAGATTCCTCCAAAAATTGAAATTCAGGAATATTCAATTGATAACGTTAAGTATGATTATCACGGAGAAAAGATTATTCTTGCCCCGTCTGCAAAACGTTTGAGCATTAAGTTTACTGGTTTAAGCTTTATTTCTTCTGACCAGATGCGCTTCTGCTACAGACTGGGCGGCTTTGAAAACAATTATTCTGAATGGTCTAACCTCCGTAATGTTTCTTATACAAACCTTAAGCCTGGCACTTACCAGTTTACGGTAATGTCAGAAAATGGAGATGAAATTAAGAGTAAGCCTTCTGAGCCAATTATCATCATCAAAAAGCCATATATATGGCAGCGCCTGTGGTTCCAGATTCTTGTTGGCGTAATTATCGTTGGTATTGCGGCCCTGATTGTATACCTGAAAATCCGCCAGATGCGCCGCTATCAGATTGAACTTGAAAAGAAGGTAGAAGAGCGTACTCACGACCTTAAGCTCGAAAAGGAAAAATCAGAACGCCTGCTTTTGAACATTCTGCCGGAAGAGGTTGCTAAAGAGCTTACCGAAAAGCCTGGCCAGACAATAGCTAAGAAATTCCCTAACATCACTGTTTTGTTTACAGACATTGTAGGCTTTACAAAAATGAGCGATGGTATGTCTGCCGAAGAGGTTGTTACCATGCTGAACAAAATGGTTTCTCTTTTTGATGAACGCGCAAAACGTGAGGGAATCGAAAAAATCAAAACTATTGGTGATGCCTACATGGCTGCTACCGGCTTTACTGAAGAAGTAAATAACGACGGTGCCCTTCGTATGGTTCGCTTTGCACTCGGCCTTATGGAAGATGTACGACGCTTTAATATGAGCTCACCTGTTAAAGTTCAGATTCGTCTTGGAATTAATACCGGAAACCTTGTTGCAGGTGTAATCGGTAAATCTAAGTTTATTTACGACATCTGGGGCGACACGGTAAACGTTGCAAGCCGAATGGAAAGCACAGGCGAGCCTATGAAGATTCACGTTACAGAAAATACCTTCCTTCAAACCCAGAACCAGTTTACCTACAGCGCCGGCATAGACGTTGAAGTAAAGGGCAAGGGCTTAATGAAGACATATTTTCTGTAACAAAGAATCAAAAACGAATCCTTTACAAATTGTTGTGAAAAAACAAGGAATACATTATAATTAAGTACCGTATGAAAAACGGATTTGATAACGATAAGTACCTTAAGATTCAATCAGAACACATTAAAGAAAGGATTGCCAAGTTTGGCGATAAGCTCTATCTGGAATTCGGTGGAAAGCTTTTTGATGACTATCATGCTTCCCGAGTTCTCCCAGGTTTCCAGCCGGACAGTAAATTAAGAATGCTCATGCAGCTGGCCGACGTTGCGGAAATCGTAATTGTAATCAGTGCAGTTGATATTGAAAAGAACAAGGTTCGCAGTGACCTTGGAATTACCTACGATAAGGACGTATTACGCCTTCGCGACGAGTTCCAGAACCGTGGACTCATGGTTGGAAGCGTTGTAATTACACACTACACAGGCCAGGAAGCAGCAAAGGCCTTCCGCAGCCGCCTTAAGAAAATGGGCATTAAAGCCTACTACCATTATACAATTCCAGGCTACCCTTCTAACGTACCTCTTATTGCAAGTGACGAAGGCTTTGGTAAGAATGATTATATTGAAACAACCCGCCCTCTCGTTGTAATTACAGCACCGGGCCCTGGAAGTGGAAAAATGGCTACCTGCTTAAGTCAGCTTTATCACGAAAATAAACGTGGAATTAAGGCAGGATACGCTAAATTCGAAACCTTCCCTATCTGGAACCTTCCGCTTAAGCACCCTGTCAACCTTGCTTACGAAGCTGCTACAGCAGACCTCAACGACGTAAATATGATTGACCCATGGCACCTCGAAGCCTACGGAAAAACTACAGTAAACTATAACCGCGATATCGAAATCTTCCCTGTTCTTGATGCAATTTTCAAAGGCATTTACGGAAAGAACCCTTACAAGTCGCCTACAGACATGGGCGTAAATATGGCCGGTTACTGTATTTTTGATGATGATGCATGCTGTGAGGCAAGTAAGCAGGAAATTATCCGCCGCTATTACGAAACAGTCGGCCGCCTTGTAGAAGGCAATGCAGAAGAATCAGAAGTTGATAAGATTAATCTTTTGATGCAGCAGGCACAGATTACAACTGATGACCGCAAGGTTACTGTTGCTGCAAAGGAACGTGCCGCAAAATCTAAATCTATCTGTGCAGCTATTGAGCTTGCAGACGGTACAATTATTACTTCTGAGACCTCGGAGCTTTTGGGAACTTCGGCTGCTCTTATCTTAAACGCAACAAAGCACCTTGCCGGCCTTGACCACAAGCTTAAGCTGATTCCAAAAGAGATGATTGAGCCTATTCAGAGAATGAAGGTTGATTATTTGAGTGGAAATAACCCTCGCCTTCATACAGACGAGGTTCTGGTTGCCCTTGCTATGCTTTCGCGCGAGGATGAAAATTGCCGCAAGGCAATTGATCAGCTGCCAAACCTCCGCGGCTGCCAGGTACACACAACAGTTATGTTGAGTGAGGTAGACCGCAAGATTTTCAAGAAGCTTGGCGTAGTATTAACCTGCGAACCGGTTAGCAAGAAGCAGAAGCCGTTGATTGGATAAAACGGCGCATACGGTGGTTTCGATACACCGCTTCGCGGCACTCAACCACCAGTATACCCGGTGATTGAGTAGCCCGAAGGGCGTATCGAAATCACAAAATCTTCTTCAGCGGTTTACCCACTAAACTAATCACCGGCCCGAGAAGCAGTGACATCAAAATTGAACCAACTATTGAACCCTGAATTCCTTCAGGGTTTAATTTTCCCGCAAGCACTCCAATACCTACTGCAGATAAATCAAAACAGATTCTGATTACAAAGAACGGAATAACAGTAATCCATCCGCTGAGAATGTTTGGAATTGCATCGTAAGGTGCAACACCCATCTGTGCATTCATATAGATTGCGGCAACAATAGAAAAACAAATCAGGGTAAGTGCAAAAATAACAATGCGTAAAGCAAAGTTTCCTTCACTTAAAATCAGTGCAAAGCCTGTATTGCTCCAGATCCAGCGGCACAAATCAACTACATAGCCGATTAAAATCATGTTGGCAAGAGTTCCAAAGCCAATCATTTCAGCGCCAAAAATAAAAGTAAAAATAAACATAATGCCGTACACAATAACCTGGGTATTTCCAAGTCCCAGTCCGAGTACGCTTGCAACATTAAGATTTAAAAAACTTGCCGGGTCTGTTCCCCAGCCGATTTCAACGAGAATAGAAACAAACACGCCCATCATAATAACTGCGGGCAGCATAAAAGCCAGACGTTTTCCAAAGTTTGGCACTATAAATTGTTTGAAGGTAAATTTCATAGTAAGTCATAATAGGTAATAAAGATTGTCGGGTCAAGATAAATTTCCACCTGTTAGGCAATTATCCCTATCTTTCAAATAATACTTTGTCATTACATATTTCCATGTTAAAATATGTTTATAAAGGAGTACTATGATCTCTAAAATCAAAAGATTCCTAGGATTCGAAAAGCTCCATCCTGATATACAATTATTCCTAGACCATTCAAATCTCAATATTGCAAAGGTTATTACAGTGCTTATTATGCTGCTGGAAGCCGCTTTATTCGTAAATACCTTTTTTTATAAGATTAAACCTGATCAGGATCCCGCTAAGTGGCTTTTGTATCACAGAACGCTTTATGCTTTTATTTTCTTAGCTTCTGCCCAGCTTTTTGCATATTCTGTTTACCTTTCACGTAAAAATACCAGATTTTCCAGAATTACTTTTAATATTAGTCTTTCGTCTTTTTTTCTGGCGCTGATTATTTTTGCAATCTCCATAACTATAAAAGATTATGTTCAGCATGAGCAGATTCTTGTTTTCATAACTGTTGAGCTTTTTGTTACCTGTATGTTTATGGTAAAGCCGTATCTTGCAATCATAATGATTCTGATACCTTTCAGCGTTTTTTATTACCTGATGAAGATTTCTATCGGGGTTTCTTCTGCCACTACAATTAATTATCCGATTATCATGCTGTTCTTCATAATTGTAAACGTTGTACGTTATCAGCAGTTTCTAAAGGTTGCCACAAGCAATTATGAAAATAAGGCACTGGCAGAACAGTTACGTCTTTCTTCACTCTATGACTTTTTAACAAAACTCAAAAACCGTAACGCACTTAATATGGATTTTGAAGAAACTGATGAAAACCTGAACAAAAATTATCTTATTATGCTAACTGATATAGATAATTTTAAGAGCTGCAATGATACAAATGGACATGCTTATGGTGATAAGCTGCTTAAGAAATTTGCTGAAACTTTACAGGAACAGTTTGGAATTGCACACTGCTACCGCTATGGTGGAGATGAATATTTGATTGTTGTTCCGGAAATGAATGATAACGAGTTTCTGCAGAGGATTCAGGCCTGCGAAAAGTCTATTAATGATGAATTCAGATTCAGCGGCGGTTATTCAAAGGGCTATATAACCTCTTCGAAAGAACTGCACGCCTATATAAATAAAGCCGACGAATTTTTGTACGAAGCAAAAAACGCCGGCAAGAATAAGGTTCTCGGAAGCTTCTAACTACTGGTTATGCCCGCTCGATAAATCTCGCGAGGTATTTTTTCGTAAATGCTAAACAACAGTCCCGATGGACCGTTGTTTTTAACGCATTTTCTATTCAGACCATTTCTTAAAAATCAGCGAAGTATTAACTCCACCGAATGCAAAGTTGTTAGCCATAACGTATTCAGCGTCAATCTTGCGTCCTTCTCCCTGAATATAGTCGAGTGGAGCACACTCTGGGTCAATATTTACAAGGTTTACGTTCGGATGGAACCAGCCTTCATTCATCATGTTGATTGTAAGCCAGCTTTCTACACAACCACAGGCACCAAGAATATGACCAATGTAGCTCTTTGTTGAGCTGATTGGTACAGCTTTTCCGAATGCCTTGTAAACAGCCTGTGTTTCGCTTATATCTCCGTGTGGAGTTGCAGTTCCGTGAGCGTTTACGTAAGCAATCTGGTCCTTGTTGATTCCAGCATCTTCAATTGCCATCTCAAGACACTTTGCCTGAGTTTCGCTGTTAGGTGAAGTGATGTGTGAACCGTCCATGTTTGTAGCAAAGCCTGCGATTTCACAGTAAATCTTAGCACCGCGTTTTACAGCGTGTTCAAGGTCTTCAAGAATCAAAGTTCCTGCACCTTCACCAATTACAAGACCATCACGATCTTTATCAAAGCATTTTGGTGTAGCTTCAGGATTCTTGTTCAAACAAGATGTAGCTCCAAGTGTATCGAAAATTGCAGCGTCTGGAGCAGAAAGCTCTTCGGCACCACCACAAATCATAATTTCCTGGCGTCCGTCTTCAATTGCTTCGTAACCGTAACCGATAGACTGTGAACCAGAAGTACAAGCTGTATCAGTAATGATTACACGACCGCGAATCTGCCAGTAAACGCTCATGTTACAAGCGTTTGTCTGTGGCATAGCCTTAATGTATGTCTGGCTGTTGAGGTGGCTTGAGTCACCAGTTTCAACCATTTTTGCAAGGTCGCCAATAGCATCCATACTTCCCATACAGGTTCCATATGCAATACCAGTGCGGCCGTTCTTAAGCTCTTCAATTACATCGTCGCCGTCTTCTGCGAGAAGTCCTGCCATTGCAAGAGCGTCGTGAGTAGAAAGAAGACCCAGCAAAGCAACGCGGCCCATACCACGAACCTTCTTGCGAGGGAAGCTTGGAAGCTCCTCATCAAAAGGACAAGCCAGACGGGTATTCATTTTTGTGTAGCGTTCCCATTCCGGCATATAACGGATTTTATTTTTACAGGTTTTCAGATTAGCATAAGCAGTTTCCCAGTCGCGTCCAAGCGCAGAAACCATGCCGCCTCCAGTAACTACAACGCGGCGTTTTCCATTAGGTTTTGTGAATTCCATATTATTTCCTTCTAAAAAGTGAAAATATAATGATAAGGATATACAAAATTCTGTTTAAATTCAACAGACCAGATTTTTCAGGCAAAACACTTTGTTTCTTTTATGTACGGCCCTCATCTTCGGTAATATAGTTTGCCATAAACTGCTACTCTTTATTCAAAAGAAAATCAGCAATATTTATAATACTTATACCTTCATATAAGTATTTTTCATGTTTTGTTCGAGCTATTAAAACCTTAGGATAAGCATCTTTTATGCTCAACAACGGAGTCACTTCACGTTTAAGAGTTTCTGGAGATGAAATATCATCGCTAACCTGAATATAAATTTTCTCACTATGCTTTATTGCAACAAAATCAATCTCCTTTTTATATAAAACTCCTGTATAAACTTCATAACCTCTACGCAGCAACTCTATACAAACCATGTTTTCATAAACTCTGCCATAGTCCATATTCTTTGAACCAAGAATTGCATAGCGGAAAGAATGATCAGCAAGATAATACTTATCCTGACTTGCAAGATACTTTTTACCTCGAATGTCATAGCGGCGAACTTTATAAAAGGCAAAAGCGTTGCAAAGATAATTCAAATATGAGCCTATAGTTTTATGATTTGTATTTTCCTTGTTGCTTGTTAGCGTATCTGCAATTTTACGAATAGAAATTTCCGATGAAATATTATCCAGCAAGAAATTGTTCAATCTCTCCAACAAATGCTCATTTTTAATTTTGTATTTTTGAACAATATCACGGGCTATTAAAGTATCAAAAACATCTTTAATGTAAGCATATTTTTCTTCTAATGATTTATAGACAAAGGAGCCTGCCATTCCACCTTCTTTTGCAAATAAATCAAAAGCTTTTTCAATATCAGAATTATAATAATATTGTTGATATTCGGAAAAAGAAAAAGGAAAGACTTTTATTTGAAAAACTCGACCAGTAAAAAGTGTTGCTAAATCACTTGAAAGCAGGAAGGCATTTGAACCTGTTATATAAATATCATATTTTTCGCTTGCATGAAAAGAGTTGATTACCTTTTCAAAATCTGCACAAAGTTGAACTTCGTCAATTAATAAAAAATTTGTCTTATCTTTTTGATATCGTTCTTCGACATAAGAATTCAAAGCCTGTGCAGTTTTGATAGAATCAAATTCTAAGAGATTGAAATTAATATGAATTAGATTTGCATCCTTGACAGACTCTTTTATCCATTCAATAAAGGCATCCATCAGTTTAGATTTGCCGCAACGTCGAACACCTGTTATTACTTTTATGTCAGGAGTCCCCATTACATTTTTGAGCTTGTCTAAATAAAAACTTCGTTCAATTAATTTCATACTGAAATTATACACACTTCATTTCCCAAAATCAACTTTTTTTATATTTTGGGAAATGAAATTAACTAGCTATTACTCAAAATTAAAATATTTTAAATTTTGGGAAATAGGATTTTAAATTGAACTATTCCTGATAATAATTAGGTTTACCAAAGAGAATACACTCTACCCTGCCATCGGCATCGGGACACCAGATGCCGATTTGTTTGGTATAGCTTGTGTAGGATGTTTTATTCTCTTCTTCTACAAAATCATCAGCAAGAGACAAAAGAGTCTGTAAGTCGAAGCTTGAACAGTCTTTACCATCGACAATCAGTTTTGTTTTCTGATCGGAATAAATACTGATTGCAGAAAACTTTTTATTGTCATCATAGTCGATACAGGCAAAAGAATAGTAATCACATGGATCATGATCAAACTCATTATCTTCTGTGATGTATTTTGTAAAATCTGTCACAGGTCTGCCCGACATTTCTGCAAACTCTTGTGCAGTTTTCATAAGATAATCGATAGATTCAGGACTTAATTCTTTATCCTCATAGTTTTTAAAATTATCTCCAAAAACTTTATGGACAGCATCTTTGGCAGAACCAAACTCCAGACCATTAGCACTATTTAATACAGATATTTCAATTTTAACCATGAATTATTCCCTCACTTATAAGTTTTTTCTCGTAAAT
>JAEEGK010026775.1_pt1 | contig 11704 bp, 9 predicted proteins | sample 8958771 | NCBI WGS metagenome assembly JAEEGK01 (sample SAMN16246547, study PRJNA631951) | gut metagenome | biome: gut microbiome; feature: rumen; material: SC-attached | host: Bos | place: Iran: Karaj | collected 2018-10 | reverse complement strand
GCAACGACAGCGAAGACCTTGCGTCCGTCCTTGGATTTGATCTGGCGGATCACCTTGACGACGGCTGAGATATCGTTCGGCGCGCCGAACGGGCACTCGTAGACGCACAGGCCGCAGACGATGCATTTCTCCTGGTCGACGACCGCTTCTCCGGTCTCCGCCATGTGGATCGCGCCGGTCGGGCATACCTTCTCGCAGGGTCTCTGCAGGTTGAAGATCGCGCCGTATTTGCAGCTTTGCGCGCAGCGTCCGCATTCGACGCAGCGGGTCTTGTCGATATGGCTGTGCCCCCTCTCGTCGATGGCGATGGCGTCTCTGGGACAGGCTTCGCGGCAGCTGTGCGCCAGGCAGCCTCTGCACAGATCCGTCACCATGTAGCCGGCTTTCGGGCATTCGTCGCAGGCGATATCCACGACCTGGATCGTATCGTTGTGACCGTGATAATCGCCGATGCCCATGCGCATGCGTTCCGCCACGATGGCCCTGTCCTTATAAACGCAGCAGCTCATGGGCGGTTCGCCTTTCTTAACGACTTTGCTCGCGATATCGTTGAACACGGTAAACGGGTCGTGATCCTCCCAGATCGCTCTGGCAAGCTCGCGCAGCACTCTGTATTTGACGACTTCTACTTTATTTTCAAACTTTTTCTGCATACATACTCCGGTAAATTATCTGAGATTTTCGGCGATGGCCTTTTCGACCTGGGCCATGAGTTTCGCCATGCCTTCGTCATTCTGAATAATGACGTCGGCGCGCTCCATCTTTTCCTCTTCGCTCATCTGATAGCGGATGCGTTCGCGGATCTCCTCTTCCGTCAGTCCGTCGCGGATCTCCACTCTCTGGATGCGCACGTCTTCCGGCGCGGTAACGAGCCAGATCTGCTGCATATAGCGGTCCCAACCCGCCTCGAACAGCAGAGGAACGTCGAAGAACATCACTTTATTGTAATCGGAGAGGCTTAGTTTATGGAACTTCTCCACCGCGCGGCACAGGATCGCGGTCTGCACCAGTTCGTTCAGACGGTTCATCTTTCTCTTGTCGCCGAACGCTTTGGCCGCCAGCGCTTTTCTGTCGAGCGTTCCGTCCTCGTTGATGATCTCGATGCCGAAATCCCTTACCAGCAGCCGAAGCAGAGGTTCGTCCTTTCCCGTAACTTCTCTGCCGATCTCATCCGCGTCCAGAACGATGTATCCCTTGTCGCGAAGGATCGCCGCCACCGTCGTTTTGCCGGAGCCGATCCCGCCTGTCAATCCGTAAATCATACTTGCCCTCTCCTTTTTTATTTCAATTCGTACCAGTTATGGCCCACATTTAAGTCTACATCCAGTTTGACGTCCAGACAAGCGGCGTTTTCCATGCTTTCGCGCAGGATGTTCTTCGCTTTTTCCTCCTGCTCTGCCGGGACCCGCAGGATCAGCTCGTCGTGGATCTGCAGGATCAGTTCCGCTTCCGGACATTCGGCCTTGAGCGCCGCGAACGTGCGTATCATGGCCAGTTTGATGATATCCGCCGCCGTGCCCTGAATGGGCGTATTCATGGCGAGACGTTCGCCCAGCTGGCGCACCATGAACTGCGACGCGCGGATCTCCGGTACGCTGCGGCGTCTGCCGTACAGCGTGCGGATCTCGCCTGTCGCCTTGCAGTCCGCGACGCAGCGGTCCATGAAATCCTTCACGCCCGGGAAGCGGTGGAAATAATCTTTGATGTACTGCTCCGCCTGTTTGCGGGTGATGGACAGGTTTTCGGACAGACCGAAGCCGCTCATACCGTAGATGACCCCGAAGTTCACCGCTTTTGCGTTCGAACGCATGAGCGGGGTCACCTGGTCCTGCGGAACGCCGAACACCTTCGAGGCGGTCTCCCGGTGGATGTCCAGTCCTTGATTGAACGCGTCGATCAGCGTCGGATCCTTGGACATGTGAGCCAGGACCCGCAGTTCGATCTGGGAGTAGTCCGCGCCGATCAGGACGAGATCGTCTCTGCCGGACGTGAATACCTTGCGCAGCTGTCTGCCCAGTTCCTGCCGCACGGGGATGTTCTGCAGGTTCGGTTCCGTACAGCTGATACGGCCTGTCGCGGTGACCGTCTGCTGGAAATGCGCGCGGATGCGGCCGTCGCTGCCGATGAGCGGCAGAAGCCCTTCCACGTACGTGCTGTTCAGTTTGGACAGCGTACGGAATTCCAGCACTTTTTCCACGATGGGATAATCCGGCGCCAGTTTTTCCAGGATCTCGGCGTTTGTGGAATAGCCTTTCTTCGTCTTCTTCCCGGCGGGAAGGCCCATCTTTTCGAACAGGATATTGCCGAGCTGCATCGGCGAATTGATGTTGAATTCCTCGCCGGCCAGCTCGTAGATCTCCTTGACGAGCGCGTCGATCTTCACCTTCAGTTCTTTTCCGAAGTCCTGAAGCGCTTCGCCGTCCACGTCGATGCCGTTCCACTCCATTTCCGATAAAACTTTGCAGAGCGGCAGCTCAATATCATAATAAACTTTCTGTAAACCAGCTTGTTCGATCCGCTGTTTCAGCAGAGACCGGAGCGTCATCATCGCCTGGAATTTCAAGCCCGCAGAACTTCTGGCCTCCTGCAGGGGATCCGGTGCGGCGGTGAACAGATCCAGCTGCTGATCGCCCTGCGCGGCATGTGCCGCTTCGATATCCGTCTTCAGTTCGGAAAAGGCCAGATCTCTCAATGGCAGAACTTTTGCCGCCGGGTCCAGCACATACTGCGCCAGCGCGAGATCGCCCGCCGTTTCCATGCGGGACGTATCCACGCCGTGGCTGATCAAAGCGTACCAGACGTTTTCCAGACCGCTTCCGCAGAGCTTTAATGCTTTGCCGGACAGCCTCGTAAGGTCGGCACGGCCAGTCCAGACGGTCCTGCCGTCGCAGATCTGCAGCATCTCGATGCTTGGCAGCTCCTTATGGTTCGCGTCCGTAGCGATATCGAGATAGATCTCCTGACCGTCTTTCATCCGGTCCAATACGTCGTCCGTCAGTTCCAGGCTTTCCGGCGCTTCGACGTCTGTCAGAGCCGGAACGTCCGGCGCATGATCTTCTGCGGGGCTGCTGTCTGCCGACGTTCCGCCGTCCTCCATCAATTTCTTCAGATAGGTCTTAAACTCCAGTTTGTTATAAAGCCCGATCAGGCGGTCCCTGTCCTCTTCGCCGATGCGGCAGTCTTCGATCGTGTAATCCACAGGCACGTTCGTGACGATCGTCGCCAGCCGTTTGCTCATCATCGCGGATTGCGCGCCTTCTTCGATCTTCTGGCGCAGCTTGGCGTTCTCGATGTCGTCCACGTGGGCGATCATGTTTTCGATGCTGCCGAACTGCAGGATCAGTTTCGTCGCAGTCTTTTCCCCGATCCCGGGAATGCCCGGGATATTGTCCGACGTATCGCCGCGCAGACCTTTATAATCGATGAACTGCTGATGATCGAAGCCGTATTCTTCGATCATGGCCGCGTCGTCGTACAATTTGAATTCCGTGATGCCTTTCTTTGTGATCACGACGGACGTCTTATCCGTCGCCAGCTGCAGCGCGTCCCTGTCTCCGGTGATGATATAGGCTTCCACGCCGGCTTCTTCGGCCATCTTTGCCGTCGTTCCGATGATATCGTCCGCCTCGAAGCCGTCAATCTCGTACTGTTTGATCGCCATCGCGTCCAGCACTTCCTTCAGCACCGGCAGTTCCATGGCCAGCTCCAGCGGCATCTTGCGCCTGCCGGCTTTGTATTCGCCGTATTCGATATGCCGGAACGTTGGCGCCTTGCGGTCGTACGCTACGAGCATGTGCGTCGGTCTGTAATCCTTGCGGATCTTCTGCAGCATAGAAAGAAAGCCGTACACGCCCTGCGTGTACAGCCCATCTTTCGTCATCATCGGTCTCTGAATGGCATAGTAAGCCCTGTTGACCAGACTGTTGCCGTCAATTATAACGATTCTTTCTTCCATAGGATGCTCCTGATGTCGTCCTCGTTTACGGTACCGGCGAGCTGTTCTTCCTCGCTCTCATAAAAGTATACCATAAACTCGGTTCCTTCAGGAACATCTTGTACATCCACGATGTTGTGTCCGAAACCTTTGTCTTCCGCAGCAAAATCCGCCGCGAACGCTTCGTCCTGCAGCGCTTCTTCCAGCAGGATCTCGAACTCGTTCTCCTCGGGATCTGCCGTTTCTTCGCCAGTCTGTTCTTCAGGCGGTGCCGCGGGTGTCTCGTCGTCCGGGATCTGCTCTTCCGGATCGATCTCGTTTCCGCCGGCATACTCTTCGCCGACGTCGATGTCCAGCGGTTCCTCCTCACAGGGAGGTTCGTCTGGCACAGCAGGCTGCTGCGGCACAGGAGGCGTCTCGACAGGAGGCTTCGGGTTCTCTGCGGATTGCACAGGTTGGTGCGGCGTGACCGCAGGAGGAGGCGTGACCACAGGGTCATCCTCTGCGGGCGGTTCGTCCGGCACGTCCGGTGTGACCGGGTCTTCGGTCTGGACTGGGTCATCGACAACGATAGGATTGTCCGGCAGAGTGGTAGGAACGTTCGGATCGTCGATCTCCGCGGTCTGCGCAGGATCGTTTCCGGGCAGAGGAGCTGGAACGGAACCGCTCTTCCATACGCCGTAAACGCCTAACAGAACGACAAAAGCCGCCGCTGCACCGGCAAATCTCACCATGCTGCGGCTTTGGAAAGTCTGCCTCAGCCGGTCCATAAACGAGAGCGGCACGGGCTTCTTTTCCGCTTCTGCTTCTTCTTCCATCCTGGCGAGCCGCATGATCTTCGCCGCGTCGAAATGCAGGTCTTTCGGGACCTCAACAGGATCCATGGTCGAAAGGGTCTCTTCTATTAATTTTTCAAGTCTCACTTCGTCCATTTGTCTGTTAGACGTCCCAAATCGAATTTTGTTCCAAACTTTCCAATAAAATTTCTTTTAATTTTTGTTTTGCCCGGTTCAGCCTGGATTTTACCGTTCCGGGCTCCAGGTCGAGCACATCTGCCAGCTCTTCGTAGCTCAGTCCCCGGAACTCCCGCAGAATGATGATGTTCCGGGCTTCGTCAGGCAATTTGCGTATGGCCTCCGTCACCGCTTTCTGCCTTTCTTTCTTCAGGACCTGCTCTTCCGTGCCGGCTTCGTGATCCGCCAGATCGTAGTGATCGTCGATATCTTCCCAGCCGGCGTTATGTTTTCGTTTTCGCAATTCGTCGAGACAGCAGTTGATCAGGATGCGTGTGAACCAGGTCTCGAAACTGCTGTCGCCCTTGAAGGACCCGAGATTGCGGTACATCTTGATAAAGGCTTCCTGCATGACGTCTCTCGTATCGGCGTCGTTCTCCATGTAGCGGAACGCGACGGAATAAGCGGAATTCTGGACACGACAAATGAGGGAAGAGAATGCGTCCTCGTCCCCCTTCTTCGCCAGTTCTATTGTCCGTTTCAGCTCAAAATCCATGCGCCCGGCTGAGAAAGCCCGGAGTGCCGTCAGACTTTAATTCACGCCCTATCGATAGATAGGTGGGTCTCCTGCGGTCCGTTTTCTGCCTTCCACTGCAAACGGAGGCCTGACATACACGCGTCCCGACGTCCGGAATCCCAATGTGAAGCTGTAGGTTGAATTAAGAGTCTTAACGCACACCCCAGGACAATGCAGTCTATTCTTCGTAAAGATCGATCGTGCAGTTCGTGTAGACTTTCTGCACGTCGTCATCGTCTTCCAGGATCTCGATCATCTTCTTCAGGCTCTTGATCGCGGAGGCATCCGTCGGGGTGCTTTCCACAGAGGGAACCATTTCCACGTCCGCTTCCACCGGTTCGATGCCTGCGGCCTTCAGCGCGTCGCTGACGTCGTTGAAAACGTCGGGTTCGCACGTCACGTCGAAGCTGTCTTCATATTCGACGATGTCGTCCGCGCCTGCTTCGAGCGCGACTTCCATCAGCTGGTCTTCCGTAACGCCCGTCTCCTTATCGAAGACGAAGACGCCCTTGCGGGAGAACATATAGGAAACGCAGCCGGGAACGCCGAAGTTTCCGTTATATTTATCGAAGGCGTGCTTTACGCTTGCCGTCGTTCTGTTCCGGTTATCGGTCAGGGTCTCTACGATGACGGCCACGCCGCCTGCGCCGTACCCTTCGAAGGTAACGTTCTCGTAAGATTCGCCGCCTAATTCGCCTGTTCCCTTCTTGATGGCTCTTGTAATGTTGTCGTTGGGCATGCCGATGCCCTTGGCCTTATCGATGGCCTGTCTCAGCGAGGGATTGTAATCCGGGTCTCCGCCCGCCTTCGCCGCTACTGTGATCAGTCTCGCGTATTTGGTGAAAACCGCCGCTCTCTTGGAGTCCTGCGCCGCTTTTCTCCCTGCGATCGTACCGTGTCTACCCACTGGTATCACTCCTTCCTAATAATCATAGACATATATTATCACACCAAAGTCCCAGTGTGCAACTTGACTTTGAAAGGTTGCAAATGGTAGAATTCCAACATTATGAGTGAAAATAAGATCCAAAATCAGAACACGCTGCGCATGGGCGAAAAAGCCATGCTGCCGCTCATCATAGAGATGTCCCTGCCCTCCATGTTCTCCATGCTGGTGCAGGCGCTCTACAATATCGTAGACAGCATCTTTGTCTCCCGTCTGGGCGAATATGCCCTGTCCGCGGTCTCGCTGGTCTATCCGATCCAGCTCATCAATATCTCTGTCGGCGTGGGCGCCAGCATCGGTCTGTCGTCCCTGATCTCCAGAAGACTGGGCGCAAAGGATATCGAGGCGGCGCAGAACGCAGCGGAACACGGGCTGTTCCTGGCGCTGTGCCACTGGATCCTGTTCGTGCTGTTCGGCTTTTTCGGGAGCCGTCCCTTCGCCATGGCGTTTTCCGATAACGCCACGCTGATCGACCCCGCCGTCGCCTACTGCAGCATCGTCTGCATCGGGTCGCTGTTCGCCCTCTGTTCTTCTTCCATGGAGAAGATCATGCAGGCCGGCGGCAACATGATCGCGCCCATGTGGTGCATGCTGTCCGGCGCGGTCACGAACATCATCCTGGACCCCATCATGATCTTCGGCTACTTCGGCTTCCCGGCATTGGGCGTCGCCGGCGCAGCCATCGCGACGGTCACCGGACAGTTCGTCTGCTTCCTCGTCGCGAACATCTTCATGAAGAAACTGGACCTGCCGGTCAAGGTGAAATACGGACGTTTTCCGCTCAGCGGACGGACAGTCAGGGACATCTACCAGGTCGGCCTGCCCTCCATGGTGATGCAGTCCATCGGCTCCGTCATGACGATCTGCCTGAACGCGATCCTCATCGCGTTCTCCGAGGCGGCGGTCGCGGTGCTCGGCGTATATTTCAAACTGCAGAGTTTCGTCTTCATGCCCGTGTTCGGCATGAACCACGGATTGATGCCCATCATGGGCTACAATTACGGCGCCCGCAACAGAAAACGGCTGATGCAGGCATATAAGATCGGTCTGATCCTCGCGCTGTGCATCATGGTCGTGGGCCTTCTGATCTTCCAGCTGATGCCGGACAAACTCATGGCGATGTTCAAAGCCGAAGGCGATCTGCTGAACGTTGGCGTCAAGGCGCTGCGCACGATCTCCCTGTGCTTCCCGTTCGCCGCGATCGGCATCATCACGGGCACGCTGTTCCAGGCGACGGGCCGCGGCGTCTATTCCCTGCTCACGTCTATCCTGCGCCAGCTCGTGATCATCGTTCCTGCGGCATTCATTTTGAGCCGGGTTCTCGGCGTCATGGGCGTCTGGTGGGCGTTCCCGCTTGCGGAAGGTTTCTCGCTCGTGTTCTCGCTGCTGATGCTGCGCAGGTTATGGCGCACGGATCTGTCGCAGATCCCGGAATAAAACACAAAGGACTTTCCACTGTGGAAAGTCCTTTTTTCGTAGTTTAGATAAAATTGCCGATCGCTTCCGCATCCCGGTATCCCTTCTGATACAGGGCGACGATCGCGTCTTTGTCCTTCGTGAGCGTCTTCATGCCGCTGATGTCGTCCGGCGCGACGATGAGGGCTCTGCCCTGCCGCTCCAGTTCGGTTACGTCCTTCAGCTGGTCGTTATAAAGCCTGCTGCGGAACGTCAGCGCCTTCGCCGCGTTCGGGTATTTGTACAGCAGTTTCGCCATGCGTTCGTCCTTTGCCGGTTCCCGGAAATAATCTCTCGGACGCGTTAGCACGACGACGACCTTGTCGCAGCCGGCATCCAGGCAACGCTTATAGGGAATCGGATCGGACAGGCCTCCGTCGTAATACAGACCGCCTTTCCACGCGTACGGATGATTGACCGCCGGAACACAGGAACTGGCTTTGATCGCTCCGTAGTCGTCCTGCTGCATCTCCCGCATTTCGAAATAATGCGGCAGCCCGGTGAGCGCGTCCGTCGCCACGATCTCGAACGTTTTGCCGGAGGCCAGCATCGCTTCGAAATCCAGCGGATATTCGCCGCCGCTGTTCGAGAGCGCTCCGCCGTAGATGTATTCCAGATCGAGATAATCGCCGGTCTGCAGGAAATGCTTCAGGCTCATGTATTCCGGCCGGAACGAATAGTCCGCGTAGAAATACAGGTTTCTGCCCCGCTGACCCGCAAGGAGCGAACACAGATTTGCCGATCCCGCGGATACGCCCACGTGATGATCGAACGAGATTTGATTGTCCATGCACCAGTCGAACACGCCGGCTCCGTAGGAACCGCGCATGCCGCCGCCGACGTCGATGACTCCTGTCATACTTTGTCCTCAGTTCTGCATCGTAACGATATACACGGGGTTCTGGGCGGTCATCAGATGATAGCGCCCCATCTTGCGTCCCCGGCTGACGTTGACGCAGCAGATATCGCTGTACGAAAACGGTTTCGCGGCTTCGCTCAGTTCCGCCGCAGTCTCCATTGTAACAGCATTCGCGACGATGCGCACGTGAGGATTCTTCGCAAGCAGCAATTCCACGATCTCTTTCAGATTGCCCGTGCTGCCGCCGATAAAGGCGTGGGTCGGCGCGGGAAGGTCTGCCAGAGCCTCCGGCGCCGTCCCCTCCACGACCGTCATATTGCAGACGCCGAACTTTTCCATGTTCGCGCGCGTGAGCGCGACGGCATCCGATTCCTTTTCGATCGCGTACACGTGGCCGCAGGCCGCCTGCAGCGCGCATTCTACGGATACGGAACCGCTGCCGGATCCGATATCCCAGACGACAGCGCCTTTCGTCAGCTGCAGTTTCGACAGCGTGACGCTGCGGATCTCCTGTTTCGTCATCGGAACGTCCGCGCGGGTGAATGCTTCGTCCGCGATACCATGTGTTACAGGGAAGGACGTCCAATCAGGGTTTTCGACGAGAAGAACGCTCAGCGTGTCGTAGAAGCCTGCAGACAGTTCGTCGACTGTGCCGGACGAGATCGTTTCGTCGTCATAGCCGAGTTTCTCTCCGATATAGGCATTCAGTCCGCCCAGGCCTGCCTTCTGCAGCCTGGCAAGCGCGTCGGAAGCGCCGCTCTGTCCGCCCAGCAGCGAAAAGACAGCCGGGTTCTCGCGAACGCAGCGGACGAGATCCGTTTCTCTTCCGTGCAGACTGATCGCTTTCACATCCTGCCACGTGCGTCCCAGCTTCGCGCAGAAATAGGACAAGCTGCCGATGCCGGGAAGGATGGCCACGTCCGCAGGTATGCCGCGCTGAAGAAGTTCCGTCTTCAAGCCCTTCGCGCCGCTGTAGAATCCTGTATCGCCGGAAAACAGCACGGCAAAAAACGGCCCGTTTTCACGTTCGATCACGTCGGCGATATCCTTTGCGGCAATAGCGGCAAACGCGCGGCCACGAGCCGATTTGGCCCCTTCCAGCATGCGCGCGGCGCCGATGAGGACGTCCGCCGTTTCGATCGCTCTGCGTCCCTCCTCTGTAAGCGTTCCTTCCGTCCCCATGCCGATGCCGACCATAGCAACAGTCTTGCGCCGGGCCGCCAGACCGAGCTTGCTTTCGAGGGTACGGACCGTCTGTTCCAAAGACAGACCTTCTTCTTTCTCTGCGGGTCTTCCGATGATGACGGTCTTTACGCCGCATTCCTTCGCTGCCGCGATCTTTTCCTCATACCCCCCGGCGCTGCCGGTATCCTTCGTCACCATCCATGACGCCTTCGTCTGATGCAGCATGGCGACGTTCATCTCTTTGCTGAAAGGGCCGCGGACCGCCAGGATCCTGTCTGCCGCAAGTCCGCATTCGTCACAGATACGGATGGAATCCGCAAGGGGCAGCAGTCTTGCGTAGATCCGGGCCTTCAGAGATGGGTCTTCGCAGTACTGCGGCAGCGTTTTGCTTCCTGTCGTCAGGAGGATGTTGCCTTCCGTTCCCTTCAGGAAATCGACGCACTCTTCCGTATCCGCCACGAAGATACCGTCCGCTTCCGAAGCTGTGCTTTCGCGCAGCAGACGGACGTATTCCGTACCGGAAGCCTCCGCAGCGGACCGTATGCTCTCCGTGATGTGCTCCGCGTACGGATGCGTGGCATCTACGACAGCCGCAAAGCGCTGCGACGTCAGCATCGCCTCGATATCGCCGCGGGGCATGCGCCCTGCCAGTACCGTGCAGTCGGGAAGTTTTCCGAAAGAAACTTCCCCGTATTCCGTGGCGACGCAGACCGTCAGTTCCGCGCCGCGGCCGGCCAGCGCTTCCGCCAGCTGTTTTCCTTCTGTCGTTCCTGCGAAAATGCAGAGTTTACTCATGTTTATATCCTCTCGGGGTCACCATACGGCCATCGACCGCCTTCGTCTGGCTGTTGCCGATAAAGACTGTGGTAAACATGTCGACCTTCGTGTCGCGCAGTTCCCGCAGGGTCATCAGCTGGTACGCTTCGCCTTCCCGGCCGATGTTGCGCACCGTGCCGCAGACCGTTTCCGGCGATTTATGGCGCAGCAGGATGTCGCAGGCCTTCTGCAGATAGTCCGCTCGCTTGATGCTGGACGGATTGTACAGCGCGATGCAGAAATCCGCGCTGCCTGCGGCATCCAGTCTCTTTTCGATTTTATCCCAGGGCGTCAGCAGGTCGGACAAAGAAATGACCGCGAAGTCGTGGGTTAAAGGCGCGCCCAGCACGGCGCCGCCGCTCAGAGCCGCCGTGACCCCGGCAACGACTTCCACCTGTACGTCTTTGCCTTCCGCCAGTTCCAGGATGGGACCGGCCATGCCGTAGACTCCCGCGTCTCCGCTGGAGATCATGGCGACCGTCTTTCCTTCGCCCGCCGCGTCCACCGCCATGCGGCAGCGCTCCACTTCCTGCTTCATGGGCGTCGTCAGATACTCTTTTTCAGGAAACAGCGGTTTGACCAGATCTGTGTAGACGCCGTAGCCGACGATCAGATCCGAATCCTTCAATGCCTGCATGGCTTCGAACGTCATGTATTTTTCTCCGCCGGGACCGATCCCGATCACGTAAAGCTTATTCAAAGCGTATCCTCCTGTTCTCCTGCGCGACAGCGACGGTGACCCCGTCCGCAGCCGTCTTCCTGATGATGAGTTTCGCGCCTTCTCCGGCAGACTTCACAGCAGAGCGTTCACAGACGTTGTCCACTCCGACTTTGCTCTGTACGAAAGCCGAGGGAGAAAAGTCTCCCGGGACCTGCTGCAGTTCTTCCGCGGAATAGAACCGCGCCGGAACGCCCAGTTCTTCCGCAAACGCGAGCAACCCTTCTTCGTCCGCCTTCACGTCGATGGACGAGACGTCCG
>JAEEGK010026771.1_pt1 | contig 11707 bp, 6 predicted proteins | sample 8958771 | NCBI WGS metagenome assembly JAEEGK01 (sample SAMN16246547, study PRJNA631951) | gut metagenome | biome: gut microbiome; feature: rumen; material: SC-attached | host: Bos | place: Iran: Karaj | collected 2018-10 | reverse complement strand
CCCAATCCCCAATCCCCAATCCCCAATCCCCAATCCCCAATCCCCAATAAAAAAATATTTAAAATTAATAAATTATTTAAAAAATATATATTTTTTTTATTATTTTTAATTATATTTTTAAAATAATATTAAATAAATTTTAAAAATTATTATATAATTTTAATTATAAAATAAATAATTTTAGCAAAAACATTTTTTTTCTTCATTTATTATTTCATTTTCATTTATAGTATTTTCTAAAGGTTTTTTCAACATTGAATTATTAATTGATGTTGTTCTACTTGCTCTATCTTTATATTTTAAATGATCTAAATACAACATTTTTGCTGCTTCTAAAAATACATTTTGTGCATTAAATCCAGTTTTAGCACTTGTTTCAATAAAAAAATCAATATTATGTTCTTGAACAAATGTATTTGCATCTTCTTTAGTAATTTTTCTTTTATCTTCTAAATCTGTTTTATTCCCTATTAAAAATATTTTTATATCAGGATTAGCTTGTTCTCTTATTTCATTATACCAACTATTTAAATTTTCAAAAGTTTCTCTCTTATCTATTTCATAAACCATCATTGCTAAAGAAGAATTTCTATAAAAACTTTGAATTAAACTACGATAAACTTCTTGACCACAAGTATCCCATATTTGTAATTTTATAGCTTTATCATTAACTTTTACATTAAAAGTAAAGAATTCAAATCCAACAGTGGGACTGTAAAATTCTTCAAAAAAATTTTTAGTTGCTTTCATTGTTAAACAGGATTTTCCTACAGCGCTATCTCCTATTACAATTAATTTAAATGATAAATCATAAGCACTATATTCTTCTGGTAATGGTTCACAAGTTATATTATCATAATTTATGTTATTAGTAAAAGAATTATTGCTATTATCCATTTGATTAAATAAAAATATTTTTAATATAAATTAATTATTTATTTTAAAAAATAATTAATTAAATAAAATTTAAAATTAATAAAACGAATTATTTAATATAATTAATAATATATAATATATAAATGAAAAAAATTTTTTTTAAAATATTTATATTATTATGTATATTTTCTTTATTTACACAAGTTAAACTAAATAAATTAGAAAAAAAAAAGAATAATAATTATAATAATCAAAAAAAAAATTTGGTTTCTACAAATAAATTAAATTCAAACAAAAATAATAAAAGTGTTTTAATTCAAACAAAAAATTTTTTATCAAATAAAATTAAAAAAATAAAAATAGAAAAAAAAATAAATAGATTAAGTAGATTTTTATGGTCACTTTTATTAGTTATAATAGTAACAATTATAGTATTTTTCTTTATAAAATCATCGATAGATTGGGCAACTTCTAGTAGACAAGAATTAAATAAATTAAAAGATCAAAGAATGAGAGACGTAACTGAAATTTTAAATAATCAATTATATAATTCTATTGAAAATTAAAATAAAAATATTAAATTATTTATATTATTTATTTTTAAATAATAAATTATTTATAACTTACCTTTTTTCATTTTTACCAAAAAATATTTTATTTATACAAAAAAATTATTATTTTTATTATTTAAATTTAAATATTTATAAAAAAATTAAAAATAATATAGCTACTCAAAAGTATACAAAAAAAATCAATATTATTAATATAAATTATTATTAAATTTTATTATTTTATTATTATATTTATTTTATTATTAACTTTATTATTATTTTATTATTATTATAATTTATTATTATAATTATTATGATATTTATTATGATATTTATTATTATAATTATTATTATTATTTATTATAAAAATTTATTTTTCTTTTTTAATTCCATAAGGTTCTCTTTCATATTCAATTATTAAATCTAAAATCATTTTCATTGCTTTAGAATTTTGATCACTTGTTCCTTTTAAATTACATAATCTGCCAGTTCCATTACTTGTATTAATTTTAGAATCATCAATATATTCCTTACTAAAAGTTATAATAGAACCTGTTTTATTCATTATATTTTTAACATTTTCACCTTTTTTTCCTATTAAAAAACTCACTAAATTATCCGGAACTAAAAAATAAGTATTAATTTTTATTATTCCATTTTCTTCATAACTAAATATATTATTATTTGAATAATAATTTTTTTCATTTTTTTCATATCTATAATCATTATCATATCTTCGATGATTTCTATTATTATCATAAGAACGACTTCTACTTCTGCTTCTACTTCTACTATGACTTCTTCTACTATGACTGCTGGAATAATTTCTACTAGAAGAAATGCTTCTACTTCTGCTATAATCTTTTTTTTTTATATTTTTTTCATTATCATTATTATAATTATAATAACTATTATGTTTTCCAATATTACTTTGATTATTTTCATTTATATCAACTATTTTTTCTTCATTATTTTTTAAATTATCAGTTTCTGAATCTTTTATAGAATTATTAAAATGATCTTTTAATGTATAAATATATTTATCTTCATCTTCTTCATTATTTGCTGTTGTAAAAATTGAATTTACAAATTGATTGGCAATGTTTTGATGTAAACTTTTTCCATCTTTAAGCACAGGTCCTCCGTTTTTAAAACATTCCATTTGTTCTATAATAATACAAGTTGCATCTAATATACTATTAAATCCTCCTGCCACACTAACAGGAATTTCAAAACAAGAATTTTTTTTTTCATCAAATTTATTAGACATTATTTTAATACTTGCTCCTTTAGCAAAATTGGCAATTTCTTGAATCATACATCCTCCTGCCCCAATTAATTTAGTAACAAAAACTTTATTTATTAACATTCTTAAAGTGAAACTATCTTTTTGATCATATACTTGTCTTATTTCATTTTTTATTTTCATTATTAAATCCATTATCGCATTTTGAACATGTTTAATTGTTCCTTTTAAAGAACATATATAATCTTTTCGATCTAATTGTCTATTTTTTCTATCTTGATAAATAGTTGTATTAACATTATATTTATCTTCTAAATAATTAATAAAATTGTCATGTCTTTTTCCTGAAATTCGATCAACTATATTATAATCAATAATTAATTTAACATTTGTTTGAGTTGTTGTTATGTTTAAAGGTTTACATTCAAATTCAATTTTATTTACTTCATTGTATCTAGTTTCCATAATTTCTTGAATATACATAATTGCATTTGCGATATTTTCTGGTTTTCCTTGAATTGAAACAGTTCTATAAGTCATTTTATATATAGGTTGATTAATAACAATTTGGGCTTTACTTTCTCTAATTAAATTTGTTATTTGTTTTCCTTTCGTTCCAATCACCATAGAAACTAATCCATTTGGAATCATGATTAATATTTGAATAATATCTCTATTTTTTTTTGTTTCATTTTCGAGTTTAATGTTATTTAATTGTTCTAATAATTTTTGAGATGCATCTCTTTTTGCTTTAAGACTGTTGCCAGAAATTTTTAATAAACTAGCAGGATATTCAGGTATTTGCTTTGAGTCATCAAAAGTTAAATGAACTCCTTCAAATTGACTTTCGATTTGCCATAAAATATTTTTATCTAATATTATTTTTTTGAAGCTATTTGAAAGAAATATCAAAAAATCTAAAATAGGTGGTTTTTCATTAGGGTCTTTTTGTTTAATATTTGGTAAATTAGGATTATAAGATACATCATTACTTCTTCGATTTGGTAAATTCGTATTTGAATTAAAAGAATTTCTTCTTGAAGAATGAGAAGAAGATCTAGATATACTTCGTGAATTAGAATTTGAATGTGAACCATTATTTCCCCAGGAGTTTACTTGTTCTCCTGGTTCCAAATTATTTTCTAGTGGAATTTCCATATTTTTATTTATATTATTTTCTGATAAATTATTATTTTGGATATTTTCCATTTTATATAAAAAATTATTTAATTAATTTTTTATAGTAATTTTCAAATTTAAATAAAATAAATAAATTTAATTTTATAAACTTAAAAATACATATTTTTAAAAAAAAATATATAATTCAATTTAAATGATAATTTTTTTATTAATAATAATTAAAAATTATACAAATAAATATAAATAAAAAATTGTATTTATTTTTTAATATTACTTTCTCCATAAAACTTCAACTTCATCAGTTCTAAATCTTTGTGTAAAAGTCATATCTTTTAATTCAATTCCTTTTTTTTTACTCATATATTCTAATAATCCTGCATAAGCTATCATTGCACCATTATCTATACAATATCTTTCATCCATTGAACACACTTTTCCATTTCTTTCTTTTGCCATTATACCCATCATTTCTTGTAATCTCTCATTACAAGCAACACCACCAACTAAAAGCACTTCCTTACTATTTGTATGAGCCATTGCCCTTTCTGTAATTTCTACCAACATTGCAAAAATTGTTTCTTGAAGACTGAAACATAAATCATTATTATTAATTTCCTCCTTTTTTATTTTTAAATTTTTATTTTTTTTCCCTTTTAATATCGTATCTAAATATGTTAAAATTCCACTAAAAGAAACATCCATTCCTTTTACTGTATAAGGTAAAGGTATATAATTTTTCCCTAATTTCGCACATTGTTCTATATTATAACCAGGAGCAGGATCATTAGATAATTTAATTAATCTGGCAAATTTATCTAAACAATTACCAATAGCCATATCAATTGTTTCTCCAAATATTCTATACCTTCCTTCTGAATATGCTATAACTTGTGTATTTCCTCCAGAAACATATAAAACAGTTGGATTCTCTGCTTTTGTTACACATCTTCCCATTTCAATATGCCCTACACAATGATTGACTCCTATTACAGGTTTATTATATAATTGAGATAATGTTCTTGTTACTAATGCTCCTACACTTAATGGTCCGGCTATTCCTGGTCCTTTTGTATAACAAAATAGGTCAATGTTATTTAATGTTATATTTGCAAGTTTTAATGCTTTTGAAAGTAGTTCGATAATTTTTTCTCTGTGATGTTGAGTTGTTTGATTTGGGGAAAATCCTGTTCCTGGAGGAGTTATAAATGTATCTCTTGGATTAGCTAAAATTTCACCTTCTGAAGTTACTATTCCTACTCCTAATTTATTTGCTGAACCTTCAATACCTAATGCTATTAATTTTTTATTATTGTTATTATTTTTATTTATATCATCATTAATATTAGACATATTTAATATTTAAATTTTTTATTTAAAAAATTTTTATAAATAATATTTATTATTGTTATATATTCAATATATACATATTATTAAATAATATAAATTATAATATAATATTATTTATAAAGAATAGTATAAATCTCCATTTATTAAAGGAACTAAAAGCATATCTATTTTATTTTGAAGATTATAAAAAAAATTAATATTAGAAATTTTATTAATTTTATTGTCAAAATCATTAAGAATTATATTTTGTTCACTTATATTTATTAATTCTTTAGTATTATATAAAATTATTTTAATTTCTTCATCATTATTATATAGAATATATTTATTATCATTAATAATATTTTTTACATTTTTTCCAAAATTTAAGAAATCAATACATTTAAATGTTCTAATATCAAATATTTTAATTCCCTTTTCAAATCCAATAAAAAATTGATTTAAATTATAATTATTACTTTTTATGCATAAAGGATTATTATTTTCAAATGTTATTTTACCATTATAAATTTCTTCATTTAAACTCATTATTTTATTAATAGAAATATTTCCTTCATTGTCCAATGCATAATAATAATTAATTTCTTTATTAAAACTACTATAAATAACTTTATTTAAATTAAATAAAAATTTTGATTCAATGGGAATTTTATTTTGACTATTCATATCCCAAACATTTAAAATTCCTTCTTCATTATCATTAATTAAAAAGTTTTCAAAAGAAAATAAATTTTTTATAAAAATTTCACTTCCATAGAAACTTGAAATTTTTTTTCCTAATTGAATATTTATAATATCTATTAAACTTCCATAGGATAATGCTATTAAATTTTTATCATTTATATTTGTAATAGATGAAATGTAATTTTGATAAAAAAATTCTTTGTAAATTTCTTTTTGAAAGAAATCAAATATTTTTATATAACCATCTTTTCCTCCTGTAACAAATAATTTATTTTCAGAAAGAATAGTTGAACATAAAATTGAATTATTATGGAAATTTTTTAATAATGAAAATTTATTTTTAAATAAATTATAATTTAAATTTGTTTTTATTTCAAATGTTGTTTTTTTTGATTTTAATTCATTGATTTTTTCTTGATGATTTTCAGATAAAATAAATTCTTTATCTTTTAATATTTTATTTTCAATTTGTTTTTTTTCATTAAAAGTTATTTTTACTTTATTTTTTTCTAATTTATCTTCAATTTCTTTATTTTTATTATTTTCTATAATTTTATCATTTGAAATAAAAGATAATTCTTTTATTTTATTACTAAATTTTTTAGGATGTTTTTCTTTAAATAACTGAAAAGGAACTTTTCCGAATTCATTAATTTGAATTTTTATAATTTTTTTTTGTTCTTTATCATTTAAATTAAAATATTCATCATTTCCGTAACATAAAGGATGAAATAAATTATAATTTTTAATTGCATTCTCTCCTCTTTGATTAACACCAAAAATAAGATCAATCCATTTATTTAAATTTTCATTTACATATTCACTTTCTAAACCATTTCTCATTTTTTCTAAAAAATCATTTTGATTTAATGCCCAATTTGGCAAAATTACATTATCAATTTTTTCACCGTTGCTATTTAATCCAAAATTTATTTTTTTTTCATTTTTTAAAAAATCTGTATTTTTTTCATAAAATTCCGGTATTAATTCTTTTACTGTTAAATTATAACAAATTTCCCATTCTATTTGAATACTACTAAATAATCTATCTGGATTATCAAATTTTCCATTATGTAATTTTAACATATATTCTGGAAATTTTCTTACTAAATAACTAATAACATAAGAAGGATTGCTATAATGAATGCCATATAAAAATTTTGGGTTACTCATTTCTTCATATCTTTTTATAAATTTTTTTAATCGTTCTGGATTTAAAGCACCGATTGGTTTTGATAAGTCTCTATAAATATTTTTGTCATTAATATTTAAATTATTTGATTTATAATCTGAAAAAATCCAAGGAAAAACTGGATATTGAGATAAATCATTTCTAGTTCTATTTGCTGCGTTATTTAATAATATTATGTAATCATAATTTGATATGTTTCCTTCTACCCATAATTTCATATATTTTTCTATAGAAAAATTAGTTTCAATATTTTTTTCTGTATGATTTATTATTAAATCATAAATATTATCTCTTTCATTTTCATATTGAAAGATTAAAAACAAATTTTTTTGTTTTACATAATTATCATTTTCTTCATTTTGTATGATTTCTAATCCTTTTTCTCCTAAACATAATTCTCTTTTAAATATTTTTTTTATTTTTATATATTTTATACTAAAACATTTTTTCGTATTCATTTTAAACACAGGTTGAAAATAAATTCTTTTATTTGTTAACATTAAAGTTCCTGGAATTTCTAATAAAGGCAATAATTGTTTAACTATAATTTCATGTTTTAATAAAAAATTTTCGTTTATTGTTTTAATTAAAGTATAATCAAATTGAAACGAATATAAAGTTCCTAAATATTCTAAAGAATCAAATTCAAATAAACTTTGTTTAGAATTAAATTTATCTATTAATTCATAAATTATTTCTGCAATTGTTTCAATTTTCTCAAATAAAAAATCAATTACAACATCAGTTTCTATATCAAAATTTTTATAAGGTTCATAGACATTTTTATTTGGAATTAAAATCATTTTATTTATTTTTAATTTAAACATATCTTTTTCATTTATATATTGAATTTTCGGTCTTTCTTTTAAATTTCTGAAATGAAATTTGGTGATTAAAAATTCTTCATTGTCACTTTCAAATATAATGCTCCTTGTACAAAAATGAATTATGCCTTTTAATTGTTCGATTTTATTTGTTATTGGATAAATGTATTGAATTATACAACTAAAATCTTTAATATACATTTCTCCTTCATCTAAATAATATAAATTAAATCTTTGAGAATGAACTTTTATATTAATCATTGAAAATAATAATAATATTTTATTTAAATTTAAAATAAAAAATAATTTCTAATATTATTAATTTAAATATAAATTAATTTTTTTTGAATTAGTAATAATTTTTATCATATGAATTTTTAATATAAAATTTAAATGTTATTATAAATAATTGAATTTAATTTTAAATTAATAAAATAAAAAAAATTATTAAAATAGACATATTTAATATAAAATCAATAAAAAATTATTAATTTTTATACTAAGATACAATGGTTAACTTTACAATTGATCAAGTAAGAGCTATTATGGACAATCAAAATAACATTAGAAACATGTCAGTTATTGCACATGTTGATCACGGTAAATCAACATTAACTGACTCATTAATTGCAAAAGCTGGTATTATTGCTGCTGAAAAAGCAGGTGATACTCGTTATACTGACACAAGAAAAGATGAAGCTGAAAGAGGAATTACAATAAAATCTACAGGAGTTTCTTTATATTATGAATATGATGTAAAAGGAGACAACACATTAGATAAATTTTTAATAAATTTAATTGATTCTCCAGGTCATGTAGATTTTTCTTCAGAAGTCACAGCTGCTTTGAGAGTTACTGATGGTGCCTTAGTTGTTGTAGATTACGTTGAAGGTGTTTGTGTTCAAACTGAAACAGTTTTAAGACAAGCATTACAAGAACTTATTAAACCCGTTCTTATGATTAATAAAGTTGATAGAGCATTTTTTGAATTAAAACACGACTCAGAAACAATATATCAAAATTTCTCAAGAGTCATAGAAAATGCCAATGTTATCATTTCAACCTACCAAAAACAAGATTTAATGGGAGACTTACAAGTCTATCCAGATAATGGAACAGTTGCCTTTGGAAGTGCTTTACATGGTTGGGGATTTACTTTAACGACTTTTGCTAACATATATGCCTCTAAATTTAAAACTGATAAAAAAAGATTGACTGGAAAATTATGGGGCGATAATTATTTCAATGCCAAAACAAAAAAATGGCAAACTGAAAATGAAGATGATGATGGAAATGAATTAAAAAGAGCTTTTTGTAACTTTATTTTAGATCCGTTATTAAAACTTAGTAACAGTATTGCAACTGGAAAAAAAGAGGTATATCAACCTTTATTAGAAAAATTAAATATCGTTCTTAAAGGAGAAGAATTAGATTTACAAGGAAAACATTTAATTAGAAAAGTTATGCAAAAATGGATTAATGCTTCAGAAGCTTTATTAGAAATGATTATTTTACATTTACCTTCTCCAAAAACAAGTCAAAAATATAGAACATTATATTTATATGAAGGACCAATGGATGATGAATGTGCTAAAGCAATGATGGATTGTGACCCAAATGGACCAGTTATGATGTTTATTAGTAAAATGGTTCCAACAAACGATGGAGGTAGATTTTATGCTTTCGGAAGAGTTTTCTCAGGAAAAGTTAAACAAGGAGAAAAAGTAAGAATTATGGGTCCAAATTATAAACATGGTAAACAAGAAGACTTATATGAAAAAACTGTTCAAAGAGTCGTTCTTATGATGGGTAAAAAAGCCGAAGACGTTGTTGATGTTCCATGTGGTAACACATGCAGTTTAGTTGGAGTAGATCAATGTTTAGTAAAACAAGGAACTATTTCAACAAGTAGTCAAGCTTGTACAATCAGAACAATGAAATACTCTGTAAGTCCCGTTGTTAGAGTCGCAGTCAATGCAAAAAATCCTGCTGATTTACCTAAATTAGTTGAAGGTCTTATTAAAATGTCAAAAGCTGATCCTTTAGTTCAAGTTATTAATACAGAAACCGAACATATTATTGCAGGATGTGGTGAACTTCATTTAGAAATTTGTTTAAAAGATTTAATGGAAGATTATGCTAAAGTAGAAATCACACAAAGCGACCCTGTTGTTCCTTATAAAGAAACAGTTACTATTAAATCTACTCAAGTTTGCTTAGCTAAATCTCCAAACAAACATAATAGATTATTCGTTATGGCCGAACCTTTAAAAGAAGAATTAGTTCAAGAAATTGAAGCAGGAACAATAAGAGCTAATGACGATATTAAAAAAACATCCAGAACTTTAATTGATAAATATGAATGGGATCAACATGATGCTAAAAAATTATGGGTATTCGGTCCAGAAGCAAGTGGTCCAAACTTTTTGGTTGACCAAACCAAAGCAGTTCAATACCTTAACGAAATTAGAGATTCTATGGAAGGTGCTTTCCAAAATGTTACTAAAGAAGGTGTCTTAGCTGAAGAATCATTAAGAGGAGTTAGATTTAATATAATGGATGTCGAACTTCATAATGACGCAATTCATAGAGGGGGTGGTCAAATTATTCCAACCGCAAGAAGAGTATATTATGCCTCAGAAATTACAGCTCAACCAAGATATCAAGAACCAGTATATCTATGTGATATATCAACTCCATCAGATGTTATGAATGGTGTCTATCAATGTTTTTCACAAAGAAGAGGTGTTGTCTTCAATGAAGAAACTGTTCAAGGAACTCCTTTATTAGTTGTTAAAGCATATTTACCTGTATCTGAATCATTTGGATTTACTGCTCATTTAAGATCTTTAACTTCTGGTCAAGCTTTCCCTCAATGTGTTTTCAGTCATTGGGATATTATTAATCAAGATCCATTTGATGTAAAAAGCAAAGCATATCAAATTACAATGGATATTAGAAAGAGAAAAGGTTTAAAACAAGAATTGCCTGTTTTAGCTGATTATATTGATAAAATTTAAATAATAATAAATATTAATATGTGATAATAATAATGTAATATTATCATAAATATTTGTTTATTCATTAATTTTTTTATTTATATATTTTTTTATTTTTATTAATTAAAATTAAAAAAAAAAAGTTATATTATAAAATTTATAAATATGTCTAATAATAACGTTAAAAAACATAGTAAATATTTAAGTATTGATGAAATTGATACTAATAGTAAAAAAAAGTTTAAAATAACAAGTCCGAGGTCTTTGTCAGTAATGAAAAAATTAGGTGTAAGTAATAGTGAATTACATTTTGTAACGTATAAGCAATTTTTAAAACAAAATCCTGATTTGTTTGGAGAAAAAAAAGATATTACTAAAGTTGGATATGAATTTTATGAAAATAATAGAAAAGAAATAATAAAAAAAATTAAAAAATTAAGAGAAAAAGAAAAAAATGAATATTTAAAAAGTAATAGTCAAACTATTCAAAATAATAATAATAATGAAAATCTAAAATCAATAGAAGTTGTTAAATCAACAGCAATTGAAAATGAAGAAAAAGCTTTTGAAAGAATGAAAAATAAAAATGAAAAAGATTTAATTGGAATGGTTCAATATGAATTAAGAAGAGAAATTATGAAAAAACAAGCGGAAGAACAATTAAAACAACAGAATGAAAAAATTCAAAGATTAAAAGATGAATTATTAAAAAGTAGAAAAGAAGAAGAAAAAAAGAAAAGAGAAAAAGAAAAACAAAAAGAATTAGAACAAAAACAACAAGAAGAATTACAAAAAAAATTAGATAAAGAAAGATATGAAGAAGAAATTAAATTAGCAAAAAAAAGGAA
>JAEEGK010026770.1_pt1 | contig 11708 bp, 8 predicted proteins | sample 8958771 | NCBI WGS metagenome assembly JAEEGK01 (sample SAMN16246547, study PRJNA631951) | gut metagenome | biome: gut microbiome; feature: rumen; material: SC-attached | host: Bos | place: Iran: Karaj | collected 2018-10 | reverse complement strand
AGTAAGGAAAAATAAAAATAATAAAAAGATTTAAAACATAAAAATAATAAATCATATAATGAAAAAAAATGGATCTTTTTCTAATAATGAAGAGGAAGAAGAAGAAGAAGAAGAAGTAGAAAAAGAAGAAAAAGAAAAAGAAGAAGAAGAAGAAGAAGAAGAAGAAGAAGAAGAAGAAAATTTATTTCCAAAAGGAACTCAATATGAAAAAGATTTAAATTCAAATTTCAAATATTTTAATATTTTTTGGTATGATCCAAATAAATCTCAAAATTATAAACTTTTTAAAAAATGTTTTGAAAATGTCCAATTTTATCAAGCATTTGATATTGAAGCAATAATTAATTTTTTTGAAAAATTATCTTCTTTAGAAGAATGGATTATTATAACTCCTGGTGCTGGGGGAGAAAAAATGATATCAAAATTACATGATAATCCTTCAATTAAAGCATTTATTATTTTTTGTGGTAAACCTAAATTGCATAAAGAATGGAGTAAAAAATATGAAAAAATTAAATGTATAACAAATGATCCTATTTTATTAACTGAACAATTCATTAAATTAAATAAAGATTATAAAATTCCAGTTTTCAATTATAATGATTCTAATAATAAGATGAAAATAAAAATTGATTTTGATTTACATTTTACTAATTTAAAATCTAAAAATACTTTCTCTTTAAACTCAATTTTAAGAGAAAATGAAGATGCAATGAAATCTATAAATAAAAATGTGAATAAATATAATATTTTTTGTATGAAAACATTTCATTATTTAAAAAATCAAGATAAATGCTTTGATGATTTTATTGAGTCTATAAAAGATGAAAAGGCTATATTTTATAGATTTATAAAAAATATAAAAATAAATGAAACAGAAAGAATTAAAAAAATTATTAAATTTGTTAAAAATATTACTTTAATTTCTTTATATTTTAGCCAATATCCATATTTGTTTCAATTATTATCTTATGATGAAATAAATTATTTATTAAATGATCAAATTACTCCTAAAAATTATATGGAATTATATAATGAAAGAGTATATGATATTTCAGAAAAGTTAAATGAAAAATTAATGAATAATAAATCAATTTTAGATAATATAGATGACTTAAAACAAATACAAATATTTGCAATTATATTTTCATATTATGGACTTTCAAGAAATAGATATAAAGATTTTATAGAATTTTATCAAATTATTAATATGTATAGAGATATGGATTTTAGTTTAAAATTTTTACTATATTATATTTATTTAATATTTAAAGGTGGAAAAAATATATTTATGAATGATTTATATTGTGCATTTAATACATCTGATTTTAGAACATCAAGAATATTTTTATCATATGCAAATAATAAATTAAAAAATTATAAAACATTATTAAATGAAAAAGATCAAAAAATTATAGATGAAACATTAACAATAAAAGATTTTATAATAGTAGGAGATAATAATTTTCATAATAAAATAAAACAAATAGAGAAAAAAAAAATTAATTTTAATTCAATTAAATATTTAAAATTAAATGAAATATCAAAGTATATTAAAGAAAAAAATAAAACTGATAGTGAAAAAGAAGATGATGATAATAATAAAATAACTTTTTTTTATTATTTAATAATAAAACTTGATGAATTTCATAAAAATTTTGATAAAATTCTTTTATTATCTGCAGAATTTGGCTTAACATTTATTGCAATTATTTATATTGAAAATGAAAATTCAATATTATTTAATAAAATTCCTATTAAAATGACAATAGGAATATCATTAATTTTGGTTTATTCTATTGAAGATATTATTAAATATTTATCAAAAAGAATTAATTTTGAAATGATAGATGATATGGAAGAAACATTAAAAAACGATAAAGAATATTTAGATTTCTTACAAACACAAATACCAAAAATAACTTTTGATAATAATAATAATGAAGATTATAATGATGGATGCTTTGAATTAGCAGAAACTTTTGATGCAAATTTAATTAATAATAAAATATTTAAAATATTGAATGAAAATATTTTAGATATAGCATCAACAACTTATTATTTATATTTAACATATAAAGAAAATAATGCTTTAAATTTATTTTATAAATATAATTCTAAATATTGTGGATGTTATGTTGACCCAGAACTTATTTTTTTAGAAGTAAGTACAATAAAAAGAATTTTATATATATATTGTTTAGAAGAAAAAGAATCGTCTAAAAGTTTTTATCGTATGGTAAATAATGATTTAAGAACAAGAAATCCAGAAAAAATTTATAGATATTTAGATTTAATTGCTTTAACTAATAAATTAATTGATAATAAAGAATTAGCAAGTTTTATAGGAGAAGTTTATAGAGCAACTAAATTTGATGAAAATTTAATTAAAGAAATAAAACTAGGAAAGATTATGGTTAATACTACTTTTTGGTCTACTACTAAAGATCTTGAAGTTGCTGAAGAATTTTTAAAACAACATGAATGGAGAAATGTTTTAATTTATTGTAATACTATAAAAAATAACATTGATATTGATTATGAAAAATTAAATTATTTTGATGAAAAAGAAGTTTTTTTTTTACCATTTACTGAGTTTAAAGTAGTTAAAATTGATGAAAAAAAAGAATTCGGTAGAAAAATTTATATTATTCATTTAAATGAATTAGGGAATAAAAATAAAGTTAATATAAAAAATATGAAAGTTATTGATGTAAACAGTATTAAATATATGGATTTTTATAAGAAAAAAAAAATATAAAATAAGAAGTAAACAATAAAATTTAAAATATATTATTTAATTAATATTAAAATATATATTTAAATTACAAAAAAAATTGAAAATAATAAATAAATATTTAAAACAAGAAAAAATAAAAAAAAATTTCACATTAATAAAACAATGAATAATCATATTATTATAAATAGAAATATATTAATAGTTAACCTTTATTTATTAATTTTTATTTGTATTTAATAAATTCATAGGATTATTTTTCCTTTTTATATTCCCTGAACTTAATAATATCTCTTTATATGATTTTTGTTTATCTTTTTTTAAATTACCATTATGAAATTCAGTTTTTAAATAAATTGGTCTATTTTTTTTACAATGATTAGAGTATAATTTAAAATTTTTATTTGAATTTTTCATTTCAAAATTCCTATTACTGAATGAATCAATAATATTATCAATAAATTTTTTTTCTTTTGTAATTTTTGTTCTATCTTGAATTGATTTTACACTTTTTGTTTGACAATCATTTCTTTTTTTATTAAAACCATTATTTTCAAATTCATTTGAATATAAGGAATTTTTTTCATTTTTACTTGCTGATGACATATTAATAAGAAGTTTTGATTTAGTATTATTTATTAAATCATTTATTTTTCTATTTGTTATTGAAGTATGATTTCTATGATTATTGAAATTTGAACGAAAAATACTTTTAATTTCATAATTTGAACCATTTGTAAATTCATTTAAATAATTTTTTTTGTTTAAATTATTATTATTATTATCTAATTGAATATTACTTAAATTTGCTTTTTTAAATACTTTATTTTTAATGTATTTAGAATCTACTTTTTCAGTTTTTATATTATTTGAATGTTCAGAGCCATTTAATAAACTATTTGATGTATTATTTGTTGTTTTCTTTTTTACTTTCTTAAATTGAGAATTAAATAATTCAAAATTAGTTCTAAAAGTTTTTGTATTAATTTTACTTTTTATATTTATTGGTTTTGCACTATTTCCTCTTGTTGAATAAATTTTATTGTTGATATTATTCTTTTTTTTTTTATTATTTCTAATTGAAAAATTTGAAAATTCAAATTCAAAATTTTGATTATCTGTATTCATTCTCTTATTAGGAATTTTATATTTTACTTCTTTTGAATTTACATCATTTATTTTTAAATTATTTTTTTTATTTCTTGTTTTTTTATTTCTTGTTTGTTCAAGTGTATTATTACTACAAGGTCTTTTTTTACTTTTATTTAATTTATTTTTAGTAGATAATTGCATTATAAATTCTTCAATATTTTTTTCTTTTTTTTTATTTGGATTAGTATTATTATTATCAATATTTTTTATTGTATTTTGAATATTATTATTATTATTATTTGATATTTCACCATCAGTTTTAATTAAAATTGCTCTTTCTTTATTTTTATTTTCATTAATTTTAACAGGTTTATTTTGACTTGCAGTTCTTAAATTTGATAAATCATTATTATTATTATTTATATTATTATCTATTTCATTATTTATAATATTATCATCTTTTTTATTTTCGATATTACTATTTTTATCATCATTTTTTATTAAATTAATTTCATTATTATTCTCAATTTTTTCATTATTTTTAATAACAATATTATTATTTTCACTAACATCAAAATCATTATTATTAATTCCTAAATCAGCAGGTTGATTTTGATTAATCGAATTAACCATTTGAATTAATTCAGGATGAATTTTTTCAAAAATATCTTTTCCTTGTAAATAAAAAGGATGTTTTTTAATTCCTTCAATATTAATTCTTCTTTCAGGTTTAGTAACTAAAATTTTATTCATTAAATCAATAACATTATCAGATAAATTATCAGGATATTCTAAATTACATTCTAAAATTTTTCTAAATAAAATTTCATTATCATTATCTTCAAAAGGTAAATAACCACAAACCATAGCATATAAAATAATACCAGTACTCCAAATATCAATTTTAAATCCATTATATTTTTTCCCAGAAACCATTTCAGGAGAAGCATAACAAGGACTTCCACAAGGAGTACTTAATAAATTTTTCCCATTGAAAAAATTAGATAAACCAAAATCAATTATTTTTAAAATATTACCTTTTCCTAATAATAAATTTTCTGGTTTTAAATCTCTGTGAACTACTCCTTTTGAATGAATATATTCTAAACCATTTATTAATTGATAATAAAAATAACTTGCTTCTTTATCACTTAATCTTTGTAAATCTACTATATGATTAAATAATTCACCATTTTCACAATATTCCATTATAAAATAATGATATGATTCATTTTCTAATATTTCATATATTTTTATTACGTTTATGTAATTAAAATCTTTTAACATTTTTATTTCTCTGTTTATTCTTTCTAAATCATCTTTTATTTTTATTTTTGATTTTTCTAATATTTTTATTGCTACTTTTTCTCTTGTTTCTTTGTTTATTCCTAATTTTACTGTACTAAATGTTCCTTTTCCTATTGGTTGTTTTGTTTCGTATTTTGAAAAAATTTCTTCTTCTTCATAATTTTCACTATCACTAAGTTCAGTCATTTTTTATTTTTTTAAATTTAAGAAAAAATAATATATATTATATTTTTTTTATATTATTTTGGTTTTTTTTGTTTATTTTTAGATTTAATATAAATTTTTAATAGGACAAATAAATTATTTTTATAATAAGACAAATTATAAATATAATTCTTTAATAATTATATCTAATTCTTCTGAAGAATAATTATTTGGAATCCAATAATTAGAATCATAATAATCTTTATTTTCTATTAAAATATCTTCTTTTTTATTTTTTTCATTATTTATTAATTCATTTTTATCTTAAATTTCTTCATCTTTATTCATTTCAATATTATCATTATTATTATTTTCATTAGAATTTATACTATCAATTTCATTTAATAAAATATTTTCTTCTACTTCATTAGAGATATTTAAATCATTATTTAATTTTCTTATTTTAATTTTTCTTTTTTTTCTTTTTCTAATTTTTCATAATCAACTCCATTTTTATATACTTGAAATATTTTAATATTTTCATTAATAATTTCTTCCATAGAAGAGTTAATTTCAAAATTTTCTAAAGGATCATCATCAAATAAAACATTAATTTGACTAACTAAAACTTCATTAATTACTTTAAAATCAGAATCAGCTTCAATAATATTTTTAATATAATCATTTTTAAAATTTAAAATATCATTTAATATTTTTATTTCAATTGGAAAGTAATAATTATTTGATTTTCTTGAAAAAGTAAATTCAAATTTTTGATTATTTATTAAATGATTAATTAATAAATCAATTAATTGTCTATGATTTTCTAAACCAGAACTAACAGAAAGGAAATAATGTAATAAAGATTAGGGTGAAAATTTATTTAAAACTGATATTATAATTTGAATATAATATGTATGATAAATGTTATATAATTCATATTTAAAGAAAATATCTTTTAATTTCCAAAATATTTTTTTAGCATTTGCCATATGAATTAATTCCTATTTCTTTTTTGAAAAAATTTTTTGAATTTGTATTTAATATTATATCAATAATTATTCTAAAATACTCAACTTGTATTAATTTTTTAATCTTATTTTTTTTTGGGCCTAACATAAGACGTTAATATTTCTGTTTTATCAAATTTATTTATATCTTCTAAAAAATTAAAATTACTTTCCTTTAAAACATTAAATAAATATTGAATAATATTATTTATATTAATTTCTATATATTTTTCATTTTGTTTTTCTTGGATAACAATTGAATATTCTTGAATATAATTTACTGTAACTAATTTATCAAAGTTTAAAACAATATATTCATTAATTTTAATTAATAAAGGGAGTAATGACTTCAATTGTTAATTCATTATTATTCATTTTTTCTATATACATAGGATCAACCAATTTTATCACCAATTTTAGTATTAAGACCAAAATCTTCTGTTTTCATTTTTCCTTTTAAATTATTTTTTGATTTTCTGATAATAAAAAATCAAAAAAATCTTTACTATCATTAAATCTAAAATTATTTCTATATAAACTAACACCAATCTTAATATTTTTTTCAAAAGATTCACTTTCTAAAGTAAATTCAATATATCTTTTACCATATTTAATTCCAAGTTCAGTTAAACAAAATTCAAAGTCATCAATATCAATTTTAGTTGCTGTTTTTCTTTTATTTTCTAAGAAATATGTGATGTTTTTAAATTAGGAGAATATTTTATTGTTTCTGGTTGTAAAATTAATAATGTTTCATTATCTTTTATATTTACTTCTTCGTATGTGTGATATAAACATAATCCTCTTAATGATGATATTGAGGATATTAATCTATATTGAAAATTTATATTTCTTATTTTCGTTTTATTATTATTTGTTTCTGCTGAGATTAAATGATATATTAATTCGTATATTTTTTAGTTTATTGATACTATTAATGGATATTTTTTCCTCTTACCATAAAATTTATGTTATTTTCTTTGATAAATGGTCTTTCTAATTTTTTTTTTTAGTTTTTTTTTTTGTTATATAAAATTATTTTTACAATAATTGAACCACTTAAGGAATTTTTTTTATGAATTTTATTATTTGGGATGGGGAATTGTATTCTTCTTTTGGTACTTGAATATAACTATATGGAGAATAGAATGTTTCTATTTCAATTGAATTTGTTGAATTCATATTTTTTTTTTAAAAATAATTTTTTTTTAAAAAGAATTAACAAAATAAATTATTTTAATATTATATAATAATACTAATGGAGAAAAAATTAAAAAATTGAAAAATTGTTTTATTTTTTATTATTTTTTCTTGAATTAAAATAAAAATTTTTTAAATTCATATAAATTATTTTTTTTAATTTATGATAATCATAAATAAAAAAAGAAAATTCATTTATTTTTAAAACAGAATATTATAATATTTATAATATAAAACTAATTTTTTAAGTGTAAATTAAAAATGTAATATTTGACAACTTTTTAAATTAAATATCAAATTATTATTTTTTTTTCTCTCATTCAAATTTTTATCATGATTTTAAATAATTTTATTTATAATTTTGAGAAAAATAATATTTCAACAAATTTTATTAATAAAAAATAAAAAGATATATTAAATAAAATAATTAATGCAAAAAAACATTTTTATATTTTATTTAAGTAAAATTCAATATTATTATTAAATGATACTTTTAATCACATATTGTTATATATAAATATTATTTTCAACTTTTTCCCTAAAATTGCCAATTCCAACTTTTCCATTAAGAATAAAAAATAAAATTAAAAATAATTTTACTGTTTATATATATTTTCTATTGAAAAAATGTATACTCAAATAATTTTAATTATATTATTTATATATATTTTTTCTAAAAACACTATTACATTTCCCATTCATCATACTATATATAACATTCCCTTTATTAAATTATGTTTAGGAAACCCAAAACAATGTTTTAATTTTAAAACAACAACAAATATAGAAATTTCATATATAATAGATTATAAATATAATAATGCTGGTTTTAATAGAGAAAATTCAACAAATTATAAACAAATTAAAAGTAATTATTCTGAATATTATGATGAAATTGGAGGAAGATTATTAAATGGAATATTTTCATCTGATATTTTATCAGATTTAAATGATACATTAATTATAAAAGAATTTAGATTTTACCTTGTTTCAAGTGGATATTATTCTCCTCAAATTGATGGAGTTATTGGATTATCAAGAAATTTAAATTCTGATTCTTTTTTAAAACAATTATATGATCAAGATATTATTCCAAATTATAATTTTGCTTTAATTTCAAATAAATTAATTATTGGTAATTTTAATGAAGGATTTAGAAATTTTGGAAAATTAATATTTACAAAAAATTATTTATATGAAAGTTCTTTAATTAAAATTTTATTTCATAATAAAAATTTTTATTTTTCAATTGATAATATTACTTCTGCTTCGTTTAGTCCTAGTGCAGAAGTTATTTTTTCTCCTTGGTTTTTATATAATAAGTTAATTGGTACTATTTTTAAATCATTTATTTTAAAAAAACAATGTATTGTTAATCAAATTAATGATAATTCTTCTTTTTTAGTTTGTTTTAAAGGAATTATTAATGAAAATTTAGGTAAAATATATTTTATTTTTGGAAAATGGAATATAAATTTTGAATTGAATAAATTATTTTTCAATTATAATGAAGAAAAATTTAAATTTGCCATTATAGGGATGAAAAATATTAATAAAATTATTTTAGGATATCCTTTTTTTTCTAAATATGATATAATATTTGATAATCATAATGAATTTATTATTATAAAGCAGAATAACTAAGTAAAAATATTTAAAAATTGAAAAGAACAAATAAAAATTGACAAAAAAATAAATAATAATTTTAAACATAGATAAATTTATTAATGAAGAGCTTATAAATTAATAAAAATTATTGAGGTTTAAATTATAAAATATAAAAAAGTTATTATTTGACTATATTATTTGAAATATTATAAAAATAAAAAAATTAAATTAAATTTTTTAAACAATTTTTTGTTAAAAATTATTTAAAGTTTTTATGTTTATTTTATTTTTCATAATTATTGATAATTTTCAAATTAAAATTAATCATTAAATTAATAATTAATCAATTTTTATTTTATTATTTAAAAACTATTTGAATATTATGATTGAAAATCTTAATTTCTAATATTTTGTTCTTAATTATTTGATCAAGATTAAATTTATTAAACCCAAACAATGTCAATCAAATTTTAAATTCTAAAAAAATAACATTTTAATATTATAGAAAAAAATTTAATTAATTTATTTGATTTTAATTTGAGAAAATTCAATTTTCATTTTTTATCAAATTCTTAATATACCTAATTAATATATAATTATAGTAGTATCTAAATTAAAACAATTAAAAAAATAAAAATTTAAATATTATTAAATTAATTTTTAAAATTCGTTTGATATATTTGAAATATTTTCCTTCATATTTAATGAATGCATTATTTTTTTTCCTCTTTCAATTAATTCACTTTCATCAATTGCTTCTTTTTTAAAATAGCATTTATCCATTAATTTTTTAGGTACATCAAAAAAATTTAATATTGCAATAATAACTAATAAAATAAAACTAAAAATCAATATATATTGATATATTTTTTCTTTTCCATTTTTATTTTTTTTAAATCCCATGAAATTTTCAATATTTGTTTGTTTCAAATCAATAGAAAGATTTAATATATTTATAATATGAACACAAGCTACTGCTGAAATTCTCATTAATATTTTAGTGATATACATTATTGAAGCTCCATCAGTTTTTTCTTTTTTATAATAATAAAAATCATTTTCAATTCCAAATGAAAATACTGTATAAAGAGATAAAAAAATAAAATAAAAAAAAGGTATTATAATAAAAATTTTTGAAATTGGATTTTTATAAAAAAATAAGTCATCATCACTTTTAGATTTTCTTATATTTTTATTTGAAAAAGAATATAAAAATTCTAAAACAATAATTCCTATATTTAAAATAAGTATAAATATAACTAATATTATAGATATTGGTTTTGAATATTTGTATAATAATTCTTTAAAAAATGGTATATCTTTAATAATTAATTCTTTATCATCAATTAATAAAGCATTATTTTGATTTTTAGTCAAAAAAGATTTTTTATCTAACCATTCATTATAACATTCATTCCTTAATCCAATTAACCTTTCAATTTCAGAACCTAATTCTCTATTTGCTTGATTTATTTTTCCTAAATATTTGGTTGATTTAATTATATAGTCTTCTTCTTTTTTTTCATTTTCTTTTTCTTTAATTCTTTCATTAATTTTTTCTTGACTGATATCAATTTCATAATTTGAAATATTTTTTAGGATTTCATTATAAAGATTTCTTGATTTTCCTTCAACACCAAAAGCTAAATTTTGAGAAATATTTGTTAATGTTTTTGATATAGTACTATTATCTTTTTTTTTATCATAATTTTTTATTGTTTTATCTAATTCAATATAATAATCAAATATTATATTTTGATCTTCATTTAATTTTATATCAATTTCTCCTATTCTCTTATATAAATAATTAATTCTACTTTTAAAATCAAATCTGTAATAAATATCTTTAGGTAATCTTAATAAACTCATTCCAATTAAAATAATAAAAAAAATTATTCCTGGAAAACTAGTAAGTATTAATATTTTTTGTGTTAAATCAATTACTTCATTTCCTACATATAAGAAAATAAAAAGAAATATTGGAATTAAAAATATAAAAATAATAATTCCTAAAATTATAAAAATTCCTTTTTTTATTAATTTTAAAATCATATCAACAACTGCCCCACAAGCTCTTGAACACATATTAAAATTGGGTGAATTTTCATAAAACATAATATAATCTGAAAAAAACCAACCATAAATTAAAGAAACAAAATATATCAATCCAAAAAATATTGTAATCATACTTTTTATAAATTCTAATTTTTTTTTTTTAATTTCTTCATCACTATTATAATATGATATTTCTATATCATATGGTACAAAAATTATAAAAAGAAACATTGAAAGAAAAGTGTATTTTGCAATAAATGATATAAGACAATTAATATTTTTTTTTGCATAATATTTATATGTTGAAATTACAAAAATAAATGAAAATAATATTTCAAATATAAAAATTATAACATTTGAATTCATATTTATTTTTAGATTTTTTTAATTATCATTATAAAATAATTATTTTTAATTTATTTGATAATAAACATTAAATAAAAAAATAATATTTATTTTTTCAAAATAACAATCAAAAATATAAATAATACTCAATAGCCATGGGGATTGGGGATTGGGGATTGGGGATTGGGGATTGGGGATTGGGGATTGGG
>JAEEGK010026769.1_pt1 | contig 11708 bp, 5 predicted proteins | sample 8958771 | NCBI WGS metagenome assembly JAEEGK01 (sample SAMN16246547, study PRJNA631951) | gut metagenome | biome: gut microbiome; feature: rumen; material: SC-attached | host: Bos | place: Iran: Karaj | collected 2018-10 | reverse complement strand
ATTAAATTCTACAATTATTATTTTTATAAAAGTTATTATTAAAAAATATTAAATAATTTATTATTAAAATTAATTTTTTAAATATCAATAATTGTTTTTAAATAAATTTTCAAAATGGTTTAACAAATTTAAATATATTAAATTACAAAATTTATAATCTAAAAAATTATTCAAATTTTTATAATAATAATATTTCTTCAAACAATATTAATTTATTAAAAAATTAATAATAAACATATAAAAATAATTAAAATAAAATAAGAAAAAAATAATCAATAAAATGAAAGTTTTGAAAAATAATAATTTTTATAAAAAAATTTTAATTATTTCTCACATTATTATTAAAAAAAAATGATAATTAAAATTATATCATTAAATTTTATATTATTTTTAATATTATCTATATTTAACGACAAATTACAATATCATCAATTTTAAGTATCATTCTCACAACTTCAGTGGCCAACTTCAACGCACTTAAAGTAACTAAGCTCGGCTGAATAACTTTTTCTTCCATCATATCACTAATAATTCCTTTTTTGACATTAATTCCACTATTAACCTCTCCATTTAAATGCTTATTTCTCAATTCCGTAACAATATTAATCGGATTCAATCCCGCATTTTCAGCCAAAGTATAAGGAATAACTTCTAAGGCATCCGCAAAAGCTTTGATGCAATAGCTTTTGAACCCTTCAATCGAAGAGCTTAATTCCGTTAATTTAACTGCGATTTCAGTTTCAGGCGCAGATCCTCCAGGAACCATTGATTTTCTTTTGACAATAGATCTAACAACACATAAAGCATCATGCAATGATCTTTCAGCTTCGTCTAATAATAAATGATTACTTCCTCTTACTAAAATACTCACTGTTTTACTCTCGTTTGGAACTCCTGTTATTTTAACCACTTTTGACCCTTCAGATAAAACAACTTCTTCACATAATTTCGCTGTTCCTAATTTATCAGGGGTGAATGAATCTATGTGTGCAATTGGTTTGCAATTGATTGTTTTGCATATGAAATCAACATCTTCTCTTTCAATGTCTCTAACAACTAAAATTTTCGCCTTGGCAAGAAAATGTAAAGCTAAATCATTAACAGCGTCTCTTAAAATGCTTTTTTGAATTAAAAGCACATTACACCCTGTTTTTTGAATTTTTTTCACCATTTTTACAATATATGCTCTTTCTTCTTTCAAAACTCTGTCCATTTGACTGTATTCTTGCACGACAATTGAATTTTCCATTTCAGTTTTGGGCGAACTTATACAAAATTGAATAAGTCCAATTTTTGGATCAACCACTTTTGAGGGGCCCCCTGCTAAGTGACTAACCTTATTATCCGTAAAAATGATACCCTCTACCATTTCAGTGTCTTCTAAAGTACCCCCGATTTTTTTTTTAACTTTTATATCTCTCAAATCAACTTCGTTGTTGACTAAATTTCCACTTTTCACCAATTGCATCACACTTTTTACCGCAATTGGAGCAAGAATTTGACTATAATTCGATACGACTTTGCTGCTTAAAGAAGTGACACAATTTTGAACTAAGGATTCAAAATCATCTAAATCAACCGGTTTTTCAATTTTATTCAAAACCTTCTCCGCGTCATTCAAAGCTTCAGAAAAGCCATCCGCAATAACCGCAGGTTCAATATTCTTATCAAGCAACATTTGCGCTTGTCCCAACAAAGCCCCAGCCAAAACAACGACAGTAGTAGTGCCATCCCCCGCAGCGATGTCTTGAGCTTTGGAAGTTTCAACTAACATTTTTGCAGTGGGGTGAAGAACTTGAAGTTGGTTAACTATAGTCGCCCCATCGTTGGTTATTGTAACATGACCTTTTGAGTCTTTTATCATTTTATCCATCCCTCTTGGGCCTAAACTTGTACGAACTATGTCTGCTAATGTCTTCGCTGCGAGAATGTTGTTGTGACGCACATCTTTTGGTTTTTCTTCTGTTGTGAAGGTTTTTTTGTTGAAGGATTGGGAAGAGATGAAATTCATTTTGTCGTTTGTTGATGTTGTTGATGACATTTAATTTTAAAATGAGATATTAATTATTTAATTTATTTATATTAATTAATAATTAATTTGTTTTGAGTTGATGGCTTCGAAAGCGAAACAACTTCGAATGAAATTGAAGGCGAAAAAAATTGAGCAGGAAGAAAAATTAAAAAATGAAGAAAATAATTTATTAAATAATGATATTAATAATAATGATGAATCAAAACCCGAACAAAAAATAAAATTAAAAGAAATTTCAATTTCATCTTCGTCAGAAAATGAAAATGATGAAAAAAAAGAAAAAAAAGTACAAAAAAATAATAATAATATAATTTTAGTCGAAGAAGAAATTGATCCTTTAAATTATTTCGATGTAAATCACATTAACATCGACAATAAAAATCCAGTGAATGAAATAACAGAAGAAATTAAAAAAAAAGACACAATTTTATCAAAAAAAACAACAAAAAATTCAAATTCGGACATTGAATCAAAAGAAAATGATTTTTATCAATCATCAAAATTGCCAATAATAAAAAACAAAAAGAAAAAAAAATTACTAAAAATGAACACAATAAATTTATTAGATGATAATAACGATAATTTTAAAAATAATATTAATAAAGTTTCTAATCATCGAACTTCAATTTCTTTTGGAAACATGAAATTAAGCATTTTAGATTTAATGGAAGCGAAAGAAGGTTTAAAAACAAACGAAGAAGTTGAAAAAACATTAGAAAATCTTAGAAATTCTGAAAGAATTAAAATCGAAGAAGAAAAAAAAAGAGAAAAAGAAAAAGAAAAAAAAAAAAACATTCAAATTGAAAATGAAAATAATAATAATAACGATGAATTTAATGAATTAGATGAAAAAAAAAGACAAATTTTCATTGATAAAGTTAATAAAAACATTGAAAAAACACAAGAAAGAATTAAACAAATAGAAAATTTTTCAAGCGAAGAAATTCAAAATAAAATCGATGAAATTAAAAAATTAAAAAATTTTAAAGATTTTGAAAAAATTAAAAATATTTTATTAAAATCTGAATTACCTGAATTTTTATTTGCAAATGACAAAGACATTCAAATAATAAAAGAAAACGAAGAAATTAAAATTCAAAAAATAAAAATTGATATTATTCAATTATATAATAATAAATAAATAAAATGTTTTTATTTAGATTTTATATAAATATTATTTATTTATGTTTTTAATAATAATAATATTATTGTATTTTATTTGAATTTGAGATTTTCTTAAATTAATAATAATTTAAATTAATTAATTAAATAAAATCTTTCAAAAAAAGTTTATAAACAAAAAAATTCAATATTTATATTCATAATTAATTAAATACAATAGATTTAATATTAAATTAAGTGAATATTGAATTAATTATTTAATTCATTGTAATTTATGAAATTCGAGCAAAATAAAATTACACTAATATTAAAATCATCTTTTTTCAAATTTGCAATTCCAATTAATTTAATATTTTTATCAAATATAATAAGATTTTTTTGTCTGAATTTATCTTCTTTAATAATATCGAAAAGTAATTTATTTATAAACGATTTCGAATCAAAACTTTCATCATCAATGTATTTAATTAAATAACCTTCAAAAATTCCATATCTTTCAGCAATTTCTTCTAAATCAATATTATCTCTATCTTTATCTTTATTTTTTAATATTTGATAAATGTAATCTTTTGCTATTTTATTTAATTCTTCTTTTATTTTAAATCCATTTTGCTTTTGTTGTTTTGTTATTAATAATGAAATTTCGTTTATGTTTTCTTTGTATAAATCTTCAATTTCGGATAAATTTATTATTTTTTTGTATTCATTCGGATTTTCTCTTAATTTATTTATTATATTTATTATTTCAGTCACATCCATAAAAAAACAAAAAATTTGATATCAAAATAAATTTAATATTTTTAGATATTTAATATTATTCATAAGCAATAATAATATAAATTATATTATTATATTAATATTTATATTTAAAAAAAACTATTAAAATAATTTTATTTAATTAATAATCAAAAATTAAAGAAAAAATCTTAAATTTTAAATAAAAAACAAAAAAATAAATAAAAAATTAATAAAAAAAAATTACAATGATAAAAAAACTAAATGAACATTTCCTTCATTTCCATTTCGATTTTTATCATCTCCACAATAAGCAAAAATATTTTTTTTCGAGTTCCATTGAATAGCATATTCAACACATTCAGTGAAAATCGTATAAATCGGAAATTGCAATTCCGTACTGAAAAAATCAATATTATTTCCTTCATAAATACTCGCAATAAATCTATCATCATAATTAAATTTCAATGATTTCACACTTTGATCGCCGCGTTTTAAAATTCCCATGCTCAAATTTTCATTTAAATCGTATTGAACAATTAATGAATCAATTCCGCCGCTGATTAAAAATTTATTATTATTAGAAATTTCTAAACAATTGATTGAAAAAAAATGACCATCAATTTTTTTTTCGTTTTTTTCATCAAAATCTTTCGCGTTAATTTTGTGAATAATTCCATTGTCATCTGCAATGAATAAAAATGAATCATTTTTGTCAAATTTAAAATCGTTGATTTGAGTTTTAATGTCAATTTGTTTTATTTGTTTGAATGTTAATAAATCGTAAATGTTTAAAATTGAACTGTCTCTATTACAAAAAACAAATTGAGTTCCATTGTTGTTAAAAATTATGTTTTTTATTGTTGATTTTGATTTTTCTGAATGAATTGAATGAATGTTTGTGTTGTTGATAGTTGAATTGTTGTTTGAGTGAGTTTGATTTAAATTCATACGAACGTCGTAAAATTTTATGTATTTATCGGAACTTGTTGAAAGAAATTCAAATGCGTTTTTTGGGTTTGAAACTAAATGTGTGATTGAATCGTTGTTTTTTATTTCTAATAAAGGATTATTTAAATACTCAATGTTCCATAATTTTATGCTTGTGTCTGCGCTTCCGGTGATTAAAAAATTATAATTAATTTCTGATAAAAAATCTAATGTGTAAACACGTTTTTTATGGCCGATAATTTCTTTGAAATTGTTTTGTTTTAATTTTTCTTTATAATTTTTTTGTAATTTTAAATAATCGAAATCATATAAATTTAAATCATTCATAAAAAATTAAATAAAAATATTAATTATTATTATTAAATTAAATATAATTTAAATGGAACTTAATTTACAAACTTTTTATAAAATTGATTCTTTACCAAAAAGAAACATATGCAAAAATAATAATGAAAATAATAATAATTTTAATAATGAAAATAATGAAAATAATAATAATTTTAATAATTTTAATAATTTTAATAATGAAAATAATAATTTTAATAATGAAAATAATAATTTTAACAATTTTAATAATGAAAATAATAATTTTAATAATAATTTTAATAATGAAAATAAAAGCGAAAGAAAAATTTTCAAAACTTTTAATAACACATTTTCAACATTCGACGAAACAAAAAAAAATCAAACTTTAAATAACAATTCAACATCGAATTTAATTAACAACGAAAATGATTTAAAATTAAATGAATCAAATTTTTTAAAGGAAAATTTAAATAATCACAGCGAAAAAAATTTATTAACAGAAAAAATAATTTTTTTAGAAAATAAAATAAAAGATTTAAACAAAAAATTTCAAAATGATTTTGAATCTTTGATTGAACAAAAAAATTTCGAATTGAAAAAATTAGAAAACGAAAAAAATAATCAAATTAATTTATTAATATTAAAAAATAACGAATTAACAAATTGCAATGAAAAATTATTAAAAAAATTGAATTTTTATTTAGAAATTATTAATGAAAATAAAATAAATTTCAATGAAAAAATTTTCGATTTCGAATTCAAAATTAATCAATTAATAAAAGAAAATGAAAATTTATCAATTTATTACGATAATAAAATAAATTTCAATGAAAATTTTTTAGACGAAGAAAAAAAAAGATTAATTTCAAATTACGAAAAAATAATAAAAAACATTAAAAATGTTTTTAATTTTTCTCAAAATGATTTAAAAGAAAAATTAAATGAAAAAGAAAACGAAATTATCAAAATCAACGAAAATTATCAAAATAACATTAATAAATTAAATAAAATCAATCAAGAATTTCAAAATCGAATCAATGAATTAACAAAAAAAACAAACGATTTAAATCAAGAAAATTTCGATTTAAAAAATAATAACATTAATTTAAACAATCAATTAAATTTAATCAACAACGAAAAAAACATTTTATTAAACGAAAAAAACATTCTAATCAACAAAATCGACGAATCAATAAAAAAAAACGCAATTTTAACAACCGAAAACGAAAAATTAAATCGATTAAAATTCGGAACATTCAAAAAAAAAAAATAATTAAATAATAATAATTTTAATTTAATTTTAATTTAATTATAATTAAATTTTAATATTTTAATTATAATAAAACATAAAATAGAAAACAAATTTACAAAAAAAAATTTATAAAATTACATTAAATTTCTTCTCTATTCAAATCTTTTTCAGGCAACCAATTTGGAACACCATTTTCAATCATTTCCTTACACATCGCATTAATTCCATTCAATTCTTGCACATGCGTCAACCGCAACATAATAATATAATCAAGATAGTTCCAAACATTATGAACTTTATTACAATGTTCAAAAAAATTCTCATTTTTCTTCTCACAATCATCTTTCTCTATATTACAAATAAAACACCGAAAATAACGATCGCGATCAATAGAATTTTTAATATCCCGCAATTCAGTAAAACTCTCTAAAATTATCCCAAAAATAATCTTAATCATCATCACTCTAATGATAATATAAAAACTATATTTATAAACATAAACATGAAAATATTTATTCAAATGCTTCAAAGGCGATTCTGCTCTAAGAATTTTTCCTATTCCCGGATACCATCGAAAACCATTGATAATTTGGGTTAAAAAACAGTAAAAAAGCGATTCGCACATGTTTTCAGCGTTTTTTCTGTCAGTGTCGTAAAACATCGGTTTCAAATAAAAAAATCCCCATCCGCTGTAAATGAATAATGTTATTAATGTAAACGCTAATACCCACGAAAGTTGGCGACCTTTTAAAAAAAAGGCGATTGGAATGATTATTAATGTCTCGAATAAATACATTGCGCCGAAGAGAGAAAAACTGTATAAAAAAGAAAAATTGTGGTTGATGCTTCCGATTAGTTTGAAAAATAAAAATAAAATCAACATTTGAAGTTCTTTGTGTGAGAAAATTGAATAGAAATAAATTAAAATTTTATCGTATTTTTTTAAGTTCTTTTTTTTATGTAAATATTTCGATTCCTGAATTTTCAAAATCAATTCGAATTTCGTATAAATCCACAAAACAATCACGAAAATCACAATCAAACACAAAAAAAAAGTAAAAAATCTAATTTTTTCATAAAAATTTTCTTCGTTTTCTAAAAAAATAATGCAACAATTCAAAACACAATCAATCAAAAACACAGCCAAACAAACATAATAATAATTAATCGCATTCAAAAACTTCAAAATTCGATTGTTTTTCAATTTATTATAATTATATTCCGCTTCGATTTTGAAATATTCGCTTTTTTCCATCAAATCAATCAACTTCGAATTTCTGCTGCTGCGATTGACATTCTGCAGAAAATTGTACTTCGTATGTTCAGATAAATAATACACGCACGGCGGGCGAGTGAAAATAACATAATTCGTTTCATTTTCATCCGTTCTGACCAAAATCGCAGTTGAAATTTGTTCGAATAATTTAATCACATAATAAGCTTCGAACATACTCGCTTCGGAATTGAAAGTTTCGTTTTCAGTTGCTTTGTTGAAATAATCTAAATCGTAATTTTTGATGTTTCGAATTTTGTGCCAAAAATGTTTAATATCGTTGTTATGTGAAGTTAATAAAATTAGTTTGAAATAATTGTAAAAACTCGTGCAAAGTTCGAATGAAGGAAAATGACAAAATTCTTCGTTTTGAAAATACAAATCACGAAATAATTTACATTTTTCATTATTAAAATAAACATTTTCAATTTCTTTATTAACATTTTGAATTTTTTTATTTTTCAATTGCGCATCTAATAAAATGATCGTTTTTCTTTTCAAAAAAGTCGAAGTTTTAATAATAGTTTTTTTATTCAATTTCACATAAATTTTCTTTAATAAAATGACGATGCTTTTGATTAAACTCGAAGCATCAAAATAAATATTAATCATCGATTTAATTTCAATCGGGCAATTTTTTTCTTCCATAAACGCTAATAAAAAATCCATCAACATTTTTCTAATATTATCAATTTCTTTGCTATTTTGTTCATCACTTAAAATAATTTCTCTGATGCATTTCAAAAACTGTTCTAATGCTTTTCCTTCTTCGTATTTGAATTCGTTTTTTTTTGGGCTGAAAATGATAATTTTTTTTAATTTTTTATTAAACAATCCTTTAAAATTTTCTTTGTTTGTGCCTTGAATGATTTCTATTAACAATTCGATTATGCAGCTGAATAATAAATAAAAATATTTGTGAAAATCTTCTTTTTTTCGCACAATCGACCAATTTGATAAAATTATTATTTTTTCTGCGATGAATAAAAACATGTCATAAAATCCGATTTTTGTTTTGTTGTTGATTTTGTAATGATATTTTTTCAAAAACAATTTCTGAAAAAATTTGTTGTGTTCTTCACACATGAATTTAAATAATTTTATCATCGCACATGATTTGTAATAACTTTCGTTGTTTTTGTTCAAAATCGGATTGAAATGAGAAAGAATCGAACTTAAAATGTTAATGAAACATTTTTCGACGATTGTTTGAAATTTTTCGTAATAACTTCGATAGTTAATTTCAATGATGCTTTTTTGTGTTTTGTTTGTTTCTTTTATTAGCATGTTTAATAAAATGTTTAAATTTTCCGATTCGTAAATGTCTTCTTCTGATGTTAAGATGAATATTAAATACTTGCAAAAAACTGTGCGAAATGTGCTTTCGATGCCCGTGTATTTTAAGTCGAATATTGATTTGTATGATAAATTGTCGTAGTTGTATTTTCCATTCACGTAAAATTCGTAGATTTCGAAAATTTCGTTCTCGAAGGAATCTTTTTTTAAATCGATTCCGGAATTTAAAAGTTCTTCACGTAAATTATTTACATCATTAATTTCATTTAATTCAAAATTTTTACTATACGAAAACATTTTATTTTTTTCAGATTTCGAATTATCAAACAACCTCAACAAATGTTTAATAACGATTTTATAAATTAAATTATAATTCAAAGGCGAATTTTCCGCATCAAGCAAAACATTCAAATCATGATCAATATTATCTAAATAATTTTTCGATGTAATTTTTCTCATAAAATTAATCTTTTTTTTTTTATTATCATTCATAAATTTTTTAAAAATTCCATTATAAAAAACATTAAATTTCTTAATCATAATTAAAATATAATACGTAAATTTATAAATTTTTATTAATTCTTCGCCTTGAAATTTTCCAACTTCAACAAACATTTTATTTAAATAAATTACTAACGATAATAAAACCGCATTTTCAAAATAATTTAAAAAACTATTGTCTTCATTTTTATCATAAATTTTCAATACGTTTTTTTCTTCATCTAAAACATTTTCCAAATTCGATGAAATCAAAACTTCTTCAAAATTTTTTATTTCTTGCAGCAAAAATTTGTATTCAATTATTGTTATTTTCGGCAAATTCACACTCATAATTTTTTCATAAAAATTGAATATTTTATTTTGCTCGTTTGTAAAAATATTTTCTATTAAATTTTTATCTAAATTCTCCTGAAATTCAATGTAATAATAAATTAATCTTTCTTTGTCTATTAAAATATCAATGTAACACATGCGAAATATTTTTATTATTATTATTCGTAATTTTATGTCTAATGTTGTTATTTTCGTTATTGAAAATAATTCTTCTGCGCTGAAAAATTCACCTAAAAAATTAATGTCAATTAAATTTAAATTTCCTTCGTATAAATTTGTAATGTTCGTTAAAAAATAAAATGTAATTTTGTAAATGTTTTTTGGCTTGTAATTTTTAAAATGCTTTTTGAAAATTTCTTCGTTGTAAAAATCTTTTTTTTCTAAATAAAATGATTTGTTTATTTCAAAATCTTTACTAATTTCTAATAAATATTCCTTAAATGAAATTATGTATTTTTTAAATGATTCGTTTAAAAATATTCTTTTTTTTATTAAAGCTAAATATTTCGCTTTAAAAGTGTGCTTCAATTTCATTATTAAATTCAATGTTTCTAATATTTCTATAATACAAATTAAATAAACATTTTCATTTAAATTATTATTATTATTATTATTATTATTATTATTATTATTATTATTATTATTATTATTATTATTATTATTATTATTATTATTATTATTATTATTATTATTATTATTATGAAAATGATTATTAATATTATCGAATAAATTAAAAATTAATTTCAAAAACGAAAATTGAGAAGAAATTTCAGTATTTTTATCAATTAAAACTTTGATTCCTTTTTTAATGAGAAAAAAAATATTCGGATAAAAAATAAAAGGCATTCCCATTAAATTAAAAAAAAATTGCGATACAAATAAATTTATTATTCTTTCGCTATTATTTTCAATAAATTCAGAAACTAAAAATAAATATTTTTTACAAAATTTGGGCAAAAAAAAATCTTTATTTTTCGTAATAACAAAAATTTTTGAATAAGTGATTAAATAATTTGATAATTCAAAAATATCAATCACATTTTCAATAAATTCATCAGAATTTTCATGAAATTTTTTAAATTTTCTTTCGAAATTCGTTCGTTGATGTTTTATTTTATTTTCAACCCAATTTGAATTTTCATAAAAATGCTGCTGCAAATCAAAATTTGATGTGCTAATCATAGTTTGAAATTTTTTTACTTTTCCTCTTTTCATAATTCTCGAATCTTTAATGTTATTATTCAATTTGTTTTTTAATACGAAATTTGAATTACTATTTTCATTTTTATTTGTAATGTTTGAATCTTGTTTTATTAAAATGTCATTTGAATTTTGACTCATCAAACGTGAAAAAAAATTATTATTATTTTTATTATTATTTTTATTATTAATTTTATTTTCAAGTTTGAATTTTATTTTTTTTTTGTTTTTTGATTTTTTTTCTTCGATTTGATTGTTTTCTAATGTTGATGTTGTTTTTAATTTTATTGTTGTTGGTTCTTCATCGAGTAATTTTGTTTCGGTTTCTAAAATATTTTTGTTGCTTTCGGTGTTTATTATATTTTCATCTTTTATGTTGTTAATTTCATTTATTATTCCATCTTCTTCTTCGTCGTAAAAATTTATTATTGTGATGTCATTTTCATCATCAAATTCATCTTCATTTTCTATATTATTAAAATTATTACTATTATTATTAATAATATTATTATTAACATTATTAATAATAATATTATTATTATCATTATTATTCAATTTATTTTTAAAATTATTATTATTAAAATTATTATTCAAATTATTAATATTCAAATTATTTAAATTATTATTATTCAAATTATTATTATTATCATTATTATTCAAATTAAAATTATTATTATTATCATTATTATTCAAATTCAAATTTTTAT
>JAEEGK010026768.1_pt1 | contig 11708 bp, 9 predicted proteins | sample 8958771 | NCBI WGS metagenome assembly JAEEGK01 (sample SAMN16246547, study PRJNA631951) | gut metagenome | biome: gut microbiome; feature: rumen; material: SC-attached | host: Bos | place: Iran: Karaj | collected 2018-10 | reverse complement strand
ACGTGGACAACTTCGGTCCTATCTACATCCCAAAGAAAGGCGTGACCGTGAAACTGGATGCCAACACCCTGCCGCTATATGAGCGTATCATCCACGCTTACGAGCTCCACGACCTGAAGGTGGAAGGCGACAAGATCTACATTGACGGCCAACTGGCTGACAGCTACACCTTCGAGATGGATTACTACTGGATGATGGGCGACAACCGCCACAATTCCGCCGACTCGCGCTATTGGGGCTATGTACCCGAGAACCACATCGTCGGCAAGCCCGTCCTCGTTTGGCTCTCAAGAGACAAGGAAAACGGAGGCATCCGCTGGAAGAGAATGTTCAGAATCCCGAAATAAACAACCTATAACAAACTCGACATGAAAAAAGCACTTATAGTCCTCCTCGCTTTGGCGATAGGGATGGCTTCGTGTTCAAACAACAATTCAAAGACAAAAGAAGCAACAAAACCGTCAACTTCGTCAGAAAAACTTGACACGAAGTCACCAACGAACGATGCCATCAGTTATGACACCTATACAAACCCTCGTTTCGGCTTCTCAATAATGTACCCAACATTCCTCTTCCCCCAACCTGAGCCCGAAAACGGCGACGGAAGAATATTCAAGGGAGTGAATGAAGAAATGAGCGTTTTTGCTTCCTATAACGTATTGGATGAATCCATTGAAGAGTTATTCAAGGAGTGTAAAAGCAGCTATATCGGAACTGTTTCCTATGCCCTCCAAAAGGACAATTGGTTTGTGGTTTCGGGAACCGATGAAGAGGGTACAATTCTCTACAGAAAAACCATCTTGACTAACGATATTGAATACACCGTTAACCTAATATATCCTAAAGCCAAGAAACAACTCTATGATGAGATCGTGGAGAAGGTCACAAAGAGTTTTAATGTTGGTTTGGAAATCACACACCAATAAGTATTAAATGAATCTTATTTTGGGAGTGTAAAATATCAACAAAATACCTTTCCAAACCGCATTTTTTTGTGTACTTTTGCATTTCTAATCTGAAAACAGAACATGGCCACTGGAAACAACCGTAAAGAAAACACATTCAGACCAAAAGCGCAGCCCGAAACCAATCCTTTCGAGAGCCAGCTTGTTGTGCCTGAAGAACCAATAATAACAGAAGAGAAAGTCAAAAAAACAACGACGAAAAAAAGCGAGAAAGCTCCAAAAAGCAAAGGCTCCAAACCTCAGAAAACCGACGAGAAGCAAAACAAGGAAAACCGACTGGGCAGAATCATCGGCATCCTGTTCATCTGCCTTGCCGTCTTTTTGGGCATCGCTTTGGTTTCCTATCTAGTGAGCTTCTTCAGCGGAGGCCATCAAGAATATGGCTATCAGATCTTCAGCCAAAAAGTCAACGTTGAGAACCGGACAGGTAGCCTTGGCGTGTTCCTGGCGCAGACGCTCATCAAAGAGTCGTTCGGCATCGGCTCGTTTTTCTTCGTTTACCTGCTGACCCTCATCGGATTGCGTCTAACCGAAGCCACCAAGATAAAGATGTGGAGCATTTGGAAATGGGCCCTCCTCTGTTTGGTATGGATGCCTTTGTTCTTCGCTTTCATCGCCACCATGGCACCCAAATGCGCCATTTTGGGAGGTGCTGTCGGCTTGTGGCTCAACACCATTCTGACCAACTATGTCGGCAATACAGGCGTCATCATTATCCTCGCCTTCCTGCTGTTGGTGTTCCTTGTTTACCAGTTCAACCTAACGCTCAACTATTTCAAGGAAAGACGCGAGAAAAAGGAAGATGAGGCTCGCAGACAGGCCGCCCTCCTCGCCGAACAACGCATCAGGGAACAATTTGAAAGAGAGCAGGAGAACACGACCGACAACGGTGAGGACATTGACCCCGATTCCAACGACGACGAGGAAGAAGAGGACAACAAATCCAATCTGCCGCCGGTAACATCCTACACCAAAGACCCGCCCTTCGTCATCGTCAATCCCGAGAACAGTGGCGAACCGTCAAACGGCAAAGAAAACGTCCTCATCCATCCCAAAGACAACAAACCCAACGACAACCAAGACCCCGTTGAACCTGTTATAACGACTGAAAACGAAAACAAGCCCAAGGACGTCGTCCCCGAAAAGACCGACAACAACGCCGAAAAAGTGGAGCTGGTCATCGAGAATACGCCCACTGAAGAGACCGTGGACAAAGGCAAAAACATGGAGCACCACACCATCGACACGCCTTTCGACCCGCGTTACGAGTTGCGCGACTACAAGTTTCCAACCCTTGACATGCTCAACGACTATGGTGGACAGAAGTCGGAAATCGACGAAGAGGAACTGAACGCCAACAAGAACAAGATTGTGGAGACCTTGGGCAACTACGGCATTGCCATCGACAAGATCAAGGCGACCATTGGACCTACGGTCACCTTATACGAAATTGTCCCGGCTGCGGGTGTCCGCATCTCGAAGATCAAGAACCTGGAGGACGACATCGCTTTGAGTTTGGCCGCCTTGGGCATCCGTATCATCGCGCCCATCCCGGGCAAGGGCACCATCGGCATCGAAGTGCCGAACAGCAAGCCCGAGACCGTCTCGATGCGCAGCGTGTTGAGCTCTGAGAAGTTCCAACACTCAAAATATGCCCTGCCCTGCGCCATCGGCAAGACCATCTCCAACGAGACCTACGTCTTCGACTTGGCCAAGATGCCACACATCCTCATGGCAGGTGCCACAGGTCAAGGTAAGTCGGTAGGATTGAATGCCATCATCGCCTCGCTGCTTTACAGCAAGCACCCTTCGGAACTCAAATTCGTCATGGTCGACCCGAAGAAGGTGGAACTGACGCTTTACAACCGCATCGAGCGCCATTACCTGGCCAAACTCCCCGACTCCGAGGATGCCATCATCACTGATGTGAAGAAAGTGGTTCGTACGCTCAACTCCTTGTGCATCGAAATGGATCAGCGCTACGACCTGCTCAAATCCGCCGAGTGCCGCAACATCATCGAATACAACGAGAAGTTCAAGGCCCGTAAGCTGTTGCCCACCGAAGGTCACCGTTTCTTGCCTTACATCGTGCTTGTCGTCGACGAGTTCGCCGACCTCATCATGACTGCAGGCCGCGAGGTGGAAGCCCCAATCGCCCGTATCGCCCAGTTGGCGCGTGCTGTCGGCATCCACTTGATCATCGCCACGCAACGTCCTTCGGTCAATATCATCACTGGCTCCATCAAGGCCAACTTCCCGGCACGTATTGCCTTCCGCGTCATTTCGCAGGTCGACTCAAAGACCATCCTTGACCAAAGCGGTGCCAACCAGCTGATTGGGCGCGGCGACATGCTGCTCTCCACGGGCAACGACCTGGTGCGTCTGCAATGCGCCTTCATCGACACGCCCGAAGTGGAGGCTGTCACCGAGTTCATTGGTGCACAACGTGGTTATGCCGAGCCCTTCCTGTTGCCTGAAGTGCCAGAGGATGAAGGTGAAGGCGCCGATATCGATGACGAGGGCGAACGCGACAGCCTCTTCGAGGAAGCCGCCCGTATCGTGGTTCAAACCGGACAAGGCTCCACCTCCATGATCCAGCGTAAGCTGAAACTCGGTTACAACCGTGCAGGCCGTATCATCGACCAATTGGAGGCCGCGGGCATCGTCGGACCGTTCTCTGGAAGCAAGTCGCGCGAAGTGAAAGTGACTTCCGAAGCCGCTTTGGAACAGATTTTGCGGGATATCTACAACAAAGACAACGGAATTTGAAAATGAAGATCAAGAACATCATCGCCTGCATCGCATTAGCATTTGCAGCACAAGCAGTTAGCGCACAAAACAACGCCGAGAAGATTATCCGCGTCATGGTCGACCAAATGAGAAGTCACAAGAACGTGGAGATGGTTTTCAACTACCAAATCAGTCCCGACGGAAAAACTTTAGGGGAATCCGAAAAAGGTCATGCTTGGCTGCAAGGCGAGGCTTACAAAATTGAAATGACCGACCAACAGACCATTTCCGACGGAAAGACCATTTGGTCGTATCTCATCGACGATGAGGAAGTCATGGTCAGCAACGCCAGCGAAGGCACCGACAACACACCCCTCAAGCTCCTTACCTCTTTGGACGAGAGCTACGTAGCCACCCTCTCTGGAATTGACGCCAAAGGCATCGCCACCATCGAACTGGCGAATCCAAAAGGCCAATACAAGCGCGTGACCCTGAAAATCAATACGAAAAAATCAAGACCCAATATTGATAGCGCAGACATTTATATAGAAGATGGCAGTAAGGTCGTCGTTACCATCAAAGAAATGAAATTCGACCAGGAATTGGACGACAAATTCTTCACCTTTGATGCAAAAAAGCACCCCAAGGTGGATGTGATTGACATGCGATAAGGCAATAAAATAAAACGTAATATGTTATTATGTAGAGACGCGCCATGGCACGTCTCTACAAACGACGATTCAACAATTAAACATCAATATGAACCTCCTACAAATTCAACAGACTGTTAACGATTTAGGCGCAACCGCCACTGCACAAGCAGCAACCCAACCCACAGAATTCAAGCTTTCCATCCTTGAGCTCGCCACCAAAGGCGGGTGGATCATGATTTTATTGGCCGTGCTATCGCTCATTGCCGTTTACATTTTCTTCGAAAGATTCATCGTCGTATCGCGTGCCACGAAATACGACAAGGGATTTATGGAACGCATCCGCGAATACATGAAAGACGGCAAACTGGATTCGGCCAAGGCCTTATGCCGTGGCAACTCCACCCCTATCTCACGCATGATCGACAAAGGCCTCTCACGCATTGGACGTCCTTTGAGCGACATCAACTCAGCCATCGAGAATGTAGGTAACCTGGAGGTTGCCAAACTGGAACGCGGCGTCAGCATCCTTGCCATGATTGCCAGTGCCGCCCCTATGATCGGTTTCTTGGGCACGGTGACGGGTATGATTCGCGCCTTCTATAACATGTCGATGGCGGGCAACAACATCGACATCGAATTGCTTTCATCTGGTATCTACGAAGCCATGGTGACCACCGTCGGCGGTCTGATTGTGGGTATCATAGCCTATTTCTTCCACGCCATCATCACCAACAAGATTCAGAAAGTCGTCAACCTCCTCGAAGGCAAGGCGACTGAATTCATGGATGTCTTGAATGAACCCGCATAAAATCAGCGCATTATGGCCATAAAATCAAGAAATAAGGTCGAACCTACGTTTAACTCCTCGTCCATGTCGGACTTGGTGTTCCTGCTGCTGATTTTCTTCATGCTCACCTCTACCTTGGTCGCGCCCAACGCCATCAAGCTCATGTTGCCTTCAAGCAGCAGCAAGACCATGGCCAAGCAGACCGTCACAGTTTACATCAACGACCAATACCAATACTTCGTTGACGACAACCCTGCCGAGGAAACCCAACTTATGGACATGATCAACACCAAGATTGGCAACGACAGCCAAGCCACCGTGGTGCTGCGTTCGGATAAGACCGTCCCCGTGCAATTCATAGTGAACGTAATTGATGCCGTCAACGAGATCAACAACGCCACGGGCAACAACCACAAAGTGATTCTAGCCACCTCGCCAAAAAAATAAGCCATGGATAGCAACGATAAGAACGAAAAGAAAGCCAAGGGCATTGCCATCGTGGGAACCATCACGGTGCACGCCTTGGCTGTGCTTTTGTTGTTCCTTATGGCCTTCAGGACTCCCCTCCCTCTCCCTGGCGAAGAAGGCGTTGAGGTCGACTTGGGCATGATGGACCAAGGCATGGGCAACATACAGCCCGAAACGCCTGCCGTCCCCATGGCTGCCCAGCCACAACAAGAGGAAAGCAAGAACGAGGAAGACATCGTCACTCAAACCGACGAGGAGGCTCCTGCCATTGAAAAGCCCAAAGTCACCAAGCCAAAGCAAGAGAAACCTGTCGAACAGCCGAAACCCCAAGTCAACAAACGCGCCATTTATAAGGGCAGCAATAGCCCTCAGGCGGGTGGCTCGGAAGGCATTACCGGACAACCTGGTGACCAAGGCAAGCCCAACGGATTGGCTGGCGTCAGGAAATACGACGGCAATGGAGGTAAAGGCAATGGAACGGGATATGACCTCGGAGGCCGTGGCGCCAAGAGCCTGCACCGTCCCGACGACGACTTCAGCGAAGAAGGCAAGATTGTAGTTGACATTTGGGTGAATCGTGCCGGACAAGTCGTTCGCGCCGAAGTCGCCACTAAAGGCACCGAGATTTTCAACAACACCATGCGTCAGAAAGCCATCCAGGCTGCCAAACGCTCGACTTTTGCTGCTGACCCCGATGCTCCCGAAGAGCAACATGGAACCATCACGTATACTTTTGTCATCAACCAATAAATTAAATGCAAATGCGGAATGTTGAATGCGAAATGCTGAATGACGCGAAGCGACGCTAGTCTCATTCAGCATTCATCATTCAGCATTCATCATTATTAAATAATCGCCTATGAACTATACCGATACTCTCGACTGGATGTTCAACAAACTCCCAATGTACCAACGCATTGGAGCCGCAGCCTACAAAGCTGACTTGAACAACACCATCCAACTACTCAATCTTCTCAACAACCCACAGAATGACTTCAAGTCAGTGCACGTGGCTGGCACCAACGGCAAAGGCTCCGTCTCCCACATGCTGGCGTCCGTGTTTCAGGAAGCGGGTTACAAGACCGGTCTTTACACCTCACCCCATCTCCGCGACTTCCGCGAGCGCATTCGCATCAACGGCGAGATGATCCCCGAGGAGAACGTGGTGCAATTCATCGACACCTACAAGGAGAAGTTTGAGCTGATGGAACTTTCCTTCTTTGAGATGACCGTGGGTATGGCCTTCGACTATTTCTCGAAAGAAAAGGTCGACATCGCCATCATCGAGGTGGGCATGGGCGGAAGGCTGGACTCCACCAACCTCATCACACCCGAACTGAGTATCATCACCAACATCGACTTCGACCACATGAAGTTCCTTGGTGACACAAGGGCTAAAATCGCATACGAAAAGGCAGGTATCATTAAGCCTAACATCCCAGTCGTCATCGGTGAGACACATCCAGAGACCGAACAAGTCTTCATTGACAAAGCCAAGGAATGCAACAGCCCCATCTATTTCGCCGACCAGGTCTTCGACTGCGACAAAATCCATATCGAGTCCGACATCGTACAAAAGTATGACATCTGGAAAAACAGCGAGCTTTACATGGAGGCTCTCGAGCTTCCGCTGATGGGCAACTACCAGCAGAAAAACCTCACTACCGTGATGTGCGCTCTTGACCTCCTTCGCGACAAGTTCAACCTCTCGGAAGACGACATCCGCGACGGTATCGGTAGGGTAATCCGCAACACCCACCTCATGGGTCGCTGGCAGATCCTCAACAGAGACCCGCTGACCATCGCCGACACTGGACACAACGTAGCCGGCATCACCGAAGTTGTCAAACAGTTGGCTGAGATGAACTACGAGAAACTCCATTTCGTACTTGGCATGGTCAACGACAAGGACATTGACAGCGTGTTGCAGCTCCTGCCCCATGGCGCTGAATACTATTTCTGCAAGGCCGACATTCCCAGAGGATTGGATGCCAATATCTTAGCTCAAAAAGCCTTCGACATGGGTTTGCGTGGACAAGTTTTCGAGTCCGTCAGCCACGCCTATCGTTCGGCTGTCAACAATGCGCATTTCGATGACATAGTATTCATCGGTGGCAGCAATTTCACCGTAGCCGAGGTCGTATAAAAGGAAAATTCTTACCTTTGCAGCAAATCCGTGTTGCATGTCAGGCAAGAAGCTTCATATCATTCTACTCTTTCTCGTAGGCCTGATGTTGTCGTCGTGCAGCATCAGACGTTTTGTGCCCGAAGGAAAGTATTTGGTCAGAAGCAACAACGTTGAAATCGAGGGCAAAAAGACAAAAATCAGCAAGTCGGCTTTATCCTCCTACATCACACTTAAGCCTTACAAAAGCACGTTTCAAACCAATTTGCCGACATGGGTTTACTACAAATCGCAACAGCGGCCCAAGAGTAATTTCTGGAAATGGATGAACACGACATTCGGCAAGGAGCCCGTCTACTACGACCCTGCCGAAGCCAAGCGTTCGACCAACCAAATGGAACGTTACCTCGACAAGGTGGGCTATTTCCATTCCAAGGTCACACATACCGTTAAGTACCAAAAGAGAAAGAAAAAAGCGCGGGTCTATTATCACGTCACTCCTAGCCAACCCTATACCGTCAGCCACGTAGACCACATCATAGAAGACTCACTCATCAGAAGCTATATCATGCGCGACAGCGCAAGGTTCAGGCTGGATAGTGGCGACATCTATAATGCTTTCGAACTTGACAAAGAACGCGAAATCATCACCGAAAGGATGAAAAACTCGGGCTATTTCTTCTTCAGCCGCGACAACATCTTCTATGAGGTAGACAGCAACTTCATGAACCACACGCTAACTGTTACCATGAAGTTGAAAAAGAGTGACTTGGCCTACAAGAAATACTACATTAACAAGATCAGCATCTATCCTGACTACTCCATCTTCAGGTCAAACGACCACCCAACGGATTCAACCTTACTCATACAAGAAGTGGGACAAAGAAAACGCATCAACCACCTGCATTTCTATTACTTCAACACGCCTCAGGTGAAGCCCTCTGCCTTCTCTCGTTCCATCATGGTCCTTGAAGACTTCCCATACAACCAACGTAGCGTCACGAGCACCTATCGAGCATTAAGCAACTTCCGTCTTTACAACAACGTTAACATTGAGTTCGACACGGTGAACGTCGAGAACGACAGCCTCAATAGGCTCAACTGCCGCATCACCATGCAGCAAAACGACGTGCATTCTTTCACCGTACAAGGTGAAGGCACCAACTCCGACGGCGATTTGGGCATCAAAGGTAGCCTCTCCTACACCAACAAAAACATCTTCCATGGCGCCGAGACCTTCCAACTTGGTCTGAAAGGAGGCTTTGAGGCACAACAATTGGTCGGAAACGAGGTCACAGAAAGTGGTAAAAGCGTCTTCAACACTTGGGAGTTGGGCCTCACTGCCAGTTTGATGTTTCCCAAATTCCTTGGGCCTTTTTCGTCTATCAGCCTGGCCAGAGACTACCAACCTACCACCACCCTCTCACTAGGCCTCAGTTCACAAACCCGCTACTACTATTCCCGATACATCTCAACGGCTTCCTACAGCTACGACTGGAAAACCAACTATCGTTTGGCTCAGGCCCTTTCGCCTTTCTTCCTCAATAGCGTAAAAATCGCCAACATCAACCCGACATTCCAAGCCTATCTTGACGCTGAAACCAGCCAAAGAAAAAAAGCTCAATACACCAGCCACCTCCTGTTCGGCACTAGATATTCCATCATCTACAACACCCAAAGCATCAACAAGGAAGGCAGTTTCTTCTATATCCGCGCCGATTTTGAATCGAGTGGTAACTTGATTTCCTTGTTCAACAAGACCAAACTCATCACCGAAAACGAGCAAGGCTATCATGAACTGCTTGGCATGCCTTACGCCCAATACGTCAGAGGCAGTTTCGACATCAGGCAGCACCTTGACCTGGGCAACGAATCGTGGTTCGTCATGCGTCAGTTTGTCGGAATAGGTTTGCCTTACGGCAACTCGAAAGACTTGCCCTTCGAGCGTAGTTTTTACGGGGGTGGCGCCAACGGACTACGTGGATGGCTCTATCGCACCGTTGGCCCTGGCGGCTATGTACCTGTCACGGACGACATTGAGAAGACGGGCGATTTGCAGTTGGAGTTTAATGCCGAATACCGCTTCCCCATCTACAACATCTTCAAAGGAGCTGTATTCGTTGACGCAGGCAACATTTGGACTTATCATCCCAACGAATCCATGCCTAACAGCGAATTCAAGTTCAACAGTTTCTATAAGCAGATGGCCCTTGACGCAGGGTTCGGAATCAGGTTGGACGTCTCATTCCTCCTGCTCAGGTTCGACATCGCATACGCCTTGCGTAATCCATACCCCGACCCAGAAACGGGCAGTTACTGGCGGTTTGGCAATGAAGAATACAACAACCTCCGATTCCAGGCCGGCATAGGCTATCCTTTCTAAGCCATGTTAAGCCGCAGCGAGCTATATGGCAAACTGGTGCAATCCTTTGGATTTGAGCCTACCGAAGGACAAGCTATCGTGCTTTATCATATTGCTGCTTTCCTACTTTCGCAAAAAGACAATCCTACCTACATCCTAAGAGGTTATGCCGGAACGGGCAAGACATCATTGGTCAAGACCTTAGTGAGAGCATTGCCTTCCCTATGCATGCGATTCGTGCTGATGGCACCGACAGGAAGAGCGGCCAAAGTCCTCAGTAACTACACAGGACAAAATGCCTCAACCATACATCGTAGAATCTACCAAACCAAATCCTTTCCAGACGGAAGCTTTAGGATGGTAAAAGCCGAAAACAAATTCAAGAACGCATTGTTTATCGTTGATGAAGCCTCCATGATCGGCGAACAAAGGGAATTTGGTGGAAGCAGCTTGCTCGACGATTTGTTGGGGTATGTCTTCAGCGGTGAGAATTGCCGCCTACTTTTGATAGGCGACACGGCCCAGTTGCCACCCGTTGAAAGCCAGGAAAGCCCAGCCTTGGACTGCGAATATCTGAAATCACAATTCCCAATCACGGCAGCCACCTTTGAGCTGACTGAAGTGAAACGTCAGGCATTGGAGTCAGGCATACTCTACAATGCCACTGACATCAGACAGATGCTTGGCCAAAACCTCTACGAATACGCATTGCCCATCTTCCATCTGGACGGCTTCGATGACATCCAAAAGATAAGCCCAGAGACCTTTGAAGAGATGTTGCACAATGCCTTCAACAATACCTCTGAAAACGAAGCCGTCGTAATCTGCAAGTCAAACAAACGCGCCAACATGTTTAACCAGGCCATACGTGGACGCATACTCAACATCGAAGGTGAGATTGCGACTGGAGACAAGTTGATGGTCGTGAAAAACAACTATTTCTGGGCGGAAGGGAACGAAACGATGAGTTTCATCGCCAACGGTGATATGGCAGAGATCAGAAAAATCAAACATTACGATGACATGTACGGTTTCCGCTTTGCCGATGTGGAACTCAGCTTCACCGACTATCCCGATGCGCCAAATTTGGAAACGAAAATTCTTTTGGACACCTTGAACAGCAACAGTCCTTCGCTGACGGAAGAAGAGAACCAAAGACTATTTGCAGCGATTGAAGAGGACTACATGGACATCCCCAACCGTAGGGAACGTTACAAGGAGATGAAAAAGAACCCTTGGTTCAACGCCTTGCAAGTCAAATTCGCATACGCACTCACCTGCCATAAGACGCAAGGCGGGCAATGGAGCAGCGTGTTCATCGATTCATCCTTTAACCAAAAGGAAACGCTTGAGGTGGAAGATTTAAGATGGATCTATACTGCCTTGACACGCGCACAAGAAAGGGTGTATTTCGTGAATTTCAAGGATGAGTTCTTTGGAGATTAGCTTATTTTAGGTCTCAGCATAAAACAACGAACCCCGGCAGCATTTGCTGTCGGGGTTGTCGTTTAGGGTGGGCGGCGAACTACTTTCCCACGCTTTCGCGCAGTATCATCGTCGCGGCGGGGCTTAACTTCTCTGTTCGGAATGGGAAGAGGTGCGCCCCCGCGCCATAGCC
>JAEEGK010026767.1_pt1 | contig 11709 bp, 1 predicted proteins | sample 8958771 | NCBI WGS metagenome assembly JAEEGK01 (sample SAMN16246547, study PRJNA631951) | gut metagenome | biome: gut microbiome; feature: rumen; material: SC-attached | host: Bos | place: Iran: Karaj | collected 2018-10 | reverse complement strand
TGGCTATTAGTCATCCTTTATGGCGTAAAAGTGTGTTTTTGTTGTTGTTAAATGACTATAAATATCGCTCAATCAAAATTATTTTTGTATTTTTGCATAATACCCTTATATGCCATGATGCACGGAATGTGTTATATATCAATATATTCCCTGTGTGTTGTCTTTGCTGGCAATACCTATATTCACTGTGGTGGGGGCTGTCGGGCGCAGAGCCTGGGATAGACGATACTAATGAAAAAAGATGAGACACCTGAAACACATACTCATACTGCTGATTGCCATCAATGCCATGTTGGCTGCCGATGCGCAGGTCTATGTCCTTACAAACAACGATACCATTGTCGTCAGCGATCCTTGTTCCATAGGCACGGGTTATATTTTTGACGACGGCGGTCCCGATGGGTATTACAGCAATGATTTCAACGGGTGGATTGTGGTGACGGGTGGTACGGTGCCGGTCAGGCTCACTGGCAGTTACAGCACTGAAAGCTGCTGTGACAGACTTAGTGTGTGGGACGGGACGACGCTTGTGGTCAACGATGTCGGCGGCAACGGGACAGTTGATGTCACGTGCACTTCGGGCAGCATGACGCTTTATTTCCATACAGACGGTAGCGCGCAGGCCAGCGGTTTGCAGCTTCAGTTCAGTGTGGGTGTTGCTATAGATCCAGCCGGTGTCACCGGACTTGTGGCGGATAATGTCACAGCCAACTCGGCCACATTGCAATGGAATTCGACTGGCAGCGGACCGTTCCATGTGCTGCTTGACGGAGTAGAGGTGGGGACGACCTCGGCCATGACGTATAGTGTGACAGGCCTGTCGACTGCGAGCTATCATGAGGCGGCGGTGTATGCCGACGGCCTGGAGAACAACTTCTGTGCGTACGATACGACAGTTTTCCGTATGGCGTGCGGCGATGTACAGCTGCCGTTCAGTGAGGGTTTCGAGGGTGTCGCCGAAGGTGTCATGCCGCCGTGTTGGGCGAGTCTTGCCAACTTCGATGATGCCGATGTGTTGCCGCAGGTGGTGCAGGCGCAGCACCGCAGTGGTGAGAACAGTCTTATGCTCAGTTGCGGCAACAACCTTACGGCGTCGCATTTCGGCATAGTGGCATCGCCGCCATTGACAGGCGGCGGGCAGGCGTATGTCGATTTCAGTCTCATGGCGAGCCACAGCGGCACGGTGGTGGTGCTTGGAATATGCGATTTTGCGGGCAATGATATCGCCAACTACAGCTTTATGCCGATCGAGACGTTGACTTTGTGGGAAGAAGGGGTGTGGACCACGCACCGAATCTCATGGAATGCGACGTCGCATCCTCGCAGGCTGGCGTTCTACATGGTGCAGAGCTCGCAGAGTGGGGCTGGCCGCAGGGTGTATATCGACGACATGGGTGTTACGTCGTGCGGTGTCGACAGTCTTGTGGCGCAGCATGTCACGGAGACGAGTGTCGACCTTTCTTGGGTTGTGCGAGGCAATCCGACCAGCACAGTGCGTGTGCACCGCCGCGGCAGCATGACGACAGAGCAGACCATTGCAAATGCGGTCTCGCCGCTGACCATCAGCGGTCTTCAGGGCGGTACGGAGTATATCTTCACTGTGAGTCCCGATTGCGGCATAGTACGTTCGGTGACGGCCATGACGGAGAGTCCGGCGCCGTCGGCTAACGGGTTCTGCTGCGATTTCCGCCATGGGGGGATATTGGTTTCGGGGTGGACTTTTCTTGCCCCCGGCGGCAGCAACTTTGATTTAAACAACGGCCGTGTGAACTTCTATGCCAACGGTGTGTACCGCCATGCCTATATGGTCAGTCCGCGGTTGGCGGGGCTTGGCGGCAAGAAGGTGGCGGTGCAGTACAACACGGGCTATACTTCGTGTGCATTCACGATAGGGGCGATGGCTTTTGCCGACGACAGCGCCACGTTTGTGCCGTTGGTCACGCTGCCCATCATCAACAAAGACAGCACAGTGGTGTTCACTATACCCGAGGGGGTGGACAGCCAGTATTTCGCCATAAGGTATGACTTTGAAGACCCATGGTATTCGGTCGATGTGTATTCAGTGCAGATAGGCACCGAGATGGTGGGAGACGTGCGGGTGCTTCACCGACGTGGGACGACGTTGACGGTGGAGTGGGACACTGTGTATGGTAGCAACCAGCTTGCGGTCGAGGTAGGGCCGCGCGGATTCGTTCCCGGCACGGGCACGGTGACATACCACACTTTGGCGGCTGGTCAGCACCGTATCACCATCGGCGGGCTGTGGCCGCAGACAGACTATGACGTGCTGCTTTATACGCAAGGCGGGGTACCGTGCGGCGGCAGGCGTTTGGAAACGAGGACCGTGCTCAACGACCTGGAGCTGCCCTACTGCCAGGATTTCGAGAATATGTACAACCACGAGTTCGACTACTGGAGCTACGACTGGAACGCTCCGAGGGGGGTGGCGAACTGTCCGCGAATAAACGACTACTATGCCGATTGGAACTATTACACCCGTGCGTTGGAGCTCTCGTCGATGGGTTTTGACTGGGATTACTATTCGGTGGTGATGCTTCCGGACGTATACCTTGACTCGGCCGACACCATTGTTGTGGGTATGTATGTCACCGACGATGCTCCGCAGTCGATGCTTGAGGTCGGCATCATGCCCGACCGATATGCGTGGTATGAGCAATATTTTCTGCCAATAGACACCATCCAGATGGCGGCGCCGCATACGCGGATGTATTATTCGGTGACGGTACCTGTGAGCGAGACTTTGCTCCGTGGCCGTCTGTGTCTGCGTTACCGTCACAGCGAGCAGTATCATTTCCGTGTCTGCCATATCGACCAGCTCTCCATCTCGGCGGTCGGTTACGGCAACTTGACATACCCTGTTGTGGGTTATACTGATGCCACGCTTAGTCTCGATGCCTTGACGGGCATGGACAGCGTGGATGTGGTGATAGTTAGCGACAACGACACTGTAGTCCACCGTTTTGCCGCCGATGCGATTGGCTCGATGCCTATCGCGGGCCTTGACAGCGGCACCTACTACCGTGTCTACCTGCGTCCTGTGCCCGACAGCATAGGATGCCAGTTTTATGCCGGCCATTTCATTACCAACTCCTTTGGTATCGGTGCGATGGCTCCCTGTTTCACCTTTGATGAGCTGCTGAGTTACGAGCTTCCGACCGGGTGGCAGTTTGGCGACAGTGCCCGTGTCGACGGCGATGTGCTTGTCTTCAACGGTATGGCGGTGTTGCCAGTGAGAGGCAACCTTGCGGGAAAGCGCCTGACTCTGCGCTTGGCGGCGCAGGACTCACTTCTGGTGGGCTACACGGGGGACGGGACTTCGTTTGTGACACTCGCCAGTGCCACGGCTGACAGTGTGGCTATGCTGTTGCCTGAGACGCCTGATACGGCGTGGCTTGCCCTGTTTGCGCCCGACACGGTGCACCTCGGCATGATTGGTGTCGGCATCAGTCCGGTGGTCGATATTGTGAGTGAAGGCGGCCGGGTGGTCTGCACACAGCGTGGCAGCAACAGGCAGAACTACACGCTCATAGTGATAGAGGAGGGTGACTCGGTGGGAACGCGATACAACGTTACGGATAACCCATTTACCATCGTCGACTTGTTGCTCGGGCATACCTACCAGATATTCTACGGTAGCAGCGCCGACCCGTCGGATTGCTGGCCCGAGGTGACGGTGACGGTATCGGACAGCCTGACGCTACCTTACTGCGAGACCTTCGAATTGGAGAACGGCGGAACGGGTATCCCCGAGAACTGGACTTTCTTCTACGACAACGGTCTGCAGCGGCAGCTCGAAGTGGGGTGGGGGGAGTTACCCTTGCGTTTTGGCGAGTGGGGGTGGGCCAACCAGAAGGCCGTCCTGCCAGCGATAAGCCATGACGGGCCGTTTACGGTGAGGGTAAGAGCGCATATATGGACCAACAACGTCTTTGCTATAGGCACGGTAGCCGCCAACATGGACACCTCGACCTTTGTGCCGCTGGTTACCAATGGCATACGGACTGGCTGGGTTGACATGACTGTGAATATCGACACCATTGCCGGACGGCGTATAGCTTTGCGCAGTGACGATCTGGTGCTGATCGACAGGGTGAGCGTAAGCACGCTGCCCTATGTAGACATACAGCTTGTAGACTCGCGGACACTTCGGCTGGTTGCCGACCGGAATATGCCTTACTGGGTGCATTACACCGACGGTTACGGACTCGACAGCAGCTACCGTGTGACGGTGAATCCCTACCTGCTGCAGGTAGAGGAATATATCAACGATGTGAACTTAGGACTGTCGTCCGATTCCTTGTCCGACGCCTGCAGTGGTCAGCAGTGGTACCAGCTGAGCGAGCGGCGCGACCTGCCGCTCTGTCCGCAGAACGAGTACTGGGACTGGGACTATCGGGTTATCGGCGATGCATGGGACGACTATTACCGTGGCCGCAGACCTCAAAACATGCGTTCCAACAACGATGTGAACAACTATGCATACCGTCTGTTTCCTGACTTTAACATCGACTCGGTGAGACACCTTACAATGTCGTTCGACCTTTCGGCCGACTGGATAGGCGACCGGCTTGAGGTGGGTGTGATGAGCAATGCTTACGACACCGCCACCTTTGAACCCGTGGACACAGTACAATACACCCTGCCCGACGGAGGATGGCAGCATTTTGTCGTTGACTTCAGCCGCTATGGCGGGACGGGGCGCTGGATAGCCTTCCGTCATCGTAGCGGGCAGTGCACATCGTGCTACGGCCAGATAGCCACCAGCCGCTACTATGTGACTGCATGTCCTGCGGCGGCAGCCACGGCATCGCTCAGCCGGTGGAATATGGCCTCGATCGACGCGCCCGACACGGGCTTTTATGTCGAGTTCGGACTTGCCGGCTTCAGCCAGGGCAGCGGCACGGTGATGTATGTCGACAGTCTGCCGTTCCATGTGATGCTCACGGCCGATGCGGCATACGACTTCTATTTCCGATGCAGCAGTGACGGAAGCAGCTGCGACAATCCGCAGCGTGTGACCACGCTGAGCGAGCCGCTCCAGGTGCCGGTGTGCGTTGATTTCGATACCGCCGCCGCAGGCACGATGCTGAGGAACTGGACGGTGTACGGCACAGGCTCGGTAACGTCGGATGTGTCGCATTCGGCTCCCAACTGCATTGGCATCGGGGTGAGTACGCGGTCGTTTGTGGTGTCGCCCGACGTCGACATTGACGACATCAGCCAGGTGGCGCTGAGCCTGTGGTTCCGTGCCGACCAGCAGTCGGACCGTCTTGTAGTGGGCACGATGAGCAATCCCGCTGACATAAGCACTTTCTATGCCTTGCGCAGTTTTGCCCCTCAGGCAGGCGGTGGATGGCAGCATATCAATGTGAGCTTTGAGAATGCTCCGGCGAGCCATCACTTCATTGCGTTGCGTGCTCGCAACAACGGGACCAGCATGGGTGCGCACACCCTTTATGTGGACGACATACATGTGACCACCTGCGCTGCATTTGACATGAGGATAGACGAGGTGGACAACAGCCACCTCACCATATCGTGGAAAGAAATCGGATCGCCGTCGGTCACGTTGAAGGTGATAGACAACGGCTCGGTCAGCACCTATACTCCCACAGGTGGCACCTTCACCACGGCAGTGGTTCCGCAGCACAACTACACTGTGACCATGCATGCGCAGTGCACGCCGGCGTTAGGGTGCGCCGTACCCTACGACGACACCATACATATTGTGGGACCAGCCGAGGCACGTGGATGTGTCAATCCTACAGATTTGCATTCGCCCGACGCTGTCTTCCTGAGCGGAAGCTACCAGAACCCCTACGACATGTCGGGGGCGGTGGACATGGGTAGCGGCAGCGCCGACAGCCGCCACACGGTGTGCTACGACACCACCGAACGCGACCCGCGCACTGGGGGCCTGCTGCGCACCATTCCCGAAGGGGCATCGTCGAGCGTGAGACTGGGCAACTGGAGCACAGGCATCAACGGTGCCGAAGCCGAAGGCGTAATCTACAGTCTATTCGTTGACACGTTGAGCTTCAACCTGCTCATTATGCGCTATGCCGCCGTGCTGCAAGACCCCATGCACGCCCCCGAGGACCAGCCTCGCTTCCGCCTCGAGCTACTCGATTCCAGTTTCAACTTGATTGACCCCGTGTGCGCATCGGCTGACTTTGTAGCCAACCGAAACCTCGGCTGGAACGAAGCCGCCGACAATGTGCTGTGGAAAGACTGGACCACCTTCGGTGTCGACGTGAGGGCCTATGCCGAGCAGAACATATACGTGCGACTCACCACCTATGACTGCAACGAAGGCTCGCACTATGGCTATGCCTACTTCACACTCGAGTGTATGCGCGACAATATCGTGACCGAGACCTGCGGTGCCGTCGACAGCAACACCTTCACGGCACCAGCTGGCTTCAACTACCGCTGGTATACACTGCCGTTCAACACAACCGTGGCTACGACGCGCCGTCTGGTGTCGGCCTCCAACAACACCACCTACTACTGCGACATCAGTTCCACCGAGAACCCTTCGTGCATGTTCACCATCTCGGCCTTCTCGGGCACACGCTATCCACTGGCGGCATTCGACACCTTGTTGACAATGCGCGACTGTGGCTTCCACGTGCAATTCAACAACCTCAGTGCCGTGTCGGCCGACGGCATCACTCCGCTGGCCAGCGGCGAGCCCTGCGAGACAGCACTATGGGACTTCGGCAACGGACAGACCTCCAGAAACTATCACGGCGAGACATTCTACAACGCTCCCGGGACCTACACAGTGACACTGGTGAGCAGCATAGCCCACGGCAACTGCACCGACACAGCGGTGATGACGCTTAACCTGCAATTCCCCACCGAAATGAGCATTGTTGGCCCCGACACACTCTGCTACGGAGATGCCGACTCGCTGCTGTTGGTTAACTGCGGCACGTCTGCCACAGGATGGACGGCGGCACGCACGAACCAATACTTCCCGATAAACACCACGACCTACAACCTCGGCGAAAACAACTACTCCGTTATCGCCACCGACCCCTACGGCTGTACATCGACACTTACGCACCACCTCACGGTAAACCCCTCGTACCACTTTACCGACACATTGATTATCTGCACACAGATGCTGCCCTACAGCTACGCCGACACCGTGTTCGGCGTGGGAACAACCGCGGCCGAATACCACCAGTGGACACAAACTACCGAGGGTTGCGACAGCAGCTACCACCTGATGCTTAGCGTCAGCGACACCAATGCAGAGACCATCCACGACACCGTGGTGGCCTCTATCTGCGACAACCAGAGCTACCTCTTCTTCGGCACAGAATACAACACTCCTGGCAACCACTTCAGCGTACACCTCAACAGCGAAGGCGTATGCGACAGCATCCACAACCTGCTGCTCGACGTGCGTCCCACCTCCACGCGCGACACAGCAGCCAACCCCTGCGACCAGTTCACCTGGTACGGCACCCTTTACGCCGTCGACACCAACGCTGTACGCATCGACACCAACAGCGTCCTCTGCGACAGCACCACCACCCTCCACCTCACCCTGCGACACTCCACCGACACCGTCATCACCCACTCTATCGTCCAGAACAGCCTGCCCTACCTCTGGAACGGCATCTCCTTCACTGGCGACACCACTGGCTATATTTTCACTATTTCCAACAGCGAAGACTGCGACAGCACCATCACCTTCAACCTCGTGGTCTTCCCCAACCGCGACACAGTGCTCTATAGCGACATCTGCGAGGGTATGCTGCCCCTAGTATGGAACGGCGCGACATTCAGCATCGGCGACACCATCGGCGACACCATCACCCACCAAGCGCTTCTGGCCACCCTGGCTGGTGCCGACTCGCTGGTCACCATGCACCTGCATGTGCTGTGGAACAGCGACACCACCTTCAGCGACACCATCCTGCAGAACAACCTAGCCTCCTTCACACCTCCGCTAGGCCTCACAGCCAGCTACTCGCAATCCGAGGACGATTCGTCGCTGATTATGCTTATCGACACCGTTCTAACCATCACCAACGCCGTGGGCTGCGACAGCACCGTGCACTACAGCCTCTTCCTCTATCGCAACCACCACACCTATGACACCGCCCAGTGCTGCGACAACCAGCTGCCCTACCCCTACCTCGACACCACCGTCACCACGACCGACTCCGTCGCCACCTTCAACTTCCAACTTTTAACCATCAACGGCGCCGACTCGTTGGTCACCTTCACGCTCTATGTCCATCCCACATTCGAGGTGTCCGACACGCACGTCATCTGTCCGCACAAGCCGTTCCTCTACGAGGGTGTCGACTACGGCGGCCCCATCGACTTCGACAGCCCGCACCTCACCGTCTACGGATGCGACAGTCTGGTGCATGTGTCGCTCATGATGCGCGACACGCTCTTCCGCCTAGCGCCAATAGTCAGCCTTGACTCCAACCTCTGGCAGCCCTACGATTCCACGCTTCTGGGATGTGCACTGCAAGATTATTGGATTAGCGACACCTCGCAATCTGTCAGCCGCGAGTGGACCTTCTGGCCCGCCTACGAGCCCGATTCGGCAACCGCCGACACTGTCCGCACCATCAGCGGCGAACTCGAAGTAGGCGTCTACTCCTTCCGCCTCATAGCGGTTGGCGAAGAAGGCTGCTACGACACCATCCAACGCGACAGCGCCATCTACGTCTTCCCGAGGCCTGTGGCCGAATTCCGCTCAGAGCCCTTCAACATCCCAAACCACGACCCGCAGATTGAGCTCTTCACGCTGGCCACACCTGCCGACAGCCTCACCTACTGCTGGCTCATATCCACCATCGCTGGCAGCGACGCATACGACAGCGTCACCGAACCCGTCAACGGCCGCTGGACCTACAGTTGGGAGCCTAATATCGCCGAAGGAGAATATGAAGTGGCACTAGTGGCCTACTGGCTCCACACCATCGACAGCCTGAGTGTCACATGCACCGACACCGCACGCCACAACGTCATCATCGTCAATACCTACCTCGAATTTCCCAATGTCGTAAGTCCCAACGGCGACGGCATCAACGATATCTGGGGAATAGTGAACCTACTGGAATATCGCGAATATTCCACCAACGAGCTGTGGATTTACGACCGTTCGGGAACCCTAGTCTACCACGTTCGTAACATTCATTCTGCCGAGCAGTTCTGGGACCCCAACGCCACCAACAGTCCCGACGGCACCTACTACTACCGCTTCGGTGCACAGAATGCCTATGGTGTCGTAAAGCACAACGGCATCATCGAAGTGCTAAGGTAAAGTTATTTTACGATAATCTCGTCGGTAAAGAGGTAGGAAGGCTGGCCAGGGGCAGGGTGCCATGAGGGGAGTGGGCCGGGGTTGGGGACAACAACGCGGAGGAAGGTAAAAGGTGAAAGGTGAGAGGTGAGAGGTACTATATAGTGCTTTAGCCGCATACCCGTCTCCCGCGGGTCCATTTCAAACTGCTTGTCGGCAATGAGGGTCCACACCTTGCCATCCTTTGAGGCATACACCTTTATCTCCTTAGGAGCCAATATCCAGTCGAAGGTGTTCTGCATGAACCGCATGGAGATTGCGTTAATGTGTGATTGCGTCAATGTGTTAGTGGGGAATTCAATGACGGCGTCGATGCTGTCGCCCCAGTAGCCTTGCCAATGTCCGTCAGCGTAGGTGCTGTTGCTGCCCAGCTGGCCGTCGATGAGGGCGTTCTCACCTCCGCCGCTGTAGATGCTTTTGTATGTAGAGAAAGGTGTGTTGAGCGTTATCTTAGCCCCCATGCCGAGGTGGCTCAGCAGGTATTGCTCCGAGACCACTCCCTCGCCATATTTATTGTAAGCGACAGCCTTTATCGTCGCCGACCGCTCCAGCGGGAACGGTCCCTCATACTTGGTCGAAGAAGCCGTCGGCTCACTCCCGTCGAGAGTATAATAGATATCCTTCCCTCCATATAGCGTCCGCAGCGTCACCATCGGTTCCGTATGTTGCGGCATTGTCACAACATCAAAGAAAACCTTCCTGTCTAGCTCCAGCACCTCCCTCGCCAACTCGTCATAGCGGTTGCAGACAATATAGCGCTCATACTCGCCGTTTTCCTGATTCCAAAGCCGCAAATACTCCATCTTGAGGTCGGTAAGGAATACCCAGTACTGCCCCTTCATCATCTTCAGCCTTTCCTTCATAGTCAAATCCTTGCCCTCCAGTTGGTGGTATATCATTTTCCGCAGGATTGACTTGAACACCGTCTGCCTTATGCGCATAAGGGCGTAGTGGGCATGGGGATTGGCGGCAGAGTCAATCTCCTTGTCTAGTTCCATCACCTTCTTAATCACCCTGTCGCAGCGGTCGCTCATAGCGTCCGATATATTATCGGGGTTGAAGTTCAGCAGCGGTTCCATCAGGGCTGCAGACGTGTACCAGTCGGCAATGTCTGGGTCGCTCTCGAGAGCACCAACCTCGTATAGCTGCTGTGTCTTGGGGGCAGTAGGTTGAATGGGACTAAAAGGGAAACTGGTATTATCGATATTGCCATAAAAAAGACGCTCAAAATTCTCGTTGAACTGTTTCTCCCTCCTGACGAACTCCTCGGGGTCGTCGGTCTTAATGGGGTTCCACGCCATCTCGGCGCTCCAGAACAGCCCGTGCCAGCAGTTGTCGAACAGCGCTTCACCGTTGTCGTCCCAGCAGGTGTTCATCAAGCCCTCGGCACCGTTCTTGTAGCCATCCCTCGCCAGGTTGGCGATATTCTTCATGTAGCGGTAGGGGTTGGGTATCATATTGCTGCTGTGGCTCAGCGACGGCGCCACCCAGAAAGGCGTGCCGTTCTCCTTGAACGGACGGATGAGGTGGTCGTAGCTGTCCAACGGCTCGTAGGCCCACATTATGTAGGTCATATCCTTTGGCAGCTGCTTCATCATGGCGGGATTCTTGGCCACGATGTCGCCCCACATCACAACCTTGGGAGCGCAGACGGCTTCGTCTGCGTGCAGGCGCGCCGCCTGCGCACCAATCAGTTCATAGCACCTGTTGATGTGGTCTACATACACCTGGTCGGCACCTTTGCGGTCAACGAGTGCTTTCGCCCGTCCTGTGCCCAGTTGCTCTGTCTCGTCGCAGTTGATGATGAAGAACGGCGAATTGGGGATACGCTCGAAAGCCCCGGCGATGCGTTTCCGCAGGAAGTCGTAGGTAGCCTCGTTGTCTGGGTTAAAGTTGTTTTTGCTGTCCATCAGGTGCTGGTAGTACGGCACGCGCAGCGTTTTCTCGGCATGGGCAAAAAGCTGGAGGTTAATCACCTCGTCGGGGTGGGGTTTGCAATCGGCGGCGTAGGCGGGCGCGAGGTCGGGAAATTCTCTCTGATAGAGCGTATGCTCGGTATAGTAGTTGCTGAAATTGTACTTCAGCGCATTCAGCACCTCGTACTGCTTCTTGCGATAGGCCTCGTGCGGAACCGGCCCGCGGCTGATATCGTCCATCCAGCCACGATAGGTGTAGGCAGGCCAGTCGGTGATGCGGCAGCAGGGCAGCACATCGCCATAGAGCCGATGGAGTTGTGCCAGCGTAAGGTATCCATTGGCAAGTCCCTCTTCTGCATAGTACTCAATGGTGATGCCTTTCGGCTCAATGGTCAAGACATAAGCCTGTTCCACATTGCTCTGCACCCAGTG
>JAEEGK010026766.1_pt1 | contig 11709 bp, 10 predicted proteins | sample 8958771 | NCBI WGS metagenome assembly JAEEGK01 (sample SAMN16246547, study PRJNA631951) | gut metagenome | biome: gut microbiome; feature: rumen; material: SC-attached | host: Bos | place: Iran: Karaj | collected 2018-10 | reverse complement strand
TGCTAGTAACTCTATTAAAGTAAAACCTTTCTTCTTCATTCTACCTCTCCTATTCTATATAAATTATATCATAGTGGGACTAAAAAAACTAGATATTAATCTAGTTTTAATCGTTAGATCTACCAAATCCATAATAACATTTACTTGTTACATAATATGACCAGTTACCTGATGCATCTTGTGCACCAAATCTGAAGTAGTAACATGTATCTTTAGTTGGTACGGATATTGGATCTGATGTAGACCAGTATGGTCTTACTGTTTTACTATTGCCATTTACAGTACCGTTTTTAACTATACCTATATCACTAAATTGATTTGTTGTAGCGTTTTTATTAACGTTCCATTGACTTCTTATTGTAGGTGCGCCTTCTTCATCTGTACAAGTTAATACTGGTTGAATACCTGAATCTCTTGATATTACTCTTTCTAGTACACATGTTGGAGGGTTTTCACCTACTGATCCACCTTCTAATGGTTCACCTGAACCTGGATCTGGAGTTGGACTTGGTGTAGGTGTATTACCTGCTTTAACTACAATAATTGAATCACCTGAATTACTATATTGTAGGTAATATCCTGAGCCATCATCATCTCCACCTATTACTGTATCTAACAATCCAGTATTTTCATAGTAAGTTAATGAGTCTATTTCAACTGTATTATTATTTTCAGTATATGTAACTGTTGTTGGTGGTACTAATGTATAAGCAGTACCATTATTACCATTCGCGAATCCAACGAATTTGTTTGAAGCATAACCAGTTCCAATGAATTTATTACCTATTATTATTCCTACTGCGTAGCCACCACCATTAAATGGTACTCCTCCGGCTTTAAGCGATCCGTTTTCAACTATACCTGTTATAGTACAAGTTGAATTATTTGCACCTCCTACAATTCCACCTTTTAAAGTTCCACTATATGTATTTGGTAACGACTCTATTTCAGCATTTCTCATTAATATATTTGTTACAGTACCTGAAACTAAACTACCTACAATTCCACCAACATTACCACCATCTCTTAATGTTGTTACTTTAACAGAAGCTGATACTTCATTGATTATACCGTTACTATATCCAGCAATACCGCCTACATTGCTGACACCAGTTATATTCATTCCAGAAGCATTTATTCCTTTGATGGTACCTTCATTATAACCAACTATACCACCTACATTACTATTATCAGATGTTATTGTAATGTTATTTAAACCTAATCCTTCAATTGTATTATTAACATTTCTACTTATTAACCCACAACTTTCAGCGCAGTTAAATGAGATGTTTGATAATGTATGCATATCACCATCTATATCACTACTAAGTGGATTACCTAGAGTTCCTAACGAATAATAATGTTTACCACTAAAGTCTATATTATTTGTTATTTTGAATTTGTATGTATTTCCATCACCTGCTAAAAGAGTTGCTTCTTTAAAATGTTGATAGTTATCTATAATATAAGGATCTGATGATGTTCCATGACCACTTAATGTGAATGTAATTGGATAATCTTTTATTCTTTTTAAAACTATATTACTACTTCCTTCACTTTCATAGTCAAAATAGTATCCTGAGTCATCATTATCTCCACCTATATATGTATCAAGTGCTTTATCGAATGTATTTAACATTTCATTATCTAATGAATAGCTAATACCATTATTACCATTTGCAAATCCAACAAATCTACTTGAAGCATAACCAGTTCCAATAGAGTTATTACCTATTATTATTCCCTCTGCGTAGCCACCACCATTAAATTGTACCCCTCCGGCTTTAAGGAATCCATTCTCAACTACACCTGTTACATTACTAGCTCCACTTCTTGCGCCTCCTACAATTCCACCTTTTTGGCTTCCAGAATACGCATTTGGTAGTGATGCTATTTCAGCGTTTCTCATTAGTATATTCGTCACATTACCATCATTTAAATTACCTACAATTCCGCCTACATAATTGCCATCATTTATTGTTGTTGCAGCAACAGAAGCGATGATTTCATTTACACTTCCACCATTATTATATCCAACTAGTCCACCTACGTTACTGGCACCAGTTATATTTATTCCTGAAACATTCATGCCGTTGATAGTTCCAGTATTATAACCAATAAGTCCACCTACGTTCTCATTACTTGATGTTATTGTAATGTTATCTAAATTTAGTCCATCTATATTATGCCCTTCATTTTTACTTATTAATCCGCAATTTTCGGCACAGTTGAATGATATATTTGAAATTGTGTGTAAATCTCCATCAATATTTCCATTAAATGAATTTCCATTTGTTCCTAACGCATAATAATGTCTATCTGTGAAATCTATATCCTGTGTTAATTTAAAGTAATATGTATTTCCATCACCTGCTAATGTTGATGCTTCTTTATAATGTTGAACATTATCTAGAATATACGGATTAGATTCTGTACCATTACCTTTTACAGTAAATTTAATTGGATTTTTATCTGTTCTTTTTATTACTATATTACTACTAGTTTCATTTTCATAATCAAAATAATAACCAGATTCATCATTATCTCCACCGATATATGTATCTAATACTTTATCATATGCATTTAAAATTTCATCACGCAAAGTATAACCTGTTCCATTATTACCGTTTGCAAATCCAGTAAATCCATTTGAGGCATAACCAGTTCCAACACCTCTATTACCTGTTATTATTCCCTCTGCGTAGCCACCACCATTAAATGGTACCCCTCCGGCTTTAAGTGATCCATTCTCAACTACACCTGTTACATTACTGTCTCCACTTCTTGCGCCTCCTACAATTCCACCTTTGTAGTTTCCAGAATACGCATCTGGTAGTGATGCTATATCAGCGTTTTTCATTAATATGCTTGTTACATTACCGTTATTTAAATTACCTACAATTCCACCAACGTAACTACCATTATTTAATGCGGTTGCTTTAACATCTGCAATTATTTCGTTTACACTTTCACCATTGTTATATCCAACTACTCCACCAATATTATTATTGCCTGTTACTGTTGCTGATATATTAAATCCTTGAATTTTACCTTGACTATATCCAAATAAGCCAACGTTATTTTGAGCTCTATTAATCATCAAATTCGATATTGATTTAGCATATCCTTCAAATGTACCTTTGAATGGTACAGATGAACTTCCTATCGGATAAAAACCACTACCTGTTGTTAATTCTGTTTTTAGTCCTTCAACTTCTCCATTACCATTTATATCACCGTATGCAGTATTATTAGGATTTTCATATGAACTATCTTTATTAAAATCTATATCTTTAATTAAATAAATTGTCTTATTTTCAAATGTCTTAGTTTTAGCTAATTCACTTACACATACTAAATCTTCTACATTATTTATTTTAAATACTTCTGTATCATCATATTTGTTATTCCTTAATACGTCACAAGTAGGATCTCCTTCCGGTTCCATTCCTTCGCCACCACAGTAATCTAAATCAGATTTAGATGTTCCTGTTTCAAAGTTATAATCTATAGAATATCCCCACATACAGAAATGTGCTTCTGATACATATTTATGTTCACCTGAGAATAATAGATATACATATGTTGGTCCTTTACCGTTAAATTTAATCTTATTTAATTCTTCGGTATCTATTTCACTATCTAATTCAAATGTATCTGATAGATTTAATTTATATTCTTCAAATCCACCTACATCTACTGATGCTTGTGTATTTGCTGCATGAACATAGTTTAATACTGAATCTGCTGCAGCGCCATATCTTGCATCTGATATTAAATCTTGTATTACTGGAATTAATATAAAAGCTAAAATAGCTAGTATTATTATTACTGCTAATAATTCTATTAATGTAAACCCTTTTTTCTTCATTTGACGCACTCCTATACTATATATAAGTTTAACATTAAATACGATTTTTATCAATAATTAAGATATCTAATTGATGATAGTATTATGATTAAAATAGGATATGACATAATTATCCCTATTGGTCCAAATAATCCTCCTATTGATAAGGCAAATAATCCTAAGATAGGATTAACTTTATTGTATTTACCGTATACATAAGGTGTTATTACATACCCATCTATTAATCCTAATACTATATATAATATACTTACTCTTATTATCATATTAGGCGCGAGTATTATTGTTATAAATATGGTTATCATTCCTCCTAGATAAGGTATCATATTTAATACTCCACTTAATAATCCTATTAATAATGAATTAGGATGTCTTATTATTAGAAAAGCTAGAGTATATTCAAAGAATGATATGATACTTATTTTTATTAAACTACTAATATATTCTTTTAAATCTTTACTTATATATGATAGATAATTATATAATTTTATATTTATGTTTTTAATTAATTTTTTTATTTTATCCATATCTATCAACATATAAATAAAACTAATAAAAGTGATTATAGAATTTGTTATTACATTTAATGATAAAGATATACCATTTAATATACTCTTATAATTAAGTAGTTCATTTAATTTAGATATATCAATATTAAATCTAGATGATAAAGATATGAATAAATTATATATATTATCACTTTCTTTAATTAGTATAGGTATTAATATATAAAACAATATAAACATCATAAGTATTAAAGATAATACTACTATTGATATGCTTAATAATTTAGGTAGTTTTTTATTTAGTTTTAATACTATTGGATTTAGTATATAAGCTAGTACAAATCCAAAAAGAAAAGGTAAACTAGTATTTACTAATTTACCTAATAAGTTTAATTTATATAGTATATATATTATTAATATAATTACTATTTTAGTCATGTTTCCTACTTTCTAATAGAATTGTAACAGGACCATCATTTAACAATGATACTTTCATATCAGCACCAAAAATACCAGTTTCAACATTGATATATTCTTTTAATCTAATATTGAATTCATCATATAATTTGACTGCTTCTTCACCTTTTAATGCATTTACATAAGAAGGGCGTCTACCTTTAGTAGCATCCGCGTATAAAGTGAATTGTGATATTGATAAGATTGATCCATTTGTATCTAATATAGATTTATTCATGACACCTTCTTCATCATCATATATTCTAAGATTAATTATTTTATTAATCATGTAATCTATATCTTCTATGGTATCATTATATGTAAATCCTACTAAAATAACCATACCATGATCTATTTTACCAACTACTTTGTTATCAACAGATACACTTGCTTCTTTACTTCTTTGAACAACTACTCTCATTTAATCGCCCTTTCAACATCTTTAACTTCAGGTATACCTTTAACATCATTCATGAATTTAACTAATTCTTCTTTATTATCTACTAATACAGTTATACTATAAGTTATATTATCAGATGATGTCATATTATTAATACTTTCAATTGATATATTATTATTTGATGATTTAGATACTATTTCTAATAATATATCTTTTTTAGTTACTGTATGAACTAATATTGTTGTAGGATATCTTTTTGTAATTACATTGTTCCAATGAACAGATATAAATCTTTCTTCTAATTCTTTAACATTAGGGCACATCATTCTATGAATTGTTATACCATTACCTTTTGTTATATAACCTACTATTCTATCACCTGGTACTGGTTTACAACATGATGCAATATTGACTTTTATTTGATCTATACCATCTACTAATACATCGTTTTTAATATTTGGTAATTCTACTTCTTTATTATTTGTTTTTCTAAATATTGCTTCTTCTTTAGACTCATTTAAATCTAAGACATCATTTACTACTGCTTTAGCTGTTATTTTATTAGAACCAATCGCGATATATATTTCGTTTAAATCACCTAATTTAAAATCACTGTCAATTTTATCGATGTTCTCATCTGTTAAGAAATCTGTAATACTTACATGTTGATGTCTTAATTCTTTAGCTAATAGTTCTTCTCCACGTTTAGAGTATTCATCTTTATCTAATTTATTGAAGAATGATTTAATCTTGTTTCGTGCAGATTGGGTTTTAGCCATATTTAACCATTCTCTATTAGGACCTAATGAATTTTTATTAGTGTTAATTTTTATTATATCATTATCTTTCAATTCATAATCTAATGGTACTATTTGGTTATTTACGATTGCACCTACCATTTTATCACCGATATTAGAGTGAACTCTATACGCGAAGTCTATTGGTGTAGAACCTGCAGGTAATTCTATTACATCACCTTTTGGTGTAAATACATAAATAGTATCTTTAAATTCTTCTTTAACTGAATTAACGAATGATTCATCATCTGATTCTTCATTTTTAAGTTCAATGATTGATCTAAAGAATTGTAATTTATGTTCCATTTCATTTTGCATTTCTTTAGAATCCATTCTTTTATGTTCTTTATATGACCAATGAGCGGCAAAACCATGTTCAGCTACTTCATCCATTTCATATGTTCTTATTTGTATTTCAAATAAATGGCCTTCTATACCAAATACTGTTGTATGTAATGATTGATACATATTTGTTTTAGGCATTGCAACATAATCTTTAAATCTTTTAGGAATTGGTTTAAATTTAGCGTGAATGATACCTAATGCTTGATAACAATCTACTTCTGTATCTACAAATACTCTTAAGGCAAGTAAATCATATATATCACTAAATCTTCTTCCTGTATCTAATTTCTTATAGATACTATAAATACTTTTAGCTCTACCTTTTATTTCATGTTTAATACCATGTTCGTTTAAGATATTAGATACTTCAGCTAACATCTTTTTAACTAATTCATCTCTTTCAGCTTTACTTTGATTTAATTTTTCTACTATATCAAAATATACATCTGGTTTTAGATATCTTAAGCATAATTCTTCTAATTCACTTTTAATACTACTCATACCTAATCTATGAGCGATTGGAACTAATATATCTAATGTCTCAATTGCTTTTTTCTTTTGTTTTTCTTCTGGATGTACCCATAATGTTCTCATATTATCTAATCTATCGGCTAATTTAACTATGATAACACGTACATCTTCTGTTAAACCTACTAGTATCTTTCTTTGATTTGCAATACTAGCTTCGTTTTCTCCACCTTTAAATGTAATATTATTGATTTTAGTTACACCTGATACTATAACACCTACTTCATTACCGAATAGTTTTACTATATCATCATATTCTGTTTCTGTATCTTCTAATACATCATGAAGTAATCCTGAACATATTGTTTCTTTATCAGCTTTCATGTTAGCTAAAATTAATGCGACTGATAAAGGATGAACTATATAATCATCACCTGTCATTCTTTTTTGACCTGCATGTTTTTCATCAGCATAAAGATAAGCTTTTTTTACTTCTTTTATATCATCCGCGTCTAAATATGTTTTTATTTTTGTTTCTAAATCTTTATATGTAACCATATTAGTCATCTACTTTCTTATTTTTATAATAATCTATTAATACGTAGTTATCTACATTTATTATGTCATCTACCATTTGATATAGTAATAAATCAGATGCACTTTTCCATTTTTTCATACCTAAATATTTCCATATATCAAATTCATCTATATAATCACAGCCAAGTTTTTTTAATTCATCTTTTTTACTTGTTAACGCTGGTTTTAATCTTTCATATAATTCTTTTAAATTATTAAAATTTATATCTTCCATATGTCACCTACTTATATAAAAAAAGACGGTTAGTCTTTAACAGTTATTACCTATTCCGTATGTATAACTACCATTTATATTTTTTATACAAAATGAAGTTGTTTTAGGGAACGCTTCATCTGTTAATGGATCTATTACATTATCTTCTACTAATCCATCCACTATAAGTGTTTCTAATGTGATTGTTATTGTACTTCCATCATAAGGTAAACTATTTACGTTATCAGCAGACCATATTCTAACTGCGTCTACGAAATTAGACATTTGTTCATCATGCATATGTTTTTTATTCTCTTTTATTATTTTTGATACGGCATTTGTACCAATCATTAAAATAATCGCGAGAATTGTTACTACCCCTAAAAGTTCGATTAATGTAAACCCATTCTTTTTCATAGTATCACCTATTTAAATTATAACAATATTTGTTATTTTTTACAAGAAAAAAAGGATTAAATCCTTTTATCTATGCCATTTTTCATCAGAATAATCTTTATATGATTCATCTGGTTCATCTGGTTCTTCATATATGATATCATCTAAATCTTTAATTCCTTGTATTAATGTACCTGGTTGGGCATCTTCCAAATAATCTTGTTGATGTTCATATCTTTTAGTACCTACATAAATCTTTCTAATCATATTATATGATGAGATTTGTTCTGCAATTTGTCTTTCTACGAATTTATCAAATTTATAAAATCTATTATCATATATTTTTTGATATAAATCTTTACTTATATAATGATTATCAAGCATGAAATCAAGCCATTTACCATCTTTAGTTTCAATACCGTTTAAGAATTTATTAAAATAACTTGAATTTGTGTCTACTTTTGAACCACCTGATTCAACTATTTCTTGTGCGAATGGTAATAACTCAATATCTTTCTTATACATTACATCTATTCTTTTTTTCTCATCAGGGTTAACGGGGTATTCGACCTTTATTACATAATCTTCATCTATCAATCCTGCAGTGTATAATTCTAATTCTATATCATTTACATTATTGAATTGCATTGTATATAAGTCTATCTCCGCAAGTTCACTTGGAGCATCTGTTTTAAATGGCAGTCCTTTTTCATCTACGTTAAATGAAAATAATGTTTCATAGTCATCATTTGGGTCTATTACTGCTAATCTATATTTACGCATATGATATCACCTAATATAATTATAACAAAAAAATTCCTATTAAGGAACTTATTTGTTTTCTAATTGTTTTTTTCTATATTCATCTGCTTCTATTTTACTATACATGCAGCCACAATAGCATTGTCTATATATGTTATATAATCTACATAATTCTATACTTCTTTTATAGCCTTCACGTTTTTTAAAATCACTGTAAAGGTATTTTATATTATGTTTTTCTTCTAGAATCTTACCTATCTCATTTAATACTTGACTATTTTTATGTGGTGATACTGTTAACGTAGTACCAAAATAGTCATATCCTAATTCTTTAGCTTTTTCTGCTGTTTTTTCTAGTCTTAGCATGAAACATTTAGGACATCTAGCTCCACCTTCAGGTTCACCTTCTAATCCTTTAATAGTTTCATGGAATAAATCATTTTCATAATCAGCATCTATCATATCTATTGGATATTTGGTTTTAAATGCTTTTAAGAATTTAATTTGTTCATTTTTTCTTTTTTCATATTCTTCTTTTGGTTCAATATTAGGATTATAATAATATACTGTTACATAGAAATGTTTAGCAAGTATTTCTAATACACAACTACTACAAGGGGCACAACAAGAATGAATTAATAATCTTTTTGGGCCATCTAAGTTTTCAATAATATTATCTAGTACTTCCTGAAAATTCACTTTCATATGTTACTTCTTCCGGTTCTAATCTTTTTCTATCTTTAGCATTTAAATAATCTATAAAAGATGTGATATCAAATGGCAAGGTAGTAAATACTAAATTATATGGATCAACTGATAATTCTTTTCTGATTTCTTCTTTTAATTCTTCATCATCAGTTTTTTCATAAGCCATCAAGTATTCTTCTTCCACTATTGCTTTATCACTCGATCCAATAAATTTTCGATATTTTAAATATTCTAATTTTAATAAGTTGTATAATTCTACATTCTCTTTATCATTTTCTGATATTCTTAATACTTCTGTACTGAATCGTTCACTTAATTGTTTTACTACATCTGATTTGAATATTTGTGTATTAGTTTGCGCAGATGATTTACTATCAAGTCTACTAAGAACATCAAATTTTACTATATCTTCTATTTTAATTGTATTTTTTGGATTTGGATCTATACCTTTGTTAATTAGTTCTTCTCTAACAATGCCCATTTCATCTATTGCTTTATCACGGGCAAATTTAATTGCAACCGGATCTGTCATTGTTTTAGGTAATCTTGCTGTTTCTAATAATTTTTCATTATATGTTTCTAAAGCAATAAGTAATTCTTCTTTTTCTTCTTTAGTAATTCTGCCTAATTCAAACATTCTTAAGATTTTTAATATATTGATGAAATCAAATAAACTATAACCTTTTAATTCTTTTAACTCATCACCAATTAAATCTTTTACCCTCATAGAAATTAATCTGTCATTTAAAATATTATTATATCTTTCTATTTGACCTTGGTATTGTTCCATATTTCTTTCAAACTCTTTTAGTGTCATAATATCACCCCTCGTTTGCACTTTTATTATAGCACATTTTTATAAATATACAAAGAAAAAGAACTTTATCTGTTCTTTTTACTTTTTTCTAGTTTTCTTGCAATTCTTGTTTGAAGTATTCTTTTCTTCAATTCGTCAGCAGGAGGTAATTGTGTTGCCAAAGCATTAATTAATCTTTGATGTAATGCTTTTTCTTCTTCAGTTTGATAATTATAAAAATATGGTTCACTATATAATTCATTTAAAGATACTGATTTATCTTTATCAAAATATGGATATAACGGATAACATGTTAAATCTTTTTTACCACCTTCATTAAGATATTGATTTACTAATTCTTTTGATCCATCAGCTACAATATTTACACCATATTTAATTGCAATATCTTTATCCCTTCCAAATTCTTTAGCAAATAGATAAGCTCTTAGACTTCCTGAATAATCATCACGTTCAATTAATTTATACATAACACAGTCAAGCATTCCATTTTTTCTATTTACTTGTCTTTGGTAGTTGTTTGACGCTTTGATTAAATCAGAATCATTATTTAATTTGAAACCTCTTTCTTCAAACAAATCAACAACTTCTTTTAATGTTAATCCAACTAACTCGTCATTTTTTATTTTTCCTTCGGTTGCAAAACTAATAAGATCTGTGCCTACTACTTTGCCATTTTCTGCTACATTTATAAACACCGCCGCACGTAAACCAGGTGTTATATCAAGCATTGGTGATATAGAGATAAAATCTATACATTTTGGTTCAGCAAACAGTTTTTTCTCTGCGCATGGTAATGAATTAATAAATACTTCAGCATTATAAAATTTATCCCATTCCATTTCTTTAGCATCTGTATCTTCACCTAATAAGTCATTAACGTATGGATTATATTTAAACATTATTTCATCTACGTTATCTTCTCCTACTTCGTAATTAAATATTCTACCTAACTTTTCTTCTGAATATCTTAATTCATACCATACTGCCATTTTATCAATCAAGTGTTTCATTTCTTCTACGCGAGTATTTACATATGTTACATTGCAATCTTTTATTAAATCTCTGCGGTATTCCTTTAGAAAATCTTCAATCTTTTCATTTAAATTAATTGGTTCATCCTTTTTAATTTTTGTTGTGTCAATAAGCATTGAAACTTTTTTATCTACTTTTTGCTCTTCAAAATCTTCTTTTACTGGAAGTTGCCCTTTAAATTCATCTATCAACATCCAATTTACAATCTTAGCAAGCATCTTCTTACCTAACATTTCTATTTTTCCCATGTGTAACCCTCCTGATTTGTATTTCTATATTTTAAAAGTTGCGATATCTTCTACTATTGTATCATAATCTTCTTGTAACTTTTCAAATGATGCTTCTTGTGATGTTGTTAGATTAG
>JAEEGK010026764.1_pt1 | contig 11709 bp, 9 predicted proteins | sample 8958771 | NCBI WGS metagenome assembly JAEEGK01 (sample SAMN16246547, study PRJNA631951) | gut metagenome | biome: gut microbiome; feature: rumen; material: SC-attached | host: Bos | place: Iran: Karaj | collected 2018-10 | reverse complement strand
GTCGGCACACGACCCCAGATGGTGGTGTCCACATTGACCACTGTCAGACTCGTCGGAAGTCCGTTCTCGAAACTCTTGCGGCCGTCACGCAGGATGTCTTCGCTGATATCACCCAGGTTGATATAAAGCTTGCCCCCACTATGGGTGGGATTCTCAATGAAGGGATCCATCAACCAGAACTCGATGGTCTCGATATTCTGGGTCTCGAAGTCGGTATAATCCAGTTTGCGCATGATACCGCCCCAACGAGAGGCCGGGTTTTGCAACAATCCGTTCTCGTCGATACCGGCACTGTAGGCCGACGGTGCCACATCATAGTTGTACGGTCCCTTCTCTTCGGGATAGTATGCCATGTTCAGCTCATAGACTGCCGTCGGCTGTCCGGAGGCAAGGTCTTTGTTCGGAAACACCTCCTGCTCGGCAATGCGACGGGCATAGGGTTGCGAACGGTCGTCTGCCGTTATATTGCTGGGGCAGTTGCGGTCATAGAAATCCTGACTGATACGGTACCATGCCAGTTTTGCCCTGTTGTAGCCATAAGCCAACCCCGTGCCGGGAGCCGTCTCGGGGAACATAGCCAACGGCGTGGCGAAGTCCTGTGGTGTGCTGGCCAGCGACCACGAGACTGCCGATGTCAGGCTGATGCTGTTCTCCGCGCCTTCGAAGTCGTCGACATACGACACAGCACCTTCTTTCGAGCCGGTGCTGCTCATGCCCGGGAGGAAGTGGGCGAACTCGGCCGTCAGGCTGAGGTTCGACGGGGCCTTGGTCTGTATGCCCGGCAGGAGGTCGACCAACTTGGTGATGAACGGCACCTCGTGGCTGTAGTTCAGGTCCAACCCCCAAATGGTGTTGCTCGTCGGCTCGTCGCCGAAGTTATTCTTCTGCGTGAGCGGCTTCTCGTGCAGATTCATCACTGTGGCACCCAGGTTGAAGTTGGGCTGGAACTCGTAGTTGATATGTGCGCCCAACATGCGTTTGGTGGTCATGCTGAACGAATTGTTCTCCGAACTCACACTGATGGGGGTGTTCGACGAGAGGATGCTCTCGTTGATAATACGCACCGTACCCATGGTATAGTCGACCGTGTAGTCCACATTCTCTATCAGCGGCATGCCGCCGGCCGTGACCGTCACCGAGCCGGGCGACACGCTGTAGCCCAGCGATATCTCACCGCTGACGGTGCTGGAATAGTAGCCCTCCAGATAGAACCGGTTGCGGTCGGCATATTGCTGTGCCAAGGCTTGCGTCATCGTATACAACGAGTCGAAACAGTAGCGGTCGGCCATTTCACCGCCTCCAAGCAATTCACGCAGGTCTTTTCCTAACGGCTCCACAGAAGGGAAATAGATACGACCCGTCGAAGCCTGGATGGTACCGCCTTTGAATGCCGCCGAGTCGAACCAGTCGAAAACTCCGTCGGCGTAGTAGTAACTCTGGGTGGCGTCCATACGGTCGAGACCGAAGACCTCGATCAGCGGCTTGCCCTGCTGCGGACCTTCGGTAAAGAAACCAATACCCACACCACCCTCAGGACTCTCGTACAGCACATTGAGACGGAAATGGTCGCGGCTGAGCTGACTACTCCTGAGGAAGTAGACATTCTTCATCATCAGGCGCCACAGCGGTCCACGGGTATCGGTCGAGGTACCTTTGATTAGCTTGACGATAAGAGTATTGGGGTCGTTGACACCGTCGGTGGTCAGTTCACCGACCTGATAGACGTTGGTGTCGCCCACCACTTGGTACTGGTAAGCCACGGCTAGCACTTGGTCGTTGCTCAACGGCTGGTTGAGGGTGATGAATCCCAGTTGGGCGTTGAAAGTGTACTCGTTGCTGGGAAGCAGACGGGCACTCTCGACCTTCTCGTAGTCGGTGCCGCCAACCATGCCCACACCCTGCATATAACTGGTCACCGAGTTGATGCTGCGCACCGACGAGGGGTTGACCAACGTCAGCAGGTCGTTGGCCCGGTTGTCGGGCAGCGGCATCCCCATCCCGTTGACCCGGCCATTGCTCGGATTGGCCTCACCCAGGTCCGTCAAAGCCAAGATATTGCGATTCTGCGTCACCGCGGCACCCACATTGGTGCGCCACACCTCGATGCGCAGTATGCGGATGTTCGAATTCACCACCGGCAGGGTGCTCATGGCACGGTTGTAGTTCTCATAGAAATACTGCGAAATGAAATAGTGGCGGTTCTCCTCGTATTCGTCGGCCCTGATTTCAAACTCATGGCTGCTGGCACCACCTTGCACCTGCATATTCTCTGTCGAGGTCTCCTTCTGCGAAAGCACGGCATCCACCGTCAACTTGCCGAACTTCAACTTGGTATGGAAACCGAACAGCTGCTGGCTACCCTTGATGAGGGTAGTCTGCAGCGGGAACGAGATGTCGGCCGCCTCGAACAGTTGCAGGATATCGTCCTCCTTGCCCTCATACTTCAGCTTGTACTGATTCTCGAAGTCGAAGGTGGCCTTGGTATTCTCGTTGATATTGAAATCTATCAGGTCGCCTATCTTGGCGTTGAGGTTTATCTGTATGTTCTCATCGAAATCGAAGGTAGTGACACTCCGCTCGTGCTGGTCACGCTGGGGATCCTTGCGGTAGTTGTTCACAAGCTGGAAAGTCAGGTCGGCCGACCCGCTCGGGTCGATATCAACGAGGGGCTTGCCGTCCAGCAGGTCCAGCTTCTGCGTAATCTGGCTGAACCCGGGTATCTTGTTCAGCAGACCGCCACCGGCATTGTCGAGCACCGACCCTTCCTGCTTCTCGTTCCAGTACTTGCTCAGCAACTGGTCCATCTGCCAATCCTGATACTCTTCGAAGGTCATATAGTCGCGGCTGATGACCATGTCGCCCACCTTGGTGATGCGCACATAGTCGCCCGTCGCGGGGTTGTACTCCACCGTAGTGGTGATGCCTGCCGGCGTGTAGCCCGACCCCATAGGCGTATAGCCACCGCTGTCAGCCTGCGCCCACAAGGGACCCGCGGCTGTCAGCAGCAGCAATAACAGTATTACTATATATCTAGCCTTCAATACGCACTACAAGTTAACCCATCATAAACGAAGATGCGGAATATTTATTGTATTCCGCAGGTGTAAATATATAATAAAAATAATTCCCGTCGATTTCCCAGCCCTTTCTTCGGCCACAACCGAAGAAAGGCCGAAGATAATCTTAAATATCAACGAAACAGGAACCGACTATAGGCGTTGCAGCCCCACTTTGATGATGTCTTCGACAGTCATCGGACTGCCGTCGGGGTTCTTCCAATCGTTGGCCATCAACAACTTCTCGACGGCAGGCTTGGCAAATCCCAGCATCACGAGTGCCGTCATTGCTTCGTCGCGCGCCTGGGTATTCTCCGAACTCCGGATTCCAGATTCCGATCCGACCACCCCCACCTTGTCGGCCAACTCCAATACGATGCGCTGGGCAGTCTTGGCACCGATACCCTTCACACGCTGCACTTTCTTGACATCCTGCATCTGGATGGCCTGACGTAGTTCGTCGACCGTGAGCGACGACAGCATCATACGTGCCGTCTGATTGCCCACACCGTTGACTCCGACAAGGATGCGGAACATCTCGCGCTCGGCCAGGTCGTAGAAGCCGAACAGCTGCTGCGCATCCTCGCGCACCACCAGATGAGCATAGAGTTTCACCTGTGCGGCATCAGTCCTGCGCAATGCCTCGTAGGTATTAAGTGTTATTTCCAGCAGATAACCCACTCCGCCACAGTCTATGACTGCCTGTGTAGGCTCCAGATTTGCCAATTGTCCTTTGATATATTCGTACATAATTTTAGGTTAAAGGTTATTGGTTAATGGGCTGACGCGGCTTCCACTGCAGAATCCATCCTTTTTTGTAAGGATTGTCTCATCCCCGACAACATCTTAGACATATCAATAAATTGCGGTCTTAGTTCATCAACTTTTTCTTCCGTGATATAGCCCAAATCGGATGCCGTTAATATTTCACTGAATAATTCTGTCAAAGAGCCATAGGCAACGACAACATATTGTTGCTTTTCTTTTAATGACATACGGCCGCTTCCTTCTGCCAAGTTTGCAGTTATTGAAACCGCCGCTCTACGAATCTGACTTCCAAGTCCAAAAACTTCCTCTTTGGGAAAGCTTGATTGTATCTGATAAACTTCTTTTACAAGCGACCGACCCATTTTATAAGCTTTTAGCTCTTCAAAAGAAAACTTAGTCATACTTATTTATCAGTTATTTCACTTTTTCAATTATTCCAACTGCGCCAGCCTTATAACCTTTAACCATTAACCTTTAATACTGATATCCAATCCCCACAGCGGGGCTGCCCTCCTGCAGATGGTAGTCATCTTCGTCGATGTCGACAAACTGAGGGTCTTCATCCCAATCGCCGCCCTTCACCAGGCAGTGAGTGAAACTATAGTTGAGTTGGCATGCCTCTATGCCACTTACAATCACCTCAGCGGGTGAGTAGGTGCCATAGATGATGCAGTTGGTGAAGTCAGCCTGCGTGAGGTCGCCCATCTGTGCCACGCTACCGTCGGCAGCCAGCAGATAATTGGTCAGCACCACGCTCTCTATGCGACGCGACGAGTAGCGCCAGTAGTCGGCGAAGGTGCAACCCGTGAAGTCGTAGCTGCCGCCCCGCAACACAGTGAGGCTGGTCAAGCAGTCGTAGACCAGCAGGTTGCTACCGCTGATACTGCCGCCTTGCCCTATGAGGGCGCAGTCGCTCATGTTGCGGATAACGGTGTTGCTCACCGTCAGGTCGGCGTCGGGGTAAACTCGCAGGCCGCCGGTGCCGTTCTCTACGATGGCGTGGTTGATGATATTGCCCGTGCTGCCACCTGTGAACCAGAGGCACTGCCACTGGCCCGGCAGGAACGAGTACCAGCCGTCGTGACGCAGCGAGGTGAAGAGCACCGGCTGCTCGGCGGTGCCCACCGCCACCAGACTGGCGTTGGTGTCTATGGCCAGGATGGCATTGTTGTAGAAGTAGAGCTCGTCACCGGGCTGCAGGGTGAGGGTGTTCCCTTCGAGCACCGCAGCCATCCCCAGGATGACATGTGGCCGCGTGTGGTCCCAGTTGGCACAGTCGATGACGCTGTAGGGCGCACCATCGGGTACCGCGTGGTAGACGGCATTGCGGCCCCAAGCCGTCAGCGGCAGCCGCTGGCCGTTGCCGAAGACGATGGCATCCTCCTCAAGGAAAGGCGCCGTCTGGTCGTTGGGGTTGATATTTGCCTGGACGAAGATGAAGAGACTGTCGCCCGCCAAGAGTTCGACATCGCGCGCCACGAGCGACGTGTCGCCGTCGACATTGAGACGGAATCGGCTTGCACGTCCTTTCTGCAAGGTGACACTGCTTATCACGACATCGTTACCAGTGGCGTTGTAGACCACCACCTGACGGGTGGCGCTACCGACGGTAGTGAAGAGGGTGTCGAAACTGAGCGTGTCGACCGAGAAACAGAGCGGCACCTCGCGCTCGTCGGCATAGCCACCGTCGGCACACGAGAGTGTCAGCAACGGCATCACGGCCGCCAGCACCATAAGATATAGAATCTTCTTCATTTGTCTTATCTCCTGTCTCCGTATCTCCTTACTCCGTATAAAGTCCTATCACTGCCTCTATCCGCTCGCGGCACACAGGGCAGAAAGGCGCATAGTCGCGCATCATGCAGTGCATCGCAGGACGGTAGACTCCCTTGCTGCTGTAGCCCGCCCCTTCATAGACGCCCAGCGGTCCGTTCTCGGTGCGCGGCACCGTAACGTCGGGCGTCGGCACCGGCGTTCCCTCGGGCAACAGATGCTGCCATTTACTCTTAAAGTCCAACAAATTGGTAATGTTCGGCTCCAGCGGCTCATACTGCGTGCGGTGCAGGTCGGCATAACTCAAGTCCTCGTCGACATACTCGTCTGCCAAGCCACCAATACCGTGACCCAGCTCGTGCGTCAGCACCATCTCGGCCATCGAATGCAGCGAACTGACAGAGTAGAAGTTGTATATAGCTCCGCCACCGTATTTCTTATTGTTGAGTACAATGATAATGTGGTCACATGGCACTTGCCCAAGCACATCGTGCAACTGCCACACCTTGAAGGTCATCGCATAGCGGTCAATCCCAAAAGCGTTGTATTCTACCCCGGCGTCACCTTTGACGAAATAAATATTGAAGTCTGTTTTGAAACTCCGGAACGGTTCCTTGTCAAAGAGCAACTGCTTCATGCGGTTACACACCTGCTTGTAGGTCATGTCGTCCATCGTGTCGAACCCCTGCATGACGAAAGCCATATCGAACTTGTTATAGCTGTCTCCATATAAACTGAAGTCCACATCCTTCCCATGGTCAAGGAACTCAAACTCCTTCCCTTCGATGTTTCTCGGAGAGCGGGTCTCCAACCTCATCTGTCGAGGGACATATTCGACCACCGTCTGATCGACCAGCCGCATAGCCTGGTCGCGTCTCTGCAAAGCTATCATCACCTTGCCTTTCGGCATGGGCAGCAACAGGGTCTCCTCGAAGCGTCTGGTGACAGTGCGGCCCTCGGGGGTGTCCTTGTACTCACGGAAAAGACTGCTGTAGCCGCGCGAATAGAGTTCACGGCCCGTCGCCGCATCGCGCACCACCACACGGTAGTCGCCGTTGTTGAAGGGGTCAAGCAGCTGCGTGCGCGACCCGTGCCAGTCGCACTGGCGGTCAATCCAATGCTCCACCCACACTGTGTCGCCCTGCGCCGACCCCTCGCGCAGGCAGTCAAGACGCAGTGTGCCGCCGGTGAACCAACGGTCGAAGTCTTGCGTCTGCGCCAACAGGACAGGGCTCATGGCAAGGAGTGTCAACAGTAACAAAATCTTATGTCTCATTGCCTTTAATAACGGCATTCGCCATCTGTTATTGTACATTTATTTTACCACATTAGGTTTTTTTCGTACTTTTGCACTTTCTTTTTAGAATGAAAATATGCTTATTAAGCTCTACAACGACAACCCTAACGTGCGCGAAGTGAGACGTGTAGCCGACGCGCTACGCGACGGAGAGGTAGCCATCCTGCCCACCGACACGCTCTACGCCTTCGCCTGCTCGATGGAGCACAAACGCGCCGTCGAGGAGATTGCAACGCTCAAGGGATTCAAACTGAAACAGGCCAAGTACGCGATGCTCTGCTCCGACTTGAGCATGGCCAGCGAATATGTCCGCGCCATGGACCGCGACACCTTCGCACTGCTCAAGCGGTCGCTGCCCGGTCCCTTCACCTTCATCATGGAGGCCGCCGGTGCCGTGCCGCGCAACTATCAGAACCAAAACCACACCATCGGCATCCGCGTGCCCGACAACAATATCGCACGTGCCATCATCGAAGAGCTGGGATCACCGCTCATCAGCACCTCGGTACGCCCCATCGGCGAGGAAGACGGCGAGGTGGAGAACTACACCGACCCCGACCTCATCCACGACCGTTTCGGCAGCCGTGTGTGGGGAGTCATCGACGGCGGCATTGCCGACGCCGAACCTTCGACGGTGGTCGACTGCTCCGACGGCATCGAGCTGGTACGCCAAGGGAAAGGAGAAATAGAATTATAATAAGCTGTGAGCTGTAAGCTTTAAGTTTTAAGTACTACACAGGTTAACGACAGTTTACTTAAAACTCACAGCCTAAAACTTTAAACCAATAATGAAACAGATACTGAAAGCCGCCGAGCTCACCTCGGCTGTCAACGCCGCCCGCCAAGAGGGCAAGCAGATAGGTCTCGTGCCCACCATGGGTGCCCTCCACGAGGGTCACCTCTCGCTCATCGAGCGCGCACTGAAGGAGAACGACCTCGTCGTGGTCTCCCTCTTCGTCAACCCCATCCAGTTCAACAACAAGGAAGACCTGGAGAAGTACCCCCGCACCATCGAGGCCGACCTGGAGTTAATTAAGAATTTAGAATTAAGAATTAAGAATGAGGCCAAAGCCTCCACTCTGCTGGCCTTCACGCCCACGGTGGACGAGATGTATCCGCAGGGTGAGCCCAAGGAGGTCTACCACTTCGGCCCCATCGAGGAGGTGATGGAAGGGCCGCGCCGTCCGGGTCACTTCAGCGGTGTCGCCGTGGTGGTGCGCCGTCTGTTCGACCTGGCACAGCCCCACCGCGCCTACTTCGGCGAGAAGGACTACCAGCAGATCGCCGTCATCCGCAACCTCTTGGAGCAGCTTAACGCCAACCCAGGCTCTGGGTATCCCATCGAATTGGTCCCCTGCCCCATCGTGCGTGCCGACGACGGTCTGGCTCTGAGCAGCCGCAACATGCGCCTCTCGCCTGCCGCCCGCCAGATGGCCCCCGCCATCAACGCCACCCTCGAGCAGGCCGCCGAGATGGCCGAGTACGAGGAGGTCGACGACGTGAAGGAATGGGTGCTCGACACGCTGGCCTCGTGGCATGAGGTCAATGAGTGCGGCGAAGGCTTGCAGTTCGAGCCCGAATACTTCGAGATTGTCGACGCCATCACTCTCCAGCCCATCGCCGACTGGGACGAGGCCGGCGAGCTCGGTGCCGTAGGCTGCATCGCCGTCTGGCTTGACGGCGTCCGCCTAATCGATATTGTGAAATTCTAAGAAAGATAGAGAAGGGAACCTCGCGGTTCCCTTCTCTGTTATTTCAGCATCCAGTTGACGCCTACCGCTGCATAGGTTTGGAGCATCCCCATCTCAATACCTGCGGTAGCGCTAATGCCAGCTTGTGCGCTAAGCTGCAAGTCGGGCTTGACCTGATACAGCATCTCCAGACGCCCATCGCCATTCTCGACACCGGCACTGAACAGCATTCGGTCGGTAGCCAGCCAGCGGGCAAAGAGGCTGTAGCAGATATAGTCGTACTCTGACCTGACAGCAACCCGAGTGGGGGCAACGTCGATGCCCACCGAATAATCTAGTGTCCAGCGACGTCCAAGTCGGTTGCGAAACTGCAAATCCAATCGTGGCGCAATGTAATTGATGTAGAAATTGCCGTTGTGCACCGACATCAGGGTACTCAAACCTGCGGCAAGGGCCATACGCGGCACCCATGGATCCCCTCCACCTTGATAGAAGTAGAACTTGGCACCAATGCAGGGAGAAAAAGCCTTCCCATACTCATTGATGATGGTGTCGCCGAAATTGCTAATACTATGACTATAAGCCCCGTCGACAGAAGCATTCAGCTCAAAGTATTGGCCTAAGCCGTAGCGTAGACTCACCCCCGCACCATAGTTATTGTAGATGTTTTTTCCTTGCAGGTAGTCGTTTTCAAGTGTATAAAGTGTGGATTCGAAGCCCAGGTAATCCCATGTGAGGGCACCGCTCAGCTGTAGATGTCCGGCACCGACGGTGTTAGGTCCGGAGGTGGCGAGCAATGGATTTGTATCAGGCTGACAGGTCTGGTGCAGCAGGTCAATCTGTGCGTTAGCTGGGTTAACGCCGACGAGGGCTACGGCAGCAAAGAATGCCAATGCGGAAACAAGGGTTTTTTGATTCTTTTTCATTGTCAGTTTTATTTAGAGGTTAAAGGAACAATGTCATACCGTGCATATAGAGTGTTTCACCTGTCAGTGGATCGCGGTAAGAGGGCAGGAAGTTCATGAAGAAGCGCACGCCGTGCAGCAGACCGAGCACATCGGTGGAGAGCGATATTCCCAGTTCCAGCTTCCACGGCAACAGTGAGGGGTCATTCGGGTTGGTCCCATCACCACGGCCATTGACATTAAGGTATGTATTTCCATCTTGTTGAACATAGTGAGCCCAGGTTGTATTGGTATGGATAAAACTCCCAAAAGAGTATCCCGCAAAGAGGTCAAAGGTGACGCCCAACAGGCGCGGCTCACGCTTCACAGGATACCAGGTAGCCTGCAGCGGCACACCGATGTAATGACGCATAGCGTAGGCACTTTGACGCCCCTCCACAGCACCACTCTCGAAAACGATGCCGTCAGTGCTATAGGTCTCGTTGGAAAACACATTATTGACCTTGACGGCATAATAGAGCGGATCCCAACAGAGGTCATAGCGCAGGCCGGTACCTAGACGCCAATGGGGCGACACGCGCCAGTCCAACATCAGTGGCACCTGCAACTGTAGACCATATTTGCTGTAGTAGGGCGATGGGTTATTGTCGCTATTGTAGAAAGTGGCGCCGGCCGAAATGCCCAGAGTGAGGCTCATACGGGATTGTTCTTTCCACCACAGGCTGTCAGCCACACGGGTACTGTCGGGCAGCGACGGCAGCGACGGCAACTCTATTGAGCGCTGCAACATCATCTGCGCGTTGGCAGTGAGCAACAGACCCACAGCTGCGAATGTCAATAGAAAACGTTTCATATCACTTTAGTTATTTAGATTACAGAATATTAAAGGCCAACACAGTGCCCTCCATCAGGCTGGGTTCGGCCGGGCGGAAGAGGCTGCTGAAGAAGCTGCGCTTGCGCTCCCGCGGCTTGACGGGGGTCGGCTTCTCAAGAGTGGGTTCGACGGTCTGTGCTATTGAGACCACCGGTTGGGCAATCACTTCTATCTGATTATTGACGGGGGCTTCCACCGGTTCCTCTACCGGAGGCTCCTCTTCTACAGTTTCTTCGACAAAATACTCCTCTACAGCTACCGGCTCCACCTGTTCCTCCACGACAGGTTGCATTGCCACCGCCTTAACGCGTCCACGATGCACCACCGGTTTGGCATCTACTGCAGCTGTCGGTTCAGCTGGTAGCACCACCTCCGGCAACACCACCTCCGGCACCTCGGCCTCGGCCACCACCGTTGCGCTCTCTCCCGTGGGGATGAACCAAACACGCACGGCGGTGCCGATGAAGAAGAGTACGCAGGCTGCTGCGGCCACCCGGGCACCCCACCACCAGAAACCGTGCCTTCCACTTTCCACTTTCCGCTTTCCGCTTTCCCCTGCCATGCGGTCGATCATGTCGCCCAGCTCCTGCTGGCGGCGTGCGTCACGTCCGGCATGCTCCACTTCGGCCAGCAGCTGCTCCACACCGGCCTCTGGCCACTGGCCACTGGCCACTTTATTACTATCGGTTTTCATATTCCAGTATCATTTGTCTCAGTGAACTATACGCCCTTGAGAGGAGGGTGTAGACGTTGCCCTGAGTGACGTGTAATGCAGCGGCTATCTGGTCAGTGTCGGCCGCATCGTAATGCTTCATACGCACAGCCAGTGCCTGTCGCTCGGGCAACTGGTCGATAAGGCGCAGGGCTAGCTGCAGACGTTCCTCGTCAACATGGCATTGTTCATCGGCCATAGCCATCGTGCGCTCGTCGATTTCCACCGTGGGCTTGCGTTTACGCAGCAGGTCCACACAGCGGCGTTTGACCAGCATGATGCACCATGCCTCGCGATTGACGACACGACGAAGCTTCTCGCGCTCCTCCCATAGGGTCACGAAACAATCCTGTACCACGTCGGCAGCAACATCCTCGCTGCCTAGCAGGTGCTCGGCCATGCGCTGCATGGCAGGCTGCAAGGGCAGAAAATCGTGCTTGAACTGGGTTGTTTCGTCGCGTTTCATACCATGTAGTCGTACACGATCGTGAAATCTTACACGGACAACCCTAAAAAAATTTTCTAGATGAGCGACCGCAGGGCCAGTTCATAGCCCTGAAGGCCGAGGCCGCAGACCATGCCACGGCAAGCGGAGGTAATTAAGGAATGATGCCGATATTCTTCTCGAGCAAA
>JAEEGK010026763.1_pt1 | contig 11709 bp, 14 predicted proteins | sample 8958771 | NCBI WGS metagenome assembly JAEEGK01 (sample SAMN16246547, study PRJNA631951) | gut metagenome | biome: gut microbiome; feature: rumen; material: SC-attached | host: Bos | place: Iran: Karaj | collected 2018-10 | reverse complement strand
ATATTCATTACATGCTTGATTTTATAACCCAGCAGAGAGAGAGTCTTATCAAGAACATCAAGAAAAACATAAGCACGCAGATTTCCAATATGCGCATAGTTGTAAACTGTAGGACCACAGCCGTAAAAACCAACCTGTCCTTCAACAATCGGCTTAAACTCCTCCATTTTGCGTCCCATAGTATTGTATAATCTCAGTGCCATAATATATCTCCTCATGCCGGTGGTTGAGCCAGTCGAAACCACCTTTTTTAGGGGGAAGTCTCCCCCCGCTCTTATTGGAAATCCGTTAAAAAACGGGCTGCGACAGCGGGCCGTTTTAGGATCCTCCTCCAAAATGCGCACAGACGGGCTATGCCCGGCTGTCCCTCTCACCTAGGGGCTGCACCCCTAAAACCCGCTTTAATTCTTTTAATTATACAATTTTCCGACTTCTTAAACAACACACACCTTTTCCCAAACCCTTTTTCACATTATAATAAAACCATGATAGATTTCCTTGCATCAATGCTAAAAACTGCAAAAATACCTTACAAAGAAAACGAGCCTCTCGCTCCAAAATCTACGTTTAAAGTAGGCGGTACTGCAAGATTATTTATCATGCCGGAAACTCCCGAACAACTCGAATCTGTAATAAGCGCAGCCCGCTCCTCTGAGCTACCTTTTTTCGTTACCGGAGGCGCAAGCAACGTAGTTTACCCGGACGGAGCTTACGAAGGTGCAATAATTTCCACACAGCAAATCAAAGAAATCTTTTATGACCCGGACGAAACTACACCAGACGGTTCAGTTTTGGTTACCTGCCAGTGCGGAGTTCCAATGGCAGCCTTTGTGGATTTCTGTACAAAAAAGAACCTCAGCGGCGCAGAACAGTTTGCAGGCTTACCTGGAACCGTTGGCGGTGCCGTTTACATGAACGCACGCTGTTTTGATCGTTCTGTAAGCGATCTGCTATATTCAACCACTCATATCGAATTTACAGGTGCAAAATCAAAGCTAGTTGAACTTCCATTTAATACCTCAGACTGGGACTATAAAAAGTCTCCATTCCAGGCTCATACAGAGGCAGACGGCTCACAGATTACTCAGCGCTATATCACCCAGGCAACCTTCCGTCTTACACCAGCCGGCGCCGCCGCCCACGACCGCATAACTGCCGACTGCAAAAAATATATCGCCGAACGCGTAGATAAAGGCCACTTCAAATACCCGAGCGCCGGCAGCGTTTTCAAGAACAACCATGACTTCGGCGCCCCAAGCGGCAGGCTTATAGACGAATGCGGCCTCAAAGGTCTTACAATAGGGGGCGCTCAGATCGCTCCATTCCACGGTAACTTTATTATAAACACCGGCAGCGCCACCTCTGCAGACATCCGCGCCCTTGTAGAAGCCGCACAAAAGGCAGTTCACGAAAAATTTGGATTTGACCTTGAACCAGAAATCATTTTTGTATAAAACGCTCTTTTCACTTTAACTAAACTTAAATTAGGTCGATAATTAACCATACAGTAAATAAACATACATTGACAAACCAAGATTGTAAATTTATACTTATATATTGATAATATCTAGGAGAGTAAGCTCTTGCTGCAGTTACAGATTGTTAGTTTCAGAAAAGGTTCATATCTCGTCGTAGAAGGCAAGGAAAACACAGACCACTTCTACATTATACAAAAAGGAAACGTGCAGTGCATTAAGGCTTCTGGCTCAGGGCTTGCTCCAACTGTATATGGTCCGGGAGACTTCGTTGGTGTAGTTCCATGTATGTCAGACCATCTTCAGATTGAAACTGCCATTGCTTTAACAGATGTAATGGCTATTTCTGTCCGCAAGGATCAGTATCCGGAACTTATTTCTCAGAACACACCTGTTGCTCTTAAAATCATCAAAACCTTTGCAAACCGCATGCGTGTAATGAACGAAATGCTTACAAAAGCAACCCTTCATTCTGTAGTTCAGGACACCTATGAACAGATTTTCAAGGTTGCAAGCTTCTACGAAAAAAATTCATTACCAGATGTAGCTGTTTTTGCATATTATCAGTATCTTAAAACAAAGCCGGAAGGCCCTAATGCAGACCTTGCAAAACAGCAGTTTGTAGCATTAAAACCTAAAACTCATGCAGTTTATTTTGAACCAACAGCTGAATCTTCAAGACAGTATCCAAAAGATACAATGATTTTCTCTGAAGCTCAGACTGGTTCAGATATGTTTATTATCCAGAGAGGTGAAGTTTCAATCACTAAGGTTGTAAACGGAAACGAAGTAACTCTCGCCGTACTTAAAAAGGGAGATATGTTTGGTGAAATGGCACTTATCGAAAACAAGCCACGTTCAGCAAATGCTCTTGCTCACAGCGACTGTACTCTTATGGTTATCAACCGTTCCAACTTCAATCAGATGGTAGCAACACAGCCTCAGCTGGTAGCAAAGCTTACAACTACCCTTGCAGACCGCTTGTGGTCTATGTACCGCCAGCTCGATAATGCAACACTTACAGAGCCACTTGCAAAAATGCTCGATATGCTTTCACTTCAGCTCGAAAAACAGCGTGTTAAAATTGGTCTTTCTAAGGTTTCCATGCAGACAGAATTTACTCCAAAAGACCTTGCAAACATGTGTGGACTCGCAAGCCAGTATCAGGCTAAGGCTATTTACGATTTTGAACAGTACGACCAGATTCGCATAGAAAATGGAAAGATTTTCATAAAAGACGCTCAGGAGCTTATGAAAGCTGCTGCCTTCTATCGTAAACAAAATAAATAATCTAAACCAATTATCTTCCGATAATTAAGTATGATTTCTTTAAAGAAAAAAATCGCTTTTCTCATTACATTTACAGCAGTATCATTGTATTTAACTGCAGAAAGTCTTCCACACGGCTATAAAAACATTATGCTTGGCATGAGTCTGGAAGAAACAAAGGAAAATCTTGTTAAAGACCCTGATTTTGGCTATCACGGAGACAGAGACGTTTCCCTTATTCCTAATTCAAGCAAAACACTCATAGAAACCGATGCAGAACACGGACTGGGCTCAAATTTTCTTACCCGCTGCTGGTTCCAGTTTACCTTTGATGAGCTTTACATAATTACAATTAATGTAAATCCCGAAAAAATGGATTATTACAGCATCTTTACAAAGCTCACAGAAAAATACGGAGAACCTACAAGCTTTAATCCACAGTCTGCAACCTGGAAGGATGATGAAGTAACAATGAGCCTTGAAAAGCCTCTTACCCTTAAATATATAGACAACAAGCTTTTTGAGCAGACTCAAAATTACTCAAATATTCAAAAATCTCCTACTGAAATTACCCGCGACATGTTTCTGGATGATTTATAATAGCAAATCCGTTAAAAAACGAGCCGAATAGGGTCGTTTTAGGATTTACCATAAAAGGTGACAACTATGTTTAATTCAAAAAAATCACTAATATTAATTGCCCTTCTTTTTGCCTGCATCTCTCTTGCTTCCTGCAAAACAAAAAAACTACCCATAAAGGATATAAAAATAGTACGTCAGGATGGTACTGAATTTATAGTTGCTGCTGAAATAGCCGAAAAACAAGAAGACCGCAATCATGGCTTTATGGAACGTAAAAATATCCCGGATGGAACCGGCATGCTGTTTGTTTTTGAAAAAGACCAGATTCTTTCCTTCTGGATGAAAAATACACCCCACCCGCTTTCCATCGCCTATATAGATTCAAAAGGAAAAATCAGAAATATTTATGATATGACTCCCTACAGTCTGTCATCAATTATTAGTACAGTTTCTGTAAGATATGCCCTCGAGGTTCCACAGGGCTGGTACAAAAAAAACGGCATCACCGAAGGTGACGCCGTAATTCTTCCTTAAAAACTGTCATGCTGAACTTGTTTCAGCATCTATTCCTCTATCTCAAGTTTCGCTAATTCACTCGCTGCAATTCTATCCTTAGGGTCAAACTCAAGCACCGCAGTAAAGTAATTACGTGCTTCCTGTTTATTTCCCATTGCAAGAGCAAGATATCCAAGATTTGAAATAATCTTTGTGCTTTCCGGCTCAAGAGAAAAAGCCTTCAAAAGACATTTCTTTGCCTCAGAAAAATCCTTTTCCTGAACATAACAGAGCGAAAGCTCATTATAAGTATCTGCGTTAGTATCTCCACCGCATTTAAGAGCCTCAAGAAAGGCCTGTTTAGCTTCTGAATATCGTTCAAGACGGCGCAAGCCCCAGCCCAGCATAAACCAGCCGTTCCAAACCTTAGGATTACTCTGCAAAAAGTCTCTAACCTGCTCAAGACCTTTTTCTTCCTGCCCGCTTGAAATTAAATCATAAGCAGCCTTAAAGGCTTCATCATCCATATTCTGATTATTAATATTATTGATGATTTCCTGGGCACGCTCCTTTTTGTAAACACCATTTTCGCCCATATCTTCGTCACTTGTCTCACAGGTAAGCGCAAGATAAGTTTCAAATGCATCCTTTGCTTCACGGTATTTATGCTGCTTCATGTAATAAAAGCCAACATTAAAATATACATCCGGAAGCGGTGGTTCAGCATTCATTGCCTGTTCATAATATGAATACGCATCTGCATCATAAGCATCAGCGTCATCAAAAAGACCAGAATTTCTGTAAGAATCCGCGCGCTGATCAAGGAACAATGCCATATTAAGAATTATTGCAACATCCTCAGGATCAAAGCCAATAAGTGCGCGGAAGATTTCTTCTGCAAGGTCAAAATCTTCGTTCTTTGTCTTAAGAATTGCTGCTTCACAAAGCTCCTTTTTAAGATTTGGCTTTACCTTTTTGAGAATTGAACGGTAATAATCAAGATGTTCATTTTTGCTGTCGTAAGCAAGAATTGTAAGCATTCCGGCAAGAATCTGTTCTGCATTTATTTCCTTAGGATTAAAATCAGCTTCATTCTCACCAATTTTCTTCTGAACAGGCAATGGAATTGTAGGATCAATTTCGAATGAACTGTTCGAAGACATTTCTAATTTAGGAATGTTAATAAAATAAATAGATTCCAATGGGTTTGAAGGATTCATAATATACCACTTATAAAAAAGATTTTAGTTTGTTGTTGTGCTTTTTGGTGCAGCAGGTGCTGTCATTCTTGCTGCAGCAGCCATTGTCTGTGTCATTGCAGCAGTCTGAGCAGCCTTCTGTGCTGCAGCAATATCAGCTGCCTTCTGTTCAGCAGCAGCCTTTTTAGCAGCAGCTTCAGCTTCAGCCTTTTCTGCAGCAGCCTTGTTGTTAATCTGATTCTGAATCAACTGCTTTTGATATGATGTAATATAACTGTTGATGTGGAACTTATAAGTCATAGGAATTTCATCAGGTATAAATTCAATATGTACGATTGAAATATCTTTACGGCCTGGTAAAAAGTCTGACTGTTTGATTATTCCCTGAAGAGAAATCTTTTCATTAGTATCCATAAAGAACAGACGTAAATCTACAGCCTTATTCTCAAGGAATTTAGGAATACCAACAAGCATTGCCTTTGCACCACCAAAAGACAAATCCTTTAAGATACACTTTCGTGGAACCCCGGCTATAAAAATATAAGATTCTTCCTTTGGAATATTCAAAAGACGCAATGAGTTCTCATTAATTGCAATACGCTCTTCCTTACGGTTCTGGAAGTTCTCATTAACCTCAATAAACTCACCTATGCGAAGAATCAAATCATCAGGCGGTCTCTGAGTAAAGTTAAGTGTAAGCATTGCAAGCTCGTTAGAATTCTGAAACGGCTTTATATCATATACAGTACAGTTTACCGAAAACTGAATAGGTTCATTATTCTGGTCAAAAAAACAATAGCGTATACTTATAGGAGCTGTTCTGTTCTTTTGAACAGTTGTATATATTCCGCTTGCAGTTCCAATAATAACCTTTGCCTGCTGCAGAGATGAAGAATTAATGATACAAGGCCACTGTCCACCATTACTTTTGAGATATATCTGACGAGGATCTATTCTAAGAGACTTAAGATTAGCTTTTGTAAAAATTATTTCCTTATCCCGATAATAATCGTAATACCTGGAAATATGATGGCTGGTTGCAACACTCATTGTTCTAATATTATATTTCAACTTGTCTTTTCTTTCAAGGCAATCAAAAATTATTCCCTTTAAAAAATAAAAACCGTCACCCTTATTGATGACGGTTTACAAAAGTCTGTATTACAGAACTTACTCAGCAGCAGATTCAGTAGCTGGAGCTTCTTCTGCAGGAGCTTCTGTAGCAGCTGCTTCTTCAGCAGCAGGCTTAGCCTTTCTTGCTTCTACGCGAGCTTCATTCTTGAGCTTAGCGTTACAGAATTTACAAACTTTTACAGTCTGACCATTAATTTCCTTTTCCCAAAGAACTTTAATATCTTCTTTTCCACAGATAGCACAAGTTCCTCTTCCGTGTGCAGGTAATGATCTAATTCCAGATCCACGATGGTTCTTTGACATATTAAACTCCTATTTAGCTTAGTTAGCAGGAGCTTCTTCTTTCTTTTCAGAAGCTTTCTTTGTAGTTTTCTTTGGCTTTGCCTCAGAACTTGCATCTTTAGCCTTTGCTGCAGGCTTTTTAGCCTTTGGTTCAGCTTTCTTAGCAGGCTTTTCTTCAGACTTTTCAGCATCAAGCTTATAGTCTACCAGCTCAAGAATTACAACATCTGCAGCATCGCCCTGACGATATCCAAGCTTAAGAACACGTGTATAACCACCGTTTCTTTCCTTCATGCGAGGACCAATCTCAGTGAAAAGCTTGTTCAAGATTTTTTCATCCTGAATAAACTTTGCAGCTTCACGACGATTGTGTACAGTATCTTCTTTTGCTCTTGTAATGAGCTTTTCAGCTGACTTTCTTACTTCAAGAGCCTTAGATTTTGTTGTAGTAATACGCTCATATCTGAAGAGCGAAGTTACCATATTGCGTGACATAGCACGGCGGTGTGCTGTTGTACGTGAAAGCGGATTAAAACCATTTCTATGATTCATCGTTTTCTTCCTTCTGCTTAATTATATTGGCAGCATTCTTCAGATGACTGTAATCTGTCATACCAAGTGTAAGGTTCCATTCCTGGAGCTTTTCCTTGATTTCCTGCAGACTCTTCTTTCCAAAGTTTCTTGTCTTTGCAATGTCATCTTCAGTCTTCTTAGTTAATTCGCCGATTGTACGAATATTTGCATTCTTTAAACAATTTGATGAACGTACTGAAAGTTCAAGCTCCTCAACAGGAGTATCAAGAATCTGTTTGATTCTCTCATCACCTTCGTCGCCTTCATCTCCACCAGAAATCTCACTGTCATTGAAGTTGATAAAGATAGCAAAGTGATCTTTAGCAATCTTAGCAGCTTCACCAAGTGCATTTACAGGTGAAATTGTTCCATCAGTCCAAATCTCAAGAACAAGCTTGTCGTAGTCATTGCGCTGACCAACACGGCAAGGCTCAATAGAATATTTTACTTTTGGAACAGGAGTGAAAATGGCATCCATAGGAATTGTTCCAACAACTTCTATGTAATGTTCATTCGTTTCAGCAGGTACGTATCCTCTACCAAGGTCAACCTGAATTTCAATATCAAGCTGAGCGCCTTCCATCATTGTAAAGATAACCTGATCCTTAGTTTTGACTTCGAGCTGTCCTTCCTTAGCAAAATCATCACTCTTTACTACGCCAGGACCTTTGAATTCATACTGAATAGTGTCTGATTCAACATCCTCTGGCAAGCACAACCGTATCATCTTAAGACTATTGATAATCTCAAGTGTATCTTCAGCTACATTTGGAATTGCTTCAAATTCGCTGGAAATTACATGTGAAATTCCACTTTCATCATAAGATGTAATACGGATAGAGGTAATTGCATAACCTTGGATAGATGACAACAATACTCTTCTTAAAGTGTTTCCAACTGTTGTACCAAAACCTGTTTCAAACGGGTAGGCATAAAACTTCTGATAATTCGGATTGGTACTGTCAATCGGTTCAAATGAAATACCTTTAGGTTTTTTGAAACCTTTAAGCAAGTTTTTGCGAGCCATCTAAACTCCTCTTTATTATTTAGAATAATATTCAACAATAAGGTTCTCTTTAACTGCGTAGTCAATATCTGAACGTGCAGCCAAGCTTACAACCTTTCCAGTAAATTTTTCAGCATCTACTTCGAGCCAACCAGGAACAACTTTGTCGCCATTAGCGAGTACCATTGTCTTGATACCTGCAGAAGCTTTGCTTTCTTCTTTGATGGAAATTACATCGCCTACTTTTACGAGGTAAGAAGGAATATCAACCTTCTTTCCATTTACAGTAATGTGGCCATGATTTACCATCTGTCTAGCCTGCTGACGAGTCTTTGAGAATCCCATTCTATAAACAACATTGTCAAGACGAGATTCAAGAATCTGCAGCAAAACTTCACCAGTTACGCCAGTCTTTTTTGTAGCCATTACATAGTACTTGCGGAACTGCTTTTCGAGAACACCATAGATGAAGCGGAGCTTCTGCTTTTCTGTAAGCTGAAGACCGTATTCAGACTTCTTAGCGCGTCTAACTTCTTTCTGATTTCTCTTTGATTCCTTTGTATAACCCATTACAACCGGGTTGATACCCAAGGCTTTACATCTCTTTAAGAGAGGCTGTGTGCTTTTACCCATAACGTATTCTCCTTAAGATTTACATGCGTCGAGTCTTACGAGGACGACAGCCATTGTGAGGAATTGGAGTAACATCAGAAATAGACTTTACTCTCAAGCCCATAGCACCAATAGAACGGATAGCGTTTTCACGACCCATTCCTGGTCCCTTTACATATACGTGAACTTCACGCAAACCGTAACTAGCAGCCTTCTGAAGTGCTGTTTCAGCAACTGACTGAGCTGCAAATGGAGTAGATTTCTTTGCTCCACGGAATCCAAGACCGCCAGAAGATGCCCAAGAAAGAGCATTTCCTTTCATGTCTGTTACAGTTACGATAGTATTATTGAACGTAGCCTGGATATATACATTTCCTTCGTATACGCTCTTTTTTTCCTTTCGTTTCTTAACGGTAGCCATTATCTATCCTCCGCCTTATGCTTTCTTCTTGTTAGCAACAGTCTTCTTCTTACCCTTACGAGTACGTGCATTTGTACGAGTTCTCTGACCGCGTACTGGAAGACCTCTCTTGTGACGAAGACCACGATAGCAACCAATATCCATTAAACGCTTAAGGTTAAGACCGATTTCAGAACGGAGACGTCCTTCAGTCTTGTATTCAGCGTCCATGATCTCACGAATTCTAGCCAATTCATCCTGTGTAAGATCATTTGCCATTTTAGCTGGATCGATCTTAGCTTTTTCGCAGATTTCTGCTGCTGATGAACGGCCGATACCATAAATATAAGTTAAAGCAACAACTGTGTGCTTATTAGGGATATCAACTCCCGCAATTCGAGCCATCTGTTTCTCCTTAAGCCTTAGCCCTGTCTCTGCTTATGTTTTGGGTTTGAACAAATGATACGAATAATACCATTTCTCTTAATAACCTTACACTTGTCACAGATAGGTTTTACACTGGTTCGTACTTTCATATAAAAGCCCCCATGAGAATATTTTTTACCGAATCTTAGGCACCTCGCAATGAGAGCAATTCGGTAAAAGATAATATATCACATATTCCCAGTTCTTTTCTACTGCTAATTCGCGAATTTTCTAAAATTTCTTTTAGAGACTTCGTGATCTGATTTTGCCCTTCTTAGTAAGTCCTTCGTGGTGATGCATTTTAAGGAGAGCCTCAACCTGACTCATTGTATCAAGATCAACACCAATCAAAATGATAAGTGAAGTTCCGCCCATAAGCTGACTGATTGACTGTGGGAATCCAAACCAGTTCTGAACAAGTGTTGGAATAACAGCAATCAAAGCAAGGAACAATGCACCAGGTAATATAAGTCTATTCAATATTTTAGTCAGATATTCTTCTGTCTTATCTGTGCGAACACCCGGAATGGAGCCGCCGTTTTCACGGATGTTCTTTGCAATTTCTGTAGGGTTCAGGGTTACCTGAGTGTAGAAGTATGCGAAGAAGATAATGAGAATAACTAACACTATTGTATACCAAAGTCCGTTAGGAGTAAGAACGCGTGCAATTGAGCCTACCCATCTTGCAGAGTTTTCACCCTTAGCGAATGACTGAGCAATCATCAATGGCATAGTAAGAATTGAGTTAGCAAAAATCAAAGGAATAACGTTTGAAGGATTAACCTTAAACGGAATGTAAGTAGACTGGCCACCGTACATCTTTCTTCCAACTACGCGCTTAGCATAGTGAACTGGAATCTTTCTCTGACCTGATTCTTCAAAAATTACAAGACCGATAATTGCAATGAACATGATAATTACAAGGATAACAAATACAAGCTGAATCTCGCCGGCCTTTACTTTCTGTGAAAGCTCTACGATTGCATTAGGCAAGCGGGCTACGATACCTGCAAAAATCATCATTGAAATACCATTTCCTATACCACGAGCTGTAATCTGGTCGCCTAACCAAACAGTAACCATAGAACCAGTTGTAACAGTTACGAGGAAGAGAGCCTTGAAAGCCATCTTGTTCTCGAGAACGATACAACCAGGGATACTGTTTGCATAAACTGACATACCCCAGGCCTGGATAACACAAACAATGATTGTTCCAATACGTGTGTACTGAGCAATCTTTCTCTGTCCACCATCTTCCTGAGATATGCGTTTAAGAGCAGGGAAAATAATCACAGCAAGCTGCATAATAATCTGCGTTGAGATATAAGGCATTACACCAAGCATCAAGATAGAGAAGTTTGAGAAAGCTCCTCCTACGAAGAAGTCCATATAACTTGCGAATGAATTCTTATTCTGCGCAGCTAAATCGTCAAAGTATTTAATAAGAACATTTGCATCAATTCCTGGTACTGTAAGTACAGATCCCAAACGGAAAACTGCAAGAATCAGGAATGTAAAGAACAAACGATCTCTTATTTCTTTAACTTTAAACATATTTACAATTGGATTGCTTGCCATGTTCTACTCCGCCTTATTTTGCTTCTTCAGCAGCAGCTTCAGCAACTTTTACTGAACCGCCAGCCTTTTCGATTTTTGCTTTTGCAGACTCAGAAACCTTATCAACAACTACGTTCAATTTCTTTGTAACTTCGCCGTTTCCAAGAATCTTAACAAGCGGATTGCTCTTCAATGAAAGGAATCCCTTTGCAGCAAGAGCTGCCTTGTCTACAGTTGCGCCATCATCGAATTTAGCATCAAGAAGCTCAACATTTATACATACATATTCTTTCTTAAAAGGATAGTTTGAGAAACCTTTGCGTGCAATACGTCTGTAAAGAGGCATCTGTCCACCTTCAAAACCTACGTAAGGACCTGCCTTACCAGATCTTGACTGCTGACCTTTGTTACCCTTACCAGCAGTTGTACCGAGTCCTGAAGAAGAACCACGACCAACACGCTTAGGATTTTTGTTAGCACCCTGAGGAGCGCTAAGAATTGGATTATACTCTGCCATTTTAGATCTCCTCTACCTTTACAAGGTGTGATACAGCAGCAACCATACCACGAACAGCATCTGTGTCTGGGAGTGTATTAGAAGAAGAAATCTTCTTAAGTCCAAGACTGCGAACTGTCGCTTTCTTTTCTGGTTTCTGACCAATTACGCTTTTAATTAATGTAACTTTCAACTGCTTAGCC
>JAEEGK010026762.1_pt1 | contig 11710 bp, 9 predicted proteins | sample 8958771 | NCBI WGS metagenome assembly JAEEGK01 (sample SAMN16246547, study PRJNA631951) | gut metagenome | biome: gut microbiome; feature: rumen; material: SC-attached | host: Bos | place: Iran: Karaj | collected 2018-10 | reverse complement strand
CAAGGAATGTCCTATCACCTTCCGCGACATAGCCTATGCCAAGACCGTACTGATAGAAAAACTGAAGACTATTTATCATACACGTGTGAGCTATCCGGAACTGAGGAAGTAGCATCATTGCACAAACACGCCCCTTAATGTGCATAAACCTGCACAAAATTGCACATCTGTGCAAGTTTATGTGCAATTATCGTTAAACTTCGTTAACTTTGTGTGCGTAAACAGCATTATAGCAAACAATACTTTTACCTTTGCAGCCGATTTTATTAAAAATTGTTTAAAGGATATGAAAAAATTACATGCGATGCTTGCCTGCGTGATGCTGACAGCAGCAACAACAACTGCCACGGCTGGTGGTATCTTAACCAACACGAACCAGAGTATTGACTTCCTGAGAAACCCTGCGCGCGATGCTGCCATCGGACTTGACGGTGTCTACAGCAATCCCGCCGGCGTAGCCTTCCTCCCCGAAGGATTCCATCTCGGCATTAACTGGCAATACGCACACCAGACCCGCACCATCGAATCCACGAATCCCATTTTCGCCTTAGGACGTAAGAACAACAGCGCTATGACCAAGACCTTTGAGGGCGTGGCCGATGCACCCGTGATCCCCTCCATACAGGCTGCATACAATAAAGGAAACTGGAGCGCACAGTTCAACTTCTCCATTCCTGGCGGCGGTGGCAAGTGCGAATTTGCCGATGGCCTCGGCTCCTTCGAGAGTGTGGTGGGCAATATTGCTTCACAACTCAGCGGCCTCGACCAGCTGGCCACGCAGTTAGGGCAGCCGGCCCCAGGAGTCTCCGGCTATGATATGGACGGCTACATGGAAGGCCGAAACTACTACTTCGGATTTCAACTTGGTACGGCCTACAAGATTACGAAGGACTTATCGGTCTATGGCGGTCTGCGACTGCTTTACGGCACAGCCACCTATAAGGCCAAGATCAGCAATATCCAGGTGAAGACGGCCAATGGCTACGTGGACTTCGGCAGTTTCCTCCAGTCGGCAACAGCAATGGTCGACGGCGGCATCACGACGGTTAGCAACGGTCTGGCACAAGTCAATGCCGGCATTGCCCAGTATGAGGCTGCCGGTGTACCCGTCCCCGCTCAGCTTTCTGCCCAGAAGGCACAGTTGGAGGCGTCTAGTCAGGCGCTGCAGGGCACGAGCGAGCAGCTGAATAAACTCCAGAAATACTCTCAGGGTGTAAACCTGCTCTGTAACCAGTCGTCGGTAGGCATCGCCCCAATCATCGGCATCGACTACCGCCTCGGAAAATTCAACTTCGCCGCTAAGTACGAGTTCAAGACGCAAATCCACATGAAGAACGAGTCGACCGTGAACGAAGCCAGTGAGATTCCCGCCGTCAACAAGTTCCGCGATGGTGAGAAGATCGATGAGGACTCCCCCGCACAGCTGGCAATCGGTGCGATGTGGAACGTCACCGACAATGTGCGCTTGAACCTGGGCTACCACCATTTCTATGATACCGACGCCAACTGGTACAACAACACACAGGATCTGCTTGACGGTGGTACCAACGAGTATCTCGGCGGTGCAGAATGGGACATCACAGACAGACTGACGATTTCGGGCGGTGTACAGGTCACCCGTTACCAGCTGACCGACAAGTACATGAACGATATGTCGTTCGTAGTCAACAGCTACAGCCTCGGCTTCGGCTTCAACTACAAGGCTGCCGACAACATTACGCTGAAAGCCGGCTACTTCCAGACAAACTATGAGCACTACGACCGCGTGACCTCAAAGGATCCGCTCATCAGCGACTCCTTCACCCGCACCAACCGCGTACTCGGCATCGGCTGCGACCTGAAGTTCTAAGGATACGAAAGGAACTTTATATTTCCGGACGTGAAACATATGTTTCTACACTGAAAACATATGTTTCTCGCCCGCACTTTTTCTTCGACAAATGAGATTTTTCGTGTGGAGAAGAAAGTTTTTCAAGTGAAGAACGATTATTTCAGTTTTTTTCTTTATCTTTGCAAAGTATTTCAAGCCACTTAAATTTTGGCGACATTGTAAGAACAATGAACCAGAAGATACTCACCATCGTCGTGCCGGTCTATAACATGGAGGACTGTTTGAACCGGTGTCTCGACTCGCTCCTGATCAGCAGTCAGGAGCTGATGCAGATGCTGGAGGTCATCGTGGTGAACGACGGCAGCACCGACGGCACTTCAGCCTTGGCTCACAGCTACGAGGCACGCTTCCCAGGTGTATTCTTTGTAATAGACAAGGAGAACGGCAACAGCGGCTCGTGCATCAATGCCGCCCTCGAGGTGGCTACAGGCAAATACTTCCGGCAGCTCGATGCCGACGACTGGTTGGACACGAAGGTACTGGAACAGTTTATCCCCCTGCTCATGGAGCGTGAGGAGGACTGCGTGAGTACGCCTCACAAGAATGTCTACGACGATGGCGGTTTTACGCTCTACGATGCCCACAGCGTGGTGTTCGGAAGGCAGTATCTGGTTGACGACGTCCATCTGCAGTCGGGTGAAGGCGGCGTGCTGACCATGCACTCCCTCACCTTCAGGCTCGATCTGCTCCGTCGCATCGGGCACCGTCAGCAGGAGAACATCCAATATACCGATATCGAACAGTGCTACTTCCCCCTGACGGCGGCCCGCGACATCGTGTTCTACAATATTTGCCTCTACCAGTATTATCATGGCAGGGAGGGGCAGGCGGTGTCGCCCGGCAATGTCAGAAGGAACAGAAGTCACATGCTGCGGGTGACGCAGCGGCTGGCCGACGACTATGCCGCCCGTCAAACAACGCTCAGTGCCAACCGCCGACGTATTCTCAAACGCCTGATATTACTCACGATGTACCCCGCCTACGTGTATTATCTGCTGTACGACGCCAACGAGCCAGACTTTCTGAAGCTGGACAGACAGGTAACCTCGCTGCCCGATTTGAACAACATGGCCGAAGGTTTCCAGTTAAAGGGCATGCCCTTCGCCAAGTTGTGGCACGATCACGGACTCGTCCCGCAATTCCTTCTCTATGTATGACTATCAGTTAAAAAAACTCATTAAATTATCAAGATTATGGCTTTATTTTTTAAAAAGAAAAGCGGCAAAGCCAAACTGACAAATGAAGAGATTGAGCAGCTGAAGCAGCAGCTCAAGCAGAAAACGGAAGAGATCAAGGAAATCTACAATAAACTGGTGGAGGCTGGAGCTGTGCCTATCCCCGACGATCTCCTCGACGATGTGGCAGGAGGTATTTATCCAACAGCCTTTGCAATATGCTCAAAGGGTGCTGATACTCCTCGATGATGAACCAGAAGATACTCTCCATTGTCGTACCAGTCTACAACATGCAGGACAGCCTTGCCCACTGCTTAGACTCGCTTCTGGTCAGTAGTCAGGAGTTAATGCAGATGTTAGAGGTCATCGTGGTGAACGATGGCAGCTCCGACGGCACCTCGGCCTTGGCTCACGGCTACGAGACACGCTTCCCTGGTGTCTTCTACGTGATAGACAAGGAAAACGGCAATAGCGGTTCGTGCATCAACGCCGCACTCGCTGTGGCCACAGGCAAGTACTTCCGCCAGCTTGATGCCGACGACTGGCTGGACACAGAGGCGCTGGAGCAGTTTATCCCCCTGCTAATGGAGCATGAGGAGGACTGTGTGAGTACACCGCACAATGAATGCTATCCCAACAGCTGTATCAGAGCTGGCGATGCCAGTAGTGTGGCTTACGGTCAGGCTTACTCCATCGACGACATCCGGATGACGCGCGATGAGAAGGGAATGCTCTTCATGCACTCCCTGACCTTCAGGCTCGACCTGCTCAGGCGCTACGGACACCACCAACAGGAAGGCATCTACTACACCGACATCGAACAGTGCTATTTCGCGCTGGCCAATGCCCACGACATCTACTTCTGCGACCTGTGCCTCTATCAGTATCGCCTCGGCTGGGCGGGACAGTCGGTCGTGTTCCCACAATATGTCAAAAACAGGACTCACATGCTCAAGGTGTCAGCAAGACTGCTGGACGACTTTCTCGTCCGGTCTGCCAGCCTGACGGAAAACCGCCAATGCACACTGGCCGATCAGTTATTAGGAGTGCTGAATATGACGTATATGTCGTATCTGTTTTATGCAGCTGACGACCGGGACTTCCTGGCTTTGGACCAGTTGGTTGTGTCGATTCCGGAGATATGCCGTAGGATTGAGTCATACTGGCTCAGGGGTATACCATACATCAAAATGTGGCACGATTTTGGTCTGACACCGACATTTCTTCACCTTGTATGACTATCCGTTCAGAAGCCTCCGAAGTCAGATCCTAAAGGGGATCTACATCGTAATAGATCTGGAGTGAACTATAGCGCTTGTCCTGTAGCATCTGATGCTGGACAAGCGTTAAGTATTTGCGCACCTCGGCCATGTTGATGCCGAGCTCAAACTTCAGGACGAGTTTGCGGATGGCAAGCGACTTCACCTTCGCCACGGCTGGCTTATCTGGACCGAGTACACGAGCCCCGAACCATTGGCGCAGGCGACTGCCTGCCTCAATACCCGCTGCCTCGACGACATTCTCAGTACGGTGTTTCAGATAAACATAGATAAGCCTGTAATAGGGTGGATAGTGGAACTGCTGGCGCTCGGCAATGAGCGAACGGTAGAAACTGCCGAAATCGTTCTGCACTACCTGTCGGATGAGCGGTAGATCCGGACTCTTCGTCTGCAGGATAACAAGTCCCCGCCTACCCTTACGCCCAGCACGGCCGCTGACCTGAGACATCATCATGAAAGCATGTTCGTAGGCGCGGAAATCAGGATAGTTGAGCATGGTGTCGGCATTGAGAATGCCTACAACGGAAACCTTGTCGAAGTCGAGACCCTTTGAGATCATCTGCGTGCCGATGAGCAGGTTGGAACGACCAGCGGAGAAATCGCTGATGATGCGCTCATAGGCCTGACGGCTGCGGGTGGTGTCGAGGTCCATACGGGCGATTCGCGCCTCGGGGAAGATGTCGCGGACCTCAGCCTCCACCTTCTCTGTGCCGTAGCCACGCGTCTGCAAGTCCTTGCACCCACAGGCAGGACACTCCGTTGGTACATGATAGGTATAGCCGCAGTAGTGACACGTCAGCTGGTTCATGTTGCGGTGGAAGGTGAGCGACACATCACAGTGTTGGCAGTGGGGTACCCAGCCGCACTGCTTGCACTCAATCATCGGCGCGTAGCCTCGGCGGTTCTGGAAAAGGATGGCCTGCTCACCATGTTCGAGTGACTCGCGCACCTTCGCCAGCAGCAAGGGTGAGAAAGGGCCATTCATCATCTTGCGGTGCTGCAGGTCCTTGATGTCGACGACCTGTATCTCCGGCAGTTCAATGCCCTTATACCGCTGGAAGAGTTCCACGAGACCGTATTTACCGGTCTTGGCGTTATGATAAGTCTCTAACGATGGTGTCGCCGTGCCGAGCAACACCTTCGCACCGGTCATCTGCGCGAGCATGACGGCTGCGCTGCGGGCATGGTAGCGGGGCGCGGGGTCCTGCTGTTTGTACGATGTCTCATGTTCCTCGTCGACGATGACAAGTCCGAGTCTCTGGAGAGGCAACAGCACCGCACTGCGGGCGCCGAGAATGACGTCATACGGATCGGCCGACAGCTGCTTCTGCCATATCTCCACACGCTCGGCATCGGAATATTTGGAATGGTAGATGCCCAGACGGTCGCCGAACACGCGTTTCAAGCGCTCCATGATCTGCACCGTCAGGGCAATCTCGGGCAAAAGGTAGAGCACCTGCTGTTTCTGCTCCATCGCCTGGCGGATGAGATGAATATAGATCTCCGTCTTTCCGCTGGAGGTGACACCGTGGAGCAGCGTCACGTTCTTCTTAAGAAACGAGAACTGTATCTGGTTGTAGGCATCCTGCTGCCCCTCGCTCAGCGGCTTTATCCGCTCCAGATGGGGCGCTATGGAATTGTTCAGCCGCCCCACTTCCTTCTCGTAGGTCTCCAGCAGTCCGCGTTTCTGCAGGGCAGTGACAATCGGCAGCGAGTGCCCCTGGTTCAGCAGTTCGTCGCGGGTGATCTCAAACGGTGCCCCGTCGGTCCAGCCGGAGATAGCAAGAAAGTCGATGAATGCCGCCTGCTGCTTCGACGCGCGCTGCAGCATGTCGATGGCGATATGCAGGCTCTGCTCATTGCGGAAACGAGATGTCAGGCGGATGTAGGTCTCGGTCTTGGGTTTGTAGCCGTCCTCGGCCTTCAGACCTGAGGGGAGCGCCGCCTTGTAGACCTCACCGATGGGCGACATGTAATAGTCGGCAATCCATTTCCACAGCCGCAACTGACTGTCGAGCAGTATCGGCGCGGGGTCGAGCACCTGGAGGATGTCCTTGATACGGAAACCCTCGGGGAGCGCGTCGGTATGGGTCTTGGCAATGATGCCCACGTAGGTCTTGTTCCTGCCGAAGGGCACCGACACACGACACCCTATCTTCACCCTCTGCAACTGTTCCGCAGGCACAGAATAGGTAAAGAGGCCGTCGAGCGGCAGAGGCAGGATAACGTCTACGTACAAGGGACCTGCAACTTAGAAGAAATAAGCGGCAGAGATCTGCCAGGACTTAGCCTTCGAATCGTCCTCATGGAAGACGGCATGGGTCGTGTCCTTCCATGTGGCATCGGCGGTAGAACCGAGGGCGATGTTATAGGTGAAGCCTACCTCAAGATGCTTTGAGAGATAGACACCGGCACCGAGGTTGACGCTGAAGGATGACTTCTTCAACTGGAACGTGTTCTCGACACCGTTCTTGGTCCACGAGAACTCATCGTCGCCGACATTAAACGAGAGCTGCGGTCCGGCTGCCACATACAAGCCTGCCGCACTTCCCAACCCGAGCTTCAGACGGGCGTTCACCGGCACGAGTATCGCCTTCTGCGTAATACTCTCATCGTTTACCTTTGTCTTCTTCTGATTATAGAAGGCCGAGATATCCACGCCCAGGCCACCGATGGGCAACGACACCTGGAGTGTAGGACCCAAGAACCAGCCGGCCTTGTTCTCTGTGTCGAAGACAGACGAGTCGAACTTCAGCTTCTGCACGTCGAGACCGCCCTTGAAACCGAACTTCAGGCCGCTCTGTGCCGAGGTCGTCAACGTCATCGCCGAAAATAACACGATCAAAGCAAAAAACTTTCTCATAATTGAATCATTTTAAATGTATGACGCTGCAAAGATACAAAAAAAGAGCGAATGAACGCTCTTTTATCGGATTATTTTTCCATTTAACCGTTAATGCCGCTGACGACGAACTGAAACGCGGGCCCCACTCGATGACGCCGCTCCTGAGCCTGAAGCACTCTTGGTCTTCACCCCGCTCACCTTCGTACGGCGGGTGCTGTTCTGGCGTGCACGCTTTGCCTTCGCCTTCTTCGCAGCCTTCACGTTCTGCGGGTTGGCATTGGCGATGCTGTCGAGCGAGTCGCGCTTTGCCGGGTCACCGAAGATGTTCTTGCGGAAGGCCTCCAGCTCTTCCTCGATGCGCTTCTGCTCGGCGGTCAGCGAGGCCTCGTCGGGACAGTACTGCGCAAGCGTCTTGCCGAGCATGTTGGTGGTCTTGTAGATCTTTCCGCGATACATGTTCAGCGTGAAATAGTCGTCCATCGACATCGTGGCGGCGTTGTTCAGACTCGACGTCATCACCGTCTGTCGGTTAAGGAAGGGCTCCAAGTCGCTGTACTTCACCCAAAAGAGCGGATATTGTGTCGCCTCACCACCGAAGTCATCGTCACGCAACATGATAGGACAGAGGGCGAGCACCTTGATGTGGAACGAAGAGTTGGCCTGGTCGTAGTAGGCGCTCTCCTTCAGATAGTATTTCCTGACTTCGGCAGAGGGGATATCGCTGTTGTCAACCTTCAGCTTGCCGTCCTTCTCCTCATAGTAGATATGGTAGTTGTCGAGGATGGTCTTCATCGTGGTCTTCGAGGCTTCCTCAAAGACATCGCTGCCGTCGGTGGGATATTCGTAGATGGGAATATAGCCGTTCTGTGCCAGTTTGAAGATATAGGTAAACAGGTTCAGCTGCTTCCCCTGCGGCTCTACGGGGTAATAGAGTCCGGCGTTGGCATCCTGTTCGAGGTTGACCTCACGATAGATGTCACGGCGCCACACCACATCCTCCGGCACTTCGAGCGCCGTAGGGAACGATATCTGTGCACGCTTCGTCATGGCCGACGAGGGACTCTGCTTCTTCTGCTGCTGCGCCGCCTTCTGCTGTTGGACACGACGTGCCTTTGGCTGTGCTGAAACAGTCGATAGTGAAAAGTGAAGCGTAAGGAGTATTAATACCACTCTCACCATACACACATTACTTATACTGCCAATATACTTCATATTCGTCTTCATAACTATTCACTATTATATTCACTTAACAATGACTTCCATCGGATTCTGGAGTGTTCGCGTCAGGCCGTCGGGACCTACCACGGTGACCCGCGAGATATAGAACCGACGGTTACGCGTCAACTTCCTGAATGTATCCTTCTGGCGGGCGGAGAACGATGCACCCTCCGAGGCCATCGGCACGGCATTACCCATATTGTCGAAGAACACCGTCTCGAAGCTCTGTACCCTGAAGGCGATGTCGAGGATACCGTCGTCGATGGCGGCACCGATGGCGTTGGCACCGATCAGCTGCGCCTTGGCAAGACCGCCACCCTTGTAGCGCGTCGGGTTGCCATGCTCGTCGTTCATGGTGATGTACGGCGTCGGATCGGGCAGCTTGCGCACACGGAACTTAAACTGTCCCATCTGCTGCGTGCGGCCTGTGTTGGTCGATGATACCGTGAACACCACGTCCTGTCCCACTTTCGACGGACGGGCGATATAACGACCGGGACCCACTGGCTGCAGCGTACCGTTGGTCATCGAGGCAGACACCTTGTTCAGAGGCACGCCCGGCACACTGATGCTGATAGGGTTGTTGTAGCCGGCATAGAGCACGTTCATCAGGTCGGCACTCACCGTGGCACTGGGGTCCACAACGGTGTATTTCTGTGAGAAGTCACGACGTATCTTGTCACCGTTGCCGTTGAAGGTCTCCATATAGCCTGCCAAGGTGAAGTCGCCCGTAGCACCGCAGATGCGCTCATAGACGTTGTCGCGGAGGGTGACCTTCTGACCACCGATATAGATATCCGGCACCTGAGTGGTATCGACAGCGGCCATCACGATATGCGCAGAGAACTTGTCGCCCCTGACGATGGTCTGCGAATTGGGGATGACGAAAGCCTCGAGGGCATTCACACGGATATCCTTTACGTCGATGTTCTGTACCAGCGTGTGCAGCACCTCGCCCTCGGCATAGCGTACGTCGCTCTGGAGCTTGGAGAGCAGTGTCACGGCAGCGGCAGCGGGCATCGATTCAAACATATACTCCTGCCAGTTCTTGCCCATGGCCCTCTTGGGAACCTCGGTGGTAAGGTTGCTGGCTATCAGCTGTTTCTGCTTCTCGTCGGTCACCATCTTCAGCATCCGTTCACGGAAAGAGTTGATGGCATCGCAGAGTTTTTGTCCCTGACCGTTGGTGGGCGAGAGCATCACGAAACTGGCGGGTTCTTGGTCTTCCTTGTTGCGGATATCGGTCACGTCACCGTCTTCGCCGTCGGCCTCCACCACGATGGCCTGCTTCAGGCTGGCGGCGAGGTTATAGAGCGAGTCACTCATCTGGCGCACCTGCTGAGCCTTGTCGTACCAAGCCTTGGTCTTCTGCGGATTGGCCTTCATCTGCTGTTCGAAGGTGTCGTAGATCGCCAGGTTCTCCTGCGACGCGTTGCTGGTGGTGCGGTTCAGACTCTCCTCCACGATAGAGAAACCGTTGAGTACCTCGTTAGAGACATTCAGCGCGAGCATTGCCATCAAGACGACATACATCAGGTTGATCATCTTCTGGCGTGGAGAGATAGGTCTTTTCTTGATTGCCACGTTATTTCACTATTTGACAATTGACTATTTACTATTGATTACTAACCCATCGCCCGGGCAGACATCGCCTCGATCATTCGGGCGTAGATACTGTTGAGCTCTGCTATCTGAGCGGCCATCTTCTTAGTCTGCTCGTTGATGTCGTCGATGGTGCCGATCTGCGAGCTGGCACTCTTCAGCTGCATCTCATAGACTTTACAGATACCCGTGAGCGTACGGTTCAGGTTCTCCATTTCCTCGGAGTCGTGGGCCAGACGCTCGCTCTGGGCAGACACCTTCGAGAGCATCTCTGTCAGGCGCTTTAGCTCATCGACATAGTTAGCTGTGGCCTCCTCGAGCTCTGGATTCACCTGAGGCAGGACGGCAGCAGGGCCGCCGGCCATGGTATTCACCGATGAAGAGACAGCAGCGATGGCCTCGCTGTCGACGGTGGTCTGCTTAGGCATACCGGGCTTTTCACCGCTCTGTGAGGAAGTGCCAGGCGTTCCGCCGATGATGATTGTACCGCCGTTGCCACCGATGACAGTGGCATTGCCACCACCGGAAACCCTCGACGGCTCCACAATGTCTTCGGCAGTCATTACATGCGTATCGAGTTCCATGCCATCGGTCGTCTTGTCAAACGGACGGTCGAAGGCTGAGATAAAGAACACGAACACCTCTGTACCCATACCAAGGAACAGGAAGAAATCCGCTCCCGGCAGGTGGGTCAGCTTAAAAAGCGTACCCAGGATCACAATCGATGCTCCCCAGCTATAGGCATAGTTCAGGAATGTCTGCCCCGGCACACTGTCCATCCACTTCTGCAGACGATAGACGATATTGTATTTACTGTATGTTGTCATGAGCTTCTATCGACTATATTTCTATAATTACTATATTTACTATAATCACTATAATTGCTATCTCCCCTACTTCTTCCGGCTTTCCTTAGCCTTCTCCGTAGTGCTGTTCGCCAGGCTTCGCACACAACGGAACCCGATGTACGACCGCGGCTGGTTCTGGTATTCAGAGCTGCGCCATGCCGAGCGGATATACGACTCAGGGTCTTTCCACGAGCCGCCGCGCACGCTCTTCTTCTTCAGACGATAGGGGTCCTCGATGGCGGCATTGTACTTCAGCTGCGGGTTGATGTCGTTCATCGCCTCCACACCGGCCTCAGTATAGATGGTCGATGTCCACTCTGCCACATTGCCGGCCATGTCGAAGAGACCGTTGCTGTTGGCGGCATAGATGCCCACACGACTGGTAATCAGGTTGCCGTCCTTGGTATAGTTGCCGTTGTCGGGCTTGAAGTTCGCATAGAAGCAACCCTTGCCGCTTGCCACGTCCTCATTGTCCCACGGGAACTCGTTCTGGTCCTTGCCACGGGCGGCATACTCCCACTCCGCCTCTGTCGGCAGACGGTAACGCTGCACGTACCTCGCGGCCGGTCCAAGACCTTTCAGCAGATACTCCGTACGCCAGGCGCAGAAGGCATTGGCCTGCTCCCAGGTCACGCCCACCACCGGATAGTCGTTGTAGGCGGGATTAGAGAAGTAATAGCGCATGTAGATCTCATTGTCGGCATTGGGGAAGTCGTTTACCCAACAGGTGGTGTCGGGATAGATATTTACAATATAGGTATTAAGGAAGTCCCACGGTCCGGTCAACTGGCGGTTGATGGTCTCGCGGACGATCTTTCCCTCGTCGTCAACGTAGGCCGTATCCTTCGATA
>JAEEGK010026761.1_pt1 | contig 11710 bp, 12 predicted proteins | sample 8958771 | NCBI WGS metagenome assembly JAEEGK01 (sample SAMN16246547, study PRJNA631951) | gut metagenome | biome: gut microbiome; feature: rumen; material: SC-attached | host: Bos | place: Iran: Karaj | collected 2018-10 | reverse complement strand
TGTATCCGTTAGAGTCAGAGAGTGTAACAACCTTTGCACCAAGCTGGATAAGTTTTTCTGCAGCATATTCTGCAACGTTTCCTGAACCAGAAACAACACAAACCTTACCCTTGAAGTCGTCTCCAACTTTCTTGAGCATTTCCTGAGCAAAGTAGATAAGACCATATCCAGTAGCTTCTGTACGAATCAAAGAACCACCGAATGTAAGACCTTTACCTGTCAAAACTCCAGTATATTCATCACGGATTCTCTTGTACTGTCCAAAGAGATATCCAATTTCACGTCCACCAACGTTTTTGTCACCAGCTGGAACGTCTGTATCTGGTCCAATGTGGCGATAGAGTTCTGTCATAAATGACTGGCAGAAGCGCATAACTTCTTTGTCTGATTTTCCATGTGGATCAAAGTCTGAACCACCTTTACCACCACCCATTGGGAGTGTTGTCAAACTATTTTTAAGAACCTGTTCAAATCCCAAGAATTTAAGAACAGAAAGATTTACTTCTTTAGAGAAACGAAGTCCTCCTTTGTAAGGACCGATTGCACTATTGTACTGTACACGGAAACCGCGGTTTACATGATAGTTTCCTGCATCATCCATCCAAGGAACGCGGAACATAATAACGCGCTCTGGTTCAACAAGGCGTTCCAAGATTGCATTTGGTTCGAGTTCTGGCATCTGATCTACAACAGGATCAAGAGTTGTAAGAACTTCTTCTACAGCCTGAAGGAATTCTGGTTCGTTAGCATTCTTTGCTTTAACATCCTCCCAGACTTTGTTTACGTAAGCGTTTTTCATTTTTTATTACTCCTTGAATATGCATAACCAATGAATATTTATGCATTTCTTGTGAATAAATATACCACAATGCTGTTTCTATGAAAAGTATTTTAAGAAAAAAAAGTCTAGTTTATTAAAAATCAAAATTAATATATTATAGTATATATGCGGATATATTTGCGGATTGCAGTCTTATTCACAGCGGTGATTTTTTTATTTGCAGGATGTTCTCTTAAATATGAAGAAGGCGTAAATGCCGAAGAAAAAAATCCTGAATTTATTTTTTACGATACAAAAATCATGCGCTATGAAGATGCAAAAAAAACAGCAGAGATTCACGCGGAACAGCTGGAGCAATACAAGGATTCAAATGAAACTTATGCAAAAAATGTATCTTTTACCCTTTATGATGCTTCTAATAATGTTGATACAGAAGGCTTCTGCGGACTTCTAAATGCAGATTCAAGCAAGGAGCTTTATGAACTCTATGATGGAATCCGCCTTTTTAATAAAAAGAATAATACCAATTTTCGTGCTGATGTTTTGCGCTGGAATGGAAAAAGTGAACAGCTGACCGGCGGAAGAACAGATATGGTTCGACTGGAAAAAGATGGTACTGTAATTGTCGGAAGTGGATTTTCTGCAAGCGGAATCAGTGGAAAATTCAATTTTACGGGTAGCGTTTCTGGCGACATCGAAACTGACACAAAAAAAGAGGAAGAGAAAAAATGACAGAAGTAAAAAATAAATTCAAAATCACTTTTTGTGCAGGCATTCTTTTTATAATTTCAGCATTATTCTCTAATCCTCTTTTTGCAGAAAAAATTATCTTTTCAGCAGACAGCATGACAGGACAAACCAGCGATGAAGCTTCCTTTACAAGTCTGGACGGTCACGCCTTTATCAAAACTGAATCAATGGAAATTGCAGCTGATAAAATTGAACTTTCCGGCAAAGAATACAGAACAATTAAGGCATTCGGAAACGTTGATGGCAAGAATTTTGAATCAAAAATGGAATTCACCTGCGAAAAAATGGAATACGACCGGGAAACAAAAATTGCAACTTTAAGCGGTAGCGTAAACCTGACAGACCAGGAAAATGATGTAAAAGCCTCCGCTCAAATTATCGAATACAATCAGGATTCGGATATTGCAATTCTTCAGGTTCAGGTAAATCTTACGCAAAAGGATAATATCTGCAAGGCGGCCTATGCAGTATATCAAAAGGCAAAACAACTTCTGGAACTTTCTGGAAATGCTGAGGTAAAACAGAAGGAAGATACTTTCCGAGCCCAAATGATTGAACTTAATCTTGATACGCAGGACATCACACTTTCTGGTAACGTAAAAGGAAACGTAACTGCAACTAAGACAGAAGAAAAGAAAGAAAATACCGAAACAACTACAACTGATGTAAAGAAAACGGATTCTGCTGAAGCAACTGATAACAAAACGGCAGAAGATAAAAAAACTGAATAACGGAATACGGGTGTTTTATGGATGAACAAGAGACAATAGAAGAAGAGAATAAAATAGAAGAAAAAAATAACGAACAGATTGACGAACAAACAGAACAAACAGCGGACACTGATACAGCAACGGCTGCTTCAGATGTAACTTCATCCGACATAACAAGTACAAGCCCAATCCTTCGTGTTTCAAGTCTTTACAAATCTTTTGGCCGCAAGGAAGTTGTACGCGGCGTAGATTTTTCTATGAACACAGGAGAAGTTTTGGGATTGCTTGGTCCGAACGGCGCCGGAAAAACTACAACTTTTTATATGGTCGTTGGATTTTACAAACCGACTGCCGGCGATGTTTTCTTAAACGACAGATGCATTACAAGACTTCCAATGTACAAACGCGCCAGACTCGGAATCTCCTACTTACCGCAGGAACCGTCAGTTTTCAGAAAGTTTACCGTAGAAGAAAACATCTGGTCGGTACTCGAAACCCGCCGCGACTTATCTCGCAAAGAAAAAAAGCAACGCCTTGAAGATTTGATTGAAGAGTTTTCTATAGGAAGAATCCGCAAGCAGAAAGCCTATACACTTTCTGGTGGAGAACGCCGCCGTACCGAAATTGCACGCTCGCTGGCCATTGAACCAAAGTTTTTACTTTTGGATGAACCCTTTGCCGGTATTGATCCGATTGCCGTAGCAGATATCAAAAGCGTAATAAAACTTTTAGCTCAGCGTGGAATCGGAGTTCTTATCACTGACCATAATGTAAGAGATACTCTGGAAATTACCGACCGTGCCATCATAATAAATACAGGCACAATCATGCTGCAGGGAACAAAGGAAGAAATCCTAGCTTCCGAATTAGCACGCGAAGTTTACCTGGGTAAAAACTTCAGCATGTAAAAGGGAAACATTAGTCTTCAAAAGTTGCAGTTACTTTCTTAAGTAAATCTACAATTTCAAGCTTTTGAGGACAATGCTTCTGGCAGGCTTTGCAGGCAATACAATCAGCTGGAGCACCACCCTTCTTTTTTTCTTCGTTGAAATGCCACTTAAAGCTTGCAACCCCATAACGTTTTGCTTCGTTTATAAGTTCAAAATAACGAGGAATATTTATCTTTTTAGGACAACCATCAACACAATAACGGCAGGCGGTACAAGGAATCTCTATTGTTGATTTTATAAGCTCCGTTGCCTTTGCTACACATTCTTTTTCCTTATCATTGAGCGGCTTAAAATCCTTCATATATGACATGTTATCTTTAAGCTGTTCCATATTGCTCATGCCACTGAGAACAACAAGAATATTATCCAAGCTTGCACAATAACGAACCGCCCAACTAGCGATGCTGGCATTTGGATCATAATCCTTAAAGATTTTTGCAGCATCATCCATAACGTTTGCAAGACTTCCGCCCTTTATAGGTTCCATAATAGAAACAAGAACACCATGCTTGCAGGCAACTTCATAACACTTGCGGCTCTGAACGCCATCACTTTCCCAGTCGATATAATTTATCTGCAGCTGGACAAGTTCAACTTCCGGGTGCTTGGTAAGAATCTCGTCAAGGACCTCGGCACTATCATGGAAACTGAAGCCCGGATGTTTGATTTTTCCTTCTGCCTTCATTTTCTGCATCCATTCAAAACCATGGAGCTTTTCGGCAGTCTGATACACATCCTTATTCAGCGCATGGAGGAAATAATAATCAAAATATGGAACACCGCATTTTTCCAACTGCTTATCAAAAGTTTTCTGGAGTTCGCTTTCTTCCTTCATACCCCACAAAGGCATTTTAGAAGTTACCTGAAAGCTTTCACGAGGATAACGCTTGGCAACTAATTCACCAAAAACACTTTCGCTGAATCCACCATGATAAACCCAGGCTGTATCAAAATAAGTAAAACCTTCCTTCATGTAAGCATCTATCATTTCGCGGGTCTTTTCCAAATCAATATGACCCCATTTTTCATCAGCTGACCAAGGCAAACGCATAAGACCAAAACCAAGTTTTTTCATAATTCCTCCAGAATAAATATCAACAAGAAAAAATCTTAACAAGAATAAAATACAAGATAATTGTAACACGACTTTAGCATTTTTATTGTAATAAAATATTAAGAAATTGGATTTCACTCCATTTCAGAGACAAAATCAATTTTCTTCTCTTTGATTTTTGCTTAAACCTTGCTAAAATAATCTGACAGAAATATTTTTTATAGGAGCAGCAAAATGAAAGTTCTTTTAGTAAACGGAAGTCCGCGCCCAAACAGCAATACCCTGCTTGGCTTGCATGAAATGGAAAAGATTTTTAAAGAACAGGAAATTGAAACAGAAATCTTTAATATAGGAAATAAAGATATCAGAGGCTGTATTGTCTGCGGTCAGTGTGGCAAGCTTGGAAAATGCGTTTTTAATGATGCAGTTAATGATTTTGCAGAAAAGTTTGAAAAGGCTGATGGAATTGTCGTAGGAAGCCCGGTTTACTACAGTGCCCCGAACGCAACTGTCCAGGCATTTTTGCAGAGACTTTTTTACAGCAGTCATTTTGACAAAACAATGAAGGTTGGTGCTGCTTTCATTTGTGCAAGACGAGGTGGAACAACAGCTTCATTTGATGTTTTGAATAAGTTTTTTACAATCAGCGGAATGCCGGTTGCCTCAAGTCAGTATTGGAATAATATTCACGGTGGCGCACCTGGAGAGGCCGCAGAAGATGAAGAAGGAATGCAGATTCTTAGAGTTCTTGCCAGAAACATGTCTTTTTTAATAAAATCCATCGCCCTGGGAAAAGAAAAGTTCGGACTGCCACAAAAAGAAAAACATGCATGGACTAATTTTATTTAGGCGATAATTGGTCTTAATCACATATTTAGGTCATATTACCTGAATATGACCTTTTACACCCCTTTGAGTGCTCGCTTTAATTTTCTGTCAGATGTGAGGTAAACAAGAGTTTTTAATAGGGCATAATCCGTTACCCAGTAATCAGGATAAAAGCCCTTGTAATCTCCGTGCCAATGTGGATTTTCCTGTGTGAACTTCATTTCTTTATACGAGTCGCTGCACAATTCAATTGAAATATCCGAATTAGGCAGCTTATAAACCAACTTACCGCCAAAATCAAAACAGCCCCTTGAATTGCAGCCAAGCAAAATTACATTATCAAACATGTAAGATTCCGTAATAAACAATTCGGCAGCAGAAGCAGTACAGTAATTCATAAGGATAATGAGTTTGCCCTTAAAATTACAGTCAAAATCATAATAATCATGGTTATACTGTTCAAAATGAAAGCCTTCACTTTTTTTTAGTTTTTCCTCTTCATTTCTATCATAACTGCCGGGATTAGTTTTCATTACCTCAAGGAAGTTTTGATTTATATAATCTGAATAATACCGCTTACGTCCATTGTATAAAGAATCGAGCTTCTTTTTGAACCCGCGCTGCTTTCCATAATCCCTGCCAGCAGCCAGTCTTTCCATAAAAGGATAAAAGCTTCTTTCCATTCCACCGATATTTCCACGCAAATCAACAATAATGTTTTCATATTCATTATCATCAAACAGCTTTAGATATTCATTCAGTGTATTTTGAAGCTCACGATATTTATTAGCATCATCCCAAGAAAAAGTAAAATTGTTAAAACAGATGTAAAAAGTTTTATCAGTAGTTTTAACATCTATTCCAGATTCATCATGCGAATGGCTTGGTAATCCGTAAAGCGGAACCGAGTAATCATTTCCGTCTACAGAAACAATTCCTTCTTCAATCCAGTTTTCGTCTAAAATACCAAACCGATAAAGTTCCTTGCCCTTACCTTCTTTATCTGGTAACTTGAACAGGTTTGAAATATCACCAGTATATTTCCCGCCCTTTTTAATTTTTGTAAAACCAGGCTGAATGCAGTAATAATCATCATTCCGTTTTTCAAAAACAACAAGTGAATAATTCCAAAGCCAATATTTTGCCCCGTAAAAGTGATTCTGATTATAAACAGCAAAATGATTGTTGGGAACCTTCTGGACTTTTTCAAGAACGGTTCCATAACAGGTAACCAGTATATCGCTGTTTATTGGATTATCAGGCTTGCATTGTTCCAAATAGCTTTGTTTGATTTCGCTAACAACTGCATCAATATTAAGCCCCAGTTCCTTTTCGTATTCATACTGAGCATTTGCCTGTGTGTAGATTTCTTTAAAATACTGAAGATTTTCGTCCAACTCCTTTTCGGTTGAAGCCGCACTAAATGAAAACAGAACAAGCAATAGAATTGTAATAACTTTTGATTTCATAAAAACATCATTACTTAATTATATCATACTTTCACATCTTGTACATTATAGAAGTTGTACCTGAATAGGTAAGTATGAGATAATTCCTTTTTTTTTCTATTCAACCTTTTTACATTCATTCTCAAGTTCATCATAATTCTTGTATATCAAGATTGACCTGAAACCATGCAGAATGGAAATACACATTCCGCAGAAACCAGCTAAAAAGAACAGAGGGCCAGCATAATGAACTTTTGTAAGGCAGAGAAATACTGCTAGGGAAACAAAAAATATCAGGATATTATTAATTATCCAGGACTTGTAATATCCACGCTCACGAAGAATAAATCTTTCGCTTTTATTACCTTCCGGATTTTCTTCATGTTTTAAAGTTTTTTTAAGGAGATTCAGCCAATAGTATGTCATTTTTTCACGCCTCGTTATTGTTCCAATTTTTTTATATCTTCTTCTTTATAGATGTCGTAATAATATTTATAAACCATAATTGCACGGAAACTAAAAAACAGTCCGGCAAGAAATCCAAAAATCCCGAAGAAGAAAAATAAATTGCCGATATAAGGTATTTTGAATTTGTCGGTCAAGAAAAAAGCTGCAACAGAACAAATCAATAGCGTGATATATTTTGTCCTGTCCTTTTTCCAGGCTTCCCGCGATTTTACAATAAGCTGAGCATCGCGATACTCATTTGCCGGAGTCTTTGGCATTGTCTGGATAATGACATTCAGAAACATAGTGTTCATAATTTCCTCCAATTTTTATTATAATTGCCCATTTTTGATACCATCTAAAATCGCTGGAACAGAATCATCACCGGTAAGAATTTGCAAGGTCGGTATTAAATCTTCGTTTGTTGTCCAGTAATCAGGATAAAAGCCTTTTGAATCGCCATTCCAATGTGGATTGTTTATAAGCAGTGTTGATTTTCTGTAATCTCGGGATGGAAGTTCTATTTCAACTTTTGAATTGGGCAGAGTGTAAGTATAAGCCCCACCAGATTCAAGGGCGCCACAGGAGTTTGTACCGATTAAAACTACCTTATCCCTGTTGAATAAATAAGAAAATGCAATTCCATGTTCGGCAGCAGAGGCTGTACTTCTGTCCAAAAGGATATAAAGGGTCCCATTCAGTTTTTCATTACCGTTTTGAGGCAAAAAATTATAGCCGAGATTCTCAAGTCCGCTGTAATATCTTTTAGGATTCTTCTTTTGTTCTTCAACTTCATTCTTAAAATAAGCCATGCTTTCAAGTGAATAATTATATTTCAAAGCATTTTTTAATTTTGCTTCTGAAATCATAAGAGAATTCAATGTCTTTGAGCCGGAATAAACAATATTGCTCAATGTGTTATAATTATTAAAATCTTTATATTCAACTTTATAGAACATTGGAATCAGAAGTTCCTCAAGAAGATGTTTATCTCCTCCCATATTACTTCGCAAATCAAGGATTATATTCTTTTCTGGAGAAATACTAATCAACTGCTCCGTTATCTTATTATAGTCCTCTTGATGTAAGGCATCTGGAATATACATGCAATCTTTAAGTGCAAAATACAGTGATTTGTCCGTTTCTTTGAAAGTAAACCAATCCTCCTTATTTGCATATCCATCAAAAAAGCATTTTATTTTGTATGTATTTCCGTTTATTGAAATCTCAGTTTCGGTCAAATCAGATTTATCCATTACGATATACCTGTATAAAATTTTTCCGTCATGAATGCATTTTTTCAGAGAATCCTGATTCCCGGTATATTTGTCGTTTTTTCTTATTTTAAGCTCATCAGAACTATAAACAAAAAAATCATCATCTTTCTTTTCAAAGAAAATATTTGTAAAGTTTGCATAATTTCTATCAAAATAATTAACAAAATCTGACTGTGCTTTTATACCAAAATGTTCATCAACAAATCCCAAATGATCATAGAAATATGTGTTTATGCAATATGAAATTAATACCCTGTCAATTTCCTTGCTCCGACCGCTTTTTTTGAGATACATTTTCTCAGCCTCTTTTATGCAGTCATCAATATCAAAACCATAATCCTTTTTTGCTTCATCATAATTTACATAAGCCTGAGTAATGCATTCCTTAAAATATAGAAAATCTTCATGAATCTGCTGCTTTATTGATTTTTCTTTAGCCGAAACACAAATAGCCAAACTGATTGCAAACACACAAGATAAAACTTTTTTATACATAGTATCTCCATCCAAAAATAATTATATAATGCATTTTTCAAATATTACAAGGTCATATCGAGTACAAAAAGGTCATATTTAATGATTTTCAGCCTTTAAATCCAAGAAATCTAGAATAGATTAAACTCATTTTGCTGTGTAGAGTCGAGTTCTGCAAATAATTTTGACCATTCAATTCTTAAAATCGAAATCCCTATCAGTTCTTTTATTTGTGTTGTAGAAATGGAATCGTCAGTAAAGATTTTGTATGAATCTGCGTTCCATTCTGCAAGCAATGTCTTCTCGTTGGTTTGATTTTCTTTAATTAATTGGAACTTCTGATATTCAGCATAAATGTCATTCATATCAGGTGAATAGTAATAGGAATTATCGCTTTTGATATATTCTGTACAGCAGCATTTGTAAACAGAATATTCATCACTGATAAGCAAAACCGGCTTAAATAAATCATTTTGATAATAATTCGCGTAATTCAAATCAGCCTTTATTTTTTCTGCATTTTCAATAGAAACAAACGAATCAGAAATACTGCAAGGAAAAACAAGGGTATTGTTAAAGATTTTGTCACTATAAACTTCTGCGTCAATTTCAATTTTTGTAGATATATTTGAGCTATTTTCTGAAGATTCGATTATTCCGAAAAGTTTTGCCTGCGATTTATAATTTCCTATAATTGTTTTTGAAGTTCCACCTTCAAGCATTATTTTTCCTTTTAATAAAAGGTACGCCTCATCTTGAATGTCAGGAATCTTTATTGCTTTATCATCATGCCAGCTGGAATAGTAAATCTTTCCTTCCTCAAGTATTTCTGAAGGATTATCTACAATTGTTATTTCGTGAATATTTCCAGTTGGCTTTAACGTAAGGCACGAGGTGAATAAAGTTGTTGTGATTGATAATAGAAGTATACATTTTTTCATATAGTTGAGTTTCTTCTATTCTATTTCTAACACGGTAGAGCCAGACATGGGAGAATCATTTCCAGCAGCATATATATATACTTTTGAGCCAGAAGGGAAATCTTTATTCATTGTGATGACATAATAGTATTTCCACATAACGCCGTCTGTGTAGTTGCCCCAGCTGGTATTAGTTATGTAATAATCAAACTGCTGCTTATTCTCAAGCCATACCTGAACATCAAACTCAAACTGTCTGCCTGTTCTGTCCATTCCTTCTATATTGACACGGATTTTATTATCAGAAAGCAATTCTGCATCAACAATCGAACAGGTTCCACCAAACCAGCATGAATTGAAAAACAGACCTGCAAATAAAATCACTGCTAAAATTATAATTTTCTTCCCGTTATTTTTTTTCATTTTTTATTTCCTTTTTTTATACTCCAGCCATAGTCCTGAGTAATATACTGTTCATGTGCTTCAAAGCAGGAACGCACTGCAAAAAACAAGCCTATCGCAGCTTTTGCATCCTGCTTATCGGTGCAGGTATCATACAAAACATAGCTGTTTTTATCCGCCACTGCCAATACTGTACCATTTTTATCCAGCAACTGGATTTCCTGTTCCTTCAAATAAAACATATCATCAAAAGCCGTCATAGGCCAGACTTTGTTGTCATAAGCATTGTAATCCTCGGAAGCAGATTCAACTATATACTCTTTTTCCTTGCATAGCTGAATTGTAAATACTTCTCCAGATGATGAAGTGTAGGTTGCAACTTTTAATGGAGCCCGTCTTGGAGCAGAGCCTGTTGTCTCCAAGAATGTCATCTCATCTTTAACGGTTGTTGCAGAAGCTAAAGTATAAGCATTATGATTGATATCAGCCGTTGAAGAAGCATAGAACTTGACAAAAAAAGGAAGGTCCTTTTCAGATAAAAAAACTTTTCCAGTCCGCTCGTATCTCGTTATTTCTGAGCCAAGTGTCATGTCTAAAAATAAATCCTTAGAAGGAGGAAGAAAATCGGTATACATTTCTTCCTTCCCCAATTCAACAATGATGTTTCCCTCTTCTATTTTTTCTGCATTTACTGGAGGAACATTGCTTATCCAGTTTCCAGTCTCCTTGTATGAGGCAAGAGTTTTACAACTAAATAAGAAGAGGCAAATTGATAGTAAGTATAATAATTGTTTTTTCGTAACTTTTACCTCTCCATATTATTTTTTAATATGCATTCAGCAGTTCAAATATTGATGAATACACACCAATTACTGGAACAAAATCATCCGGAGCAGTCGAGGAGTTTTCATAAATCTTATACGAATTTAAATCAAATGAAGCAAAAACAGTGCCGTTGTCATCAGTTATGATATAAACCTGTTTTTCGTCACGAATCATTTTTCGCAAAGAAGTTTTGTGCGAAGAAAGAAGTTCGTCATCCGTCATATTTGTAAACAACGGACGTTGTACGGAAATCGTTGAAAGTTTAATCTGATAACTTTTTCCATCGATTGAAAACTCTGCGAATTGTACAGGAAGGTCTTTTCTGTATATTCCTTCCCATTCGATTTCTGAAACTCCGATTCTAAACAACCAAGGAATCCAATGCATTTTTGCAATAACATTGAAATCATATTTCGGAGGCATTTTCTTTATCCGTATGTCGCAGAATTCACCTGAGTTGTAATTTCCATCGTAATCAGGATTTCTGTCACGTTCAAAATCATAGGAAAGGAGGATTTCTTTTTCAAAATTATTGTATTCAATCAGCACTTTGGATTTTGAGGCATTTGATATTCTGAATCCTTCTCCACCGAATGTATGTCTTTCGCCCAAAGAAACACGAATATCATTTTTATTCAATGTTCCACCTGTTTTTTTGGAAAAAAGAATATTTCCTTCAACTGCCGGTTTTGACGGTAATTTTTCAAGAATGTCAGCTTGAGTAGTCAGAATATTTTTCTTTTCTGCCGAATCCTTATCTTGTCCTGTAGTATTTTCTGTAGTTGCACAAGAAACAAGTGCAAATATAGAAATGGATAATAATGCTGCATAAATCTTTTTGTAG
>JAEEGK010026758.1_pt1 | contig 11711 bp, 5 predicted proteins | sample 8958771 | NCBI WGS metagenome assembly JAEEGK01 (sample SAMN16246547, study PRJNA631951) | gut metagenome | biome: gut microbiome; feature: rumen; material: SC-attached | host: Bos | place: Iran: Karaj | collected 2018-10 | reverse complement strand
AAAAAAAAAAAAAAAAAAAAAAAAAAAAAAAAAAAAAAAAAAAAAAAAAAAAAAAATAAAAATTAAAACTAAATAAAAATAAATTAAAAAAACTTTAAATAAAATTTAATTGAATAAAACTTAAAAAAAAAAAAAATTTAAATAAAAAATACCTTATATAAAAAAATATTTTAAATTTAAGGTCCTAATCTTTTTAGCATAAGAGTTTTAAAAAAATTTGGATTTCCCACTTCAGGAGAATACATAAAAGGTTCAACATAAGTCATAGCTCTAATAATTGCTCCTCCATAATGTAACAAAACCCAAACAATAGAATTAACAATATTTAAAGTTCTATGAACTTTAAAAAAATAATCAGTACTAATTAATTTTCCAGGAACCATTGTAGTAGAATATTTACATTTTTTACTCAAAATAAAAATCCAAACAACAATAAAAAATATAAAATTTAACCAAGATAAAATAATAAAACAAGGAGGTAAAATTTTACAAAAACAAGCAAGAAATTTTTTACATGTTCCCATATTAATATAATCATCTGGTAATTGATTACTTAAATAATTTGTTATACATGCTAAAAAAAGTGACATTGCTAATAAAATAATATAAACTATTCCAACTAATAAACAAAATGTTTTATAAGGATTTGATTCTTGAACTGGAACTTCAAATTTATCGCCAACTTCTGTAAGATTTTCTAGTCTTATTTGGGCTATTGAATTATAGTATTCATCTACTTGATTGTCTGTCATTGTTTTATTTACATAACATGTTTGATTGTTACTTTCACCCATTGTGTTAAAGTTGTATATTGACATTGAAAGAGAAACTACTCCTACTCCAACATAATATAAAGAACTCATTTATTTTTGTTTTTGTTATTTTTTTTATATATTTTTTTATATTAATTTATTTATTTAAAATTATTTTAATTCATATTTTTATATAATAATATGATATTTATAATTTAAAATTGTTTTAAATAAGAAATAAATAAAATACTTTCTTTTATAACAATTTATTTTTTATAATTTTATTTATAAGTTGAAATACTTGGATTTTCTGACATAATTTTAATATCAAATATATTTTGATTTATTTTTTTAATTTTCCAATAATTTTTCAACATTCTTTCTTCACTCAAAATATTTTTTCTAAGTAACAAAATCTTATTATAATACCTAAATTGTTTTTTCTTAAAACAACACAAATTACTTTTCAAATATTCAAACCAAGAAAAATCTTCAAAATTAGAAATAATATTAATATCAAAATTATTGAAACTATTAGTAATTAAATTTTTATTATTATTCTGAAAACTATTTGATAATAATTTATTATTATTAAGAATTCTATTTACTTTTAAACTAGATGCTTTAATTAATCCATTATTATTTCCTCCTATTGGAATTTTAGTTAATTTATTTTCAGAAATAAAATTATTATTTAAATAAAATTTAGAATTAATATTATAATTAGGTGATAAAGCAATCATATCATTTTTTTGTTTATTTTTATTAATTTTTTTTCCAATTACTTCATTAAAATCATATACTAATCTAAAATCATGATATAAAAATTGATTTATTATTTCAAGTAATAAAATTAATATTTCAATCATTCCATCAATTGAACCAATAATATCTTGAAATTTTTTATATTCTCTTCTATAAATTTCCATTTTATTTGTCATTTTAATTTCAATTAATTCTGCAATTATGTTAAAATAATTATTTAAATAACCATCATAATAATTATCTAAATTATAAGTTTTTAATTCATTATAATTATCAAAAAAAAATCCATATGTTGTGCGTACAATAGTTTGAAGTAAATTAATTTGATTTATTTTAATAAAATATGGATTGTAATTATAATTAATTTTATTTAATTGTTTTATAATTGGATTTTCATAATTTTCAAAATCATAAAAATTTGAAAAATAATTAAAAATATATTTTATATGTTTTGAAATAGAAATTGAATGAATTGTATTTAAATCATAACATGAATCATTATTATATAGAGAAAAATTTTCACATTCTTTAAATAATATTCCATAATTAAGTATATATTCATCATGATATAAATTATTTTCTAAATTTGGAAAAGGAAAATTTTTATCATCACAATTTAAAATTTTATTTGTTTTTTTATCATAATATTTTGATAAACATAAACTTGAATTAAAATATTTTTCATTTATAATTAATTCTTCAATTTTTTTATCAATTTTTTTTAGATTTTCACATTTTTCATATTTCCAATGAGAAAAATCATATATTGAATTATATGTCAAAAAATTATCAAATGATCCATTATTTATTCCTATTAATGAAAATGCTTTTTCATCAAAATCAATTTTTTTTGTTTCATCATCTAAAAATGTTAGATAATGAAAAAAGTAATCATGAGTTAAATTAATTGTTTCTTTATTTTTAATTTCTCTTTTAAAGTAAAATGAAGAAGGATTTTTTTTAAATAAAAAATCAATTGAAATATATATACTTACAGTAATAAGAAAAATTGAAAAAATAATTGAGATTATTCCACTAAATATTGAACTATGTCTTTTTTCTCCTTTATAATATAAAGTAATAACAGGTGAAAAATAATCAAATTTTCTTATTATCATTTATATTTATCATAATTAAAAATCAATATTATTTAAATTAAAACTTTGAAATAAAAAGATTTTTAAATAATAAATTACTTTTAAAATAAATATTTAATTAAAAAAATAAATTCAATTCAAAAAATACAAAAAATCAACAATAACTTATTTAATTAATAATTATTAAAAAAAATTGAAATTAAATTAGTCTTTAGATAATTCTCTTATAAGTTTCATATTAGAAATATCATCATTAATTTGACAACAAATCATTAAATTATCTAATTTTTCAAAAGCATCTTGTAACTCTTCATTAGAATTAATATAATCAAAAACATTATTTTTAATTTGATTAATTACATTAACAAATTCATGATAATTTTCAATTCTTCCATTAAAAGAAATCATATCAATTATTTTTTGTCTAATGACTTTAATTTCTTTTATTAAAATTTCTATTTTTTTATCTTTATCTTCATTTGAAATATTTTTTAATATTAAATTACATTTTGATTGATATTCTGAAATTTGATTAGATAAATTTTTAATTAATTCATCTTTATCTTCTAAAGCATTTCTTAAATCATCCATTTGTTCACTTGAGCCAATTCCTTCTTCTAATTCAGAAATATAATTTTTTAAATATTTTAATTCTTTTGTATGATTATATAAATCTTCTTCCCATTCTTTATTTTTTTTACTTAACTTTTCAATAATTTTATCTTTTTCTTCTAATTTATTTTGTATAATTTTAATATTATCATCATCATTATTATTATTTGAATTTATAATATTATTTAATTTAATATTATTTGATACTAAATTATTAATATTATTTTTATTATTATTATTAATATAATTATTATCTTTATTTGGAGTTAAATTACTATTATTTATATTATTATAATAATATTTTTTAGTATTAATTTCATCACCTTCAGTTTTTAATCTTTCTCTTTCATTTTTTATTTTATCTAATTCTTCTTTTAAAATTAAATTTTCTTCAGTTAAAGCATTAAATGTATCTTTCATAATTGATTCTTCATTAGGAGCAGATTTTCTTTCAGTTTTACTTTTCAGAATATTAATTTCTTCTAATAATTTATCATTTTCTTCTTTTAATCTAAAACTATTTGATTTCTCATCATTAATTTGATTTATAAGTAAAGCAAATTGTTCTTTATCTTCACTTATTGTTAAATTTAATTTTTCAATTTCTTTTGTTAATTTATTTACTTGTTTATCTTTATTTGACTCATCATTTTCATCTATTGATAATCCTCCTAATGAACGAAATGATTTAACCATTCCATTTAATGTTATTATTTGTTTTTTAAATCCTTCATTTTGTTGTTTTAATTGTGATAATTGTTCTTCTAATTTTTTTATTATTTCGTCGTTTTGTGTATTGTCATTTTTTAAATTTTCATTTTCTGTATTTTCATTTTCTTTTTCTTTATTCTTTAATATATTTATTTTATTTTCATAATCTTGTTTTTGGCTTTCATTTTCTTTTTTTAAATCATTATATGTTGTTAATAATTCATTATATTTTGATTCATAATTTTTTAATATTTCTAATTTTTTTTCTAATTCTTCATTGTTATTTTTTGTAATTGTATTTGATTGTAATATTGTTATTTTGTCGTTTGAAATTATTTGATTGTTATTTAGATTAAATTGATTATTTGTTTTTATTTTATTATTATTTTCATTTTTTAATATTTCAATATTGGTTTTATTTTCAATTTTATCTTCTATTGGAATGATATTTTCTTTTTCAATTAAAATTTGTTTAGATTCAATTGAATATATTTTATTTTTTAATTCTAATTTAATTTCTTCATTATTTCCTTTTTGTAATAAATTAATTTGATTTTCTAATTCATTTTTCTTATTTTCATTTATGTTTTTATCTTCATTTAATTTTTTATTTTCTTTATTTAATTCCTCAATTTTACTTTTTAAACTTTCAACTTCATTTTCTTTTTCTTGAATATTAATTTTCAAAATAGAATTATCATTTTTAATTTCTTCATTTTCATTTTTTAATTTATCATTTTCATTTTTAATTTCATCATTTTCTAATTTTATTTTATCATATTCTTTATTAATTTTATTATTATCTTCTTTTAAATCATCATAATTTTGATTAAATAGATTAATTTCTGCTTTTAATCCATTACTTCCTTTATTTAATTCTTCATTTTTCTTTTTTAAATTATCAATTTCTTCATTTAAATTTTTTTTTTCATTTTTTAATTTTTCAATTTCAATTTTAGAATCTTCATTTTTTTTTTTATAAACATCTCTTTCATTAGTAATTTCAAACATTAAATTATCCATTTTAGTTTTATCATTTATACTTTTAATTTTATTTTCTTCTTCTAATTTATTTATTATTTCTTTTAATTCATCAATTTCATTATTTGCTTTATTTAAATCATCTGCTAAAGCATCATTTTCTTCTCCTTCTTTTCTTAAGTTTTCATATATTTCTTCATTTTCTTTTTCTTTTTCTATTAATCTTTTTTTATATTCATCTTCTTTTTTCTTTAATTGATTTATTTCTTTATTTTTTTTTATTATATCCATTTTTTTTTCTTCTAATTCATTTTCTTTATTATTTAATGTTTGTTTTATTTCTTCTAATTCTTTTTCTTTATTTAATAAATTATCTTTATTTTCATTTAATTCTTTTTCTTTTTCATTTAATAATTTTTTATTGTTTTCATTTTCTTGTTTTATAAAATCTAAATTTAATTTTAATTTTTCTTTTTCAGATTCTTTATTTAATAATTGTTCTTTCATTAATTCATTTTCACTTTGAAGTGTTGTATATTTATTATTATATTCTTCAATTACTTTATTATTATCATTATTATTATTTGATAATTGACTATTAAGTAATTTTATATGATTTTCTAATTCTTGTTTTGATTCATTAATTAAATTAATTTTTTCTAAAAGAGAATTTTTTTCATTATTTATCTTTTCAACATTATTTAATAAAGTAATTTTTTCTTCTCTAAATGTATTAAGACTCTTTTGTAAAAGATCTTTTTCTTTTTTTGATAATATTAAATTATTTTTTATTGATTCTTTTTCTTTTATTATTTTATCTATTGATTTTTTTAATTCTCTTATATCTTTTTCATTACTATTAATTTGGATTTGTAATTCTTCAATTTCTTTTTCTTTATTAGTAATACATTCATTTGCTAATAATAATTCATTTTGTATTTCATTTTTTTCTTGAATTTCATTATTTTTTTCATCAATTAATATATCTAAATTCTTTTTTGATTTTTCATTATCTCTTTGTTGTTTTTTAATTGTATCTTTTAATTTATCTGAATCTTTTTTAATTTGGAATATATCTAAATTTAATTTATCAATTAATTGATTTTGTTTATTTATTCTTGATTGTAATTCTATATTTTCTTTTTGAGATTTATCATTTACAATTTGCATATTTTCAATTTGATTTTTATGTACATTTATTTCTTTTTGTAATTTATTATTTTCCATTTCTATATTATCAATTTGTTCTTTTAAATCATTTTCATTATTTTCTAATATTAAATTTCTTTCTTTTATTTTTTTATTATTTTCTTTTATTTCTAATAAATTTTGATTTAACTCATCTTTTTCCTTTTTAATTAATTCATTTTCATTTTTAATCTTTTTTAACTCTTGATTTAATTTAAAATTATCTTCATTTAATTTATTATTATTAGTTTTAAAAATTGAATTTTCATTTCCTAAATTTTTAATATTATTCTTAGAACTTTCTAATTCTCTAATATTAATTTCATAATTATCTTTTAAACTATTATTTTCACTAATTAAATTTTTATATTTAATTAACAAATCTTCATTATCTTTTAATAAATTTTCATATCTATCAGAAAGTCCTTTATGTTCTGCATTAATTTCAATATATTTTCCTCTATATTCTCTTAATAATTCAATATCTTTTAAACAAGCATTATATTTTTCACTACTATCTTTTGCTAAAGCTAAAGTTTTTTCTTTCATTTCTTTTAATGAGTTTATTTGTTGATTTAATAATTTATTTTTTTCTTCTTCTTCTTTAAAGGCTAATGTTTCTTTTTCATATTTTTCTTTATAATCATTTAAATGAGAATTTTCTTCTATTAAAATATCTTGTTTTTCTTTTATTAATGATAATTCTTGATTTAAATAATTTATATTACTTTTCAATGATGAATTTTCATTTTTTATTTGTTCAGAATATTCTTTTATTTTTAAATTTTCTTGAATTAATTTTTCTTGATTTTCTTTTGTTGAATTTTCTCCTTTTTGAAGAGAAGAAATTGAATTTTTAAGTAAATTAATTTCTTCAATTAATTTATCTTTATTTCCATTTAATTCAATAATTTCAGTATTTAAATTCTCTTTTTCATTTTTCATATTATTAATTTCCTCTTTATAATTTTCTTCATTTTTTTTATATTTATTAATTTCTTTTATAAATGAAGCAATTTGTTCTTTTAATTCTGAATTTTCTTTAACTATTAATTTATATTGTTCTTCAATTCCTTTTAGAGTATTATTTTCACCACTTATATTATTAAACTTTTCTTGAATATCTTTTAAAGCATTATTTTCAGATATTAATTTATCTTGAAATTCTTTTATTGTATTACTTTCAACAATTAAAGCATTATATTTTCCTTGAATTTCTTTTAATTTATTATAATCTTGTATTAAATTTAAATATTTATCTTTGACTTTTAATAATTCTTCATTATCTGTTTTTAATCTTGTTATTTGATCTTTTAATAAATTTAATTCTTGTGTTTGTAAATTAATTTTATTTTGAATTTCTTTTTTTTCATTTATTGAATTTTCTAAATCTTGTTTTATTATTAAAGTATCTTTATTTAAAATATTATATCTTTTCTCAATCTCTTTTAAATTTTCATTTTCTTGTAAAATAGATTCATTTAATGTTTTAATTTCATTAAATTTATCTTCATTAATTACTTTATCTTTATTTAAAGTAGCAATATTTTCTTTTAATTCAATATTCTCTTTTGATAAATCTTGAAATTGATTTTTTAAATTATTATTATCTTGTGATAAAATATTATATTTTTCTTGAATTAATTTTAAAACATCATTTTCAGAACTTAAAGAAACAAATTTAGATTGAAATTCTTTTAATTGTTCATTTTCTTTACTTAATTCTAAATATTTATTTTCAATATCTTTTAACTTTAAATTTTCTATATTTAACTCTTTATTATTATTATAATATTGTTCACATTTATTTTTTTCTTTTAATAAAGTATCATTTAAATCTTTTATTTTTTGAGAATAATTTTGTTTTGCATTATCTTTTTCTTTAGTTAATAAAATATAATCATCTCTTAATTTTTGATAAGCTTCTTTATCATTTATTAATTCTAAATTTTCTTTTTCAATATTTTTAAATTTTTCAACTTGTTGTAATAAATCATTATAATTTATTTGTTTAGATTTTAATAATTCATTTTCTTTTGTTAAATTTGCATAATTTTCTTCCCATTTTTTTATCATTTCTTGTGAATTTTTTGTTTGTTTTAAACTTTGATTTTTTAACTCTGAATTTAAATTCATATATTGTTCTTTATCTTTTATTAATTTTTCTTTTTCTTGTTGAATATTTATTTTTTCTTTCTGAATTTGAGTTAAAGAATTTTGAAGTGTTATTATATTATCATTCTTTTTTTTATTTTCTATTATTGTTTCTTCTAATTTTTTTCTTATTTCTTTATATCCTTTTTCAAATACTTCTTTATTATTTTCTTTTGCATAATTTTTAAAATTTTCTTTTAATTTATTATCTTCTTCTATTAATAATTCATATTTTATTTTTATTTGTTTATATTGTTCTATTTCTTTTAAACAAGAATCATATTTTTCTTTTAATAATTCTAAATTTTGATTTTCTTTTACAATTTCATTAAATTTTTTTTGAGTGTCTTGTAAACTATCATTCACTTTCATTAAGTCATTAAAGCTATTTTGAATTTGAATATAATTCTCATTTAAATTTAAATATTTTTTTTTTAATTCTTTTAATTCATTTATTTCTTTTTCATTTAATACATTTTTTTTAATTAATTCATCATTTTCTTTAGTTATTTTAATTAATTTATCTTGAACTCCTTTTAAACTTTCATTTTCTTTATTAATTAATTCATATTCATTTTCTTTTGATTTTAATATTTCTATTTCAGATAATAATTGATCATATTTTATTTTATATTCTTTTAAAGATATATTTTCTTTAAATAATTCATCATATTCATTTCTTAATTTTTTTATTGTTTCTTTTTCTTTATCTACTTTTTGACTTTTTATTTTTTGAACTTTATTATGTTCATTTATTAAATTTTGATATTCATCTTTTATTTTTTTTAATCCTTGATTTTCTAATAATAAATTTGAATAATTTCTTTGTAATTCATCATATTTATTATGATCAATTAATTCACCATTTGAATAATTATTATTATCAAAAAATTTTTCATTATCTTTTAATTCTTTATTTTCTTCTTTTATTAATTCATATTCTTTATTTAAATTATCATAATCTTCTTTTAATTTATTATATTTTTCTTTTTCTTCATTTATTAAATTTTTAATTTTGTCGTTGTTACTTAAATTTAAAATTTCATTATTTTTTAAATTTTTTTCTTGTTCTAATTGTAAAATTTTTTCTTTTTTACTTTCTAACTGATTACTCAATCTTTTATTTTCATTTTTTAAACTAATAATAATATCATTAGCTTTACTTCCAATTTCTTGCTTTAAATTTTTAACAGATAATTTTAAATTAATATTTTCTTTAATAAATTTATTTAATTCACTTTTAATCATTTCATTTTCTTTAGTTAAAATATCTTCAATTTCTTTATTTTTATTAATAGAATTAATTTCAGCTTTTTTCATATCATTTTTATAATCAAATCTTAATTGATCATAATTATTTTCTAAATTTTCTTTTTGTCTTCTTAAATCATCATAAAGATTCTTAGTTTCATTTAATCTTTTTTGTAATATTTTAACTTTATCTTCTAATTTTCCTCTTTCTCTTTCATTATCAATTAAATCTAATTCATTTTGTTTATTTTTATTTTCTAAACTTTTCATTCTTTCATTTGAATATTTGAATCAGTTTTTAATTGAGTAATTACATTTTTATAATAATTCTCAATATTTAAATTTGAATAATTTGAATATTCAGTTCTTATATCTTCTCTACTATCCCTTTGAGAAGATAATAAAACACTATAATTTGAATTCTTTCTTTCTATGTTTTGAATTGATGTATTTAATATTTTTTCTTTACTTCTTGAATTATTAATTGAGTTATTTTGAAATTTATATATTGTCTCTCTTGCTTTCTTTATTAAATCATCATAACGAGATAAATCGTTGTTTACTAATATTATTGAATTACTTGGTTGTAATGTCTTTCTAAGCTTTGTTGATGTGTTTAATCTTGTTAATGATGAAGTTTTCGAATGAGGGATTGAATGCATTTTTTTTTTGATTTTTTAAGGTTTTTCTAATTTTTTTTTTTGTTTTTTTAATATGAAAAAGCAATTAATTACTTGGCCACGGTTGATTATATTTGCTATCGTGGGAAAATAACCATGTGTTGATAAGGAAATGGAGACTGGGAATGCGATAGAGAAGATAAAAAAATAATTTATGAAAAAAAATTGAAGATTTGAAAGAAGGTTCTCATGTTCTTCTTTAAATTTATTTAATTTTAATACTAATAATGTTAATGATATGAGTTGGATGTTCTCTAATTGTTCTTCTTTAACTTCTTTAAATTTATCTGATTTTAATACTAATAATGTTATTTGCTTTTTTTCATTTATATAATATTTTTGATTCATCTTCTTTCTTATAATTTTTTTTGGGTTTATTTATATTTTTTTTGATAATTACATTGAATTAATATTTATTTTATTAAATAATAAACATTTATGAAATATATAATATAAGAAATTTTATATATTCTCTAATTATTACAATCTTATATAATAAATAAATTTAATAAATTTTTTAATTAATTTATAATAAAAATTCAAATCATTATTTTTATTAAAATTGTAAAGTATATAAAATTTATTTTATATAATTTATCTTGGAATCCCCAAACTTCAAGTTTAATAATTATAAATTTTTCATTTCCATTTAAAACAGGGTTTTTGTAAGTTTGAGTTGGTTTAGAATATCCTGAATAAAAATCATTTTCTAATGTTAATGAAAAATAATCATCAGAACATCCAAAAGCAATTTGAGTATCATCTCCATATAAATAATGTTCATAAACTCCAGAATCATTATAAATATGAATTCTATTTTCTTTATAAAAAGTATATAAAAAACAGTCACCAGTTCCAAAAAATATTTTCCACTATTATTAAATTCTTCACTTGAATATTCACCAAAAATATTATTATCATCATCTTTGATAGCAAAAATTAAATTATTTTCACCAGATACTTTTTGTTAAAAAGTTTTAAGTAAACAACCATCTTTTGCAATAGAACAAATTAATCTTAAATTACTATATTGATGATAATATGGTAATCTTGAATGTAATTCCATTAATTGAATATTATTAAAAATTTCACTTGGAACATTTGTTTCTGGTAAAAATTGAATTGAATTCTAAAATAAGGATAATCACCAAAACTTTGGTCATCTTTACAATAATCTATTGTTTCTATTGTTTGAGGAACTATAGATTCCCATTGTTCATTTTTATATATTTCTAATATTGAATTTTCATTTTTTGCTCTTCATAATTAATTTGCTCAAAATCAGGATTAATATTATAATTTGTATTTTTTTCTTTAAAAGAAAAAGACATTTAAATAACAAATTAAAAAAAAATAAAACAATATAAAAATATTAAAATAAAAAAGAATAAAGATAAGAAAATATATTATATAATATTATTCATTTAGTTAACTTAATTATAATTTAATTTTAAATAGTATTTAAAATTAAATATTTCCACCTATAAACTTTCTAGTTGAGAAAATATTAAAATTTTCAT
>JAEEGK010026754.1_pt1 | contig 11712 bp, 8 predicted proteins | sample 8958771 | NCBI WGS metagenome assembly JAEEGK01 (sample SAMN16246547, study PRJNA631951) | gut metagenome | biome: gut microbiome; feature: rumen; material: SC-attached | host: Bos | place: Iran: Karaj | collected 2018-10 | reverse complement strand
ATCAAAGTGAAAATATAGAAATTGAAAATGAGCAAGATAATATACCAAGAGATACAAATTCAATAAATGAAATAAAAAGTAATTTAGATGAAATTCAGACTCAATCTCAAACTATTCCTTCTCCAATTAGTCAACTGAGATGTGAATATAGAGAAGAAATAATAACGAAAAAAAATTTGAATAATGAAGAATATAATTACATGGAACAAGAATATCAAACATATCAATCAAATTTGGAAAATTCAGAAAATCAAGAAATGAAAGCTGTAGAAGAAATGGATGAAAATAGTCAAAAAGAAAGAGATTCTTATAATGGTAATTCAATCAATGATCAAGAAAATAAAAAAACTAAAACTAATATTATCCAAAAAAAAAAAACTGAATTTATTTATAAAAAAAATAAAAATGATAAAGTTAATAATCCAATAAAAACATTTATTAAACAAACAGTTATAAGTAATGAGAATATAATTTACAAAAACGATAAAAGTTCAAATAATTCAATACAAAATAATTATAATTATAATGTTTTTTATCCTAAAGAAGAAAAAATTAAAAACTATAATAATAATGATTTTCATAATAATAATCAATCTAATAATGAATACAATAATAATATTCAATTAAATATTACTAAAATTAATAATATAAATGAACAAAATTCGAAAGGATTGTCGAAATCACAATTATTAAAAAAAGGTAATGATATTAATATAAATAGCCAAATAGGAAAAAACAAAATAATTAGTATAGGTAATATCATCTTAAATAATACGATAAAAAGTCAAAGAAAAAAAGAAATTAAAAAAATAAAAGAAAAAAAAAGAAAAGAATGTTTAAGTGGAAATATTAATATTGATAAAAAAAAAAAAAATTATCGAATGAATTCTGCAAGTAATAGTTTTCTTTCTCAAGTTAAAATTACTTTATTTGGAAAAGAAGATGAAAAATTAAAAACAAATGAAAAAGATAAAAATAATAGAATCAAAAATAATTTTAATATTAAATATCTTTATTTAAGAAATGCTAGTGCTCAATTTTCTTTAACTGAAAATGAATCTTTAAAAGATTCTAATAGTTCTTCTAATAATAGTAAATTAAAATCAACACCAGAAACAAATGATAGTAATAATGAAGATGATAATACTAAAAATCAAAAAAGTATATTTATGAAAAAAGTATCTTTGGTAAATCAAAAATTTAATGTTGAAAAGTTATTATCTTTAAACAAAGAAAATATAAAATGTAATATAAAATTAAAACTAGAGTAAAATTTATAAAAAAAAAATTTAATAAATAAATAATTTATTATATAGGTTTTAATCTTTTTTTTTGAATTTAAAAATAAATATATTTAAAAAATATTGAAAAAATATTTTTTTTTTAAAATTAAAAATTTATAACAAAAAGAAAATATGAATAAAGAAATAAAAGTAACTTTAGAAGAAGATATTAATAATTTATCAAATGGAATTCCTGATATTTTAGGAGGATTTGAGCCAGGAATAACTTTTATAAGATGTAATAATTGCTTATGTATACCAATATTTTCAATAGTACCAAAATTAACAGAATTTCCAAAATTAAAAATAGAATGTAATTGTGGAAGTTATTGGAAAAAAATAAATGAATTTATTTCCAAATTTCAAATAACTCTTTTAACTGAAATTAATTGTTTTTCTTGTCATAAAAAAGAAATATTTTCTAAAGTTTCTTTTTGTTATAATTGCAGAAAAATTTTATGTAATAATTGCTTTAATTCACATATTTTTACATATTCAGAACATAAAATTAGAACAAGTGATTTAATAGAAATTAATTGTAAAAAACATAAAGAAGAAGTTATAATTGGTTTTTGTGTTGATTGTGATAAATATTTTTGTCAAAAATGTAAAGATGAACATATTTTTCATAGTGATAAAGTAGATAATATTAAAGAAAGTTCAATTAATATAAAAGAAATAAAAGAAAATATAAATAAAGCAAAAAAGAAAGTAAATACATTTAATTTAGAATTAAAAAATAAATGTGTTCAAAATTTTAAAAAATCATATGATAAAATTGAACAAATTGAATCAAAATATAATTATAATAATGAAATAAATAATTATCTTTTAAATTTATTGGACTTATTATTAAATATGTATGATTATTATAAAAAGAAAAAACAATCTTTTCCATATTCTTTAATGAAATCTATTTATAAAAACAAAACTTTTAATTTACAAACATTTAATTTAAATTATTCTGAAGTATCCCCAGATTTTTATTATAAAAAAATAATAAATTATTTTAATTACGATTTTATAATAAAATTCATTGGAGAAAGAATAAGAAAAAAAACGAACAGAGAAATAGATTATGTTGAATTATTAGAAAGAATAGTAAAATTAGACAAAATAAATATTGGTACATCAGGAACATTAATATTAAAAGATAAAAGAATAGCAACATGTTCACCAAATGGAGAAATTATTATATTTAATCAAAATTTTGATAAAGAATTAACAATAAAAGGACATAAAGAAAAAGTAATTTATTTATATCAAACTGATGATGGTAAATTAATAAGTTGTTCTTCAGATCATACAATTAAAGTTTGGATTTTATTAAATAAAACATATAATTGTCAAATTTCATTTCAATTATTACATTTAAAAAAATAATTTTTTTTTCAATTTTAAATAAATAATAAATAATTCTAATTTTTATTTATTTTTTAAATTTTACAATTTCTAAAATTTTATATAAAAATAAAAATAAATGGAAGACTTTACTCAAAGTGGTTTAATTGCAATTGCAGATGGAGATTATGATACTGCTATTGATTTATTAAGTAAAGCAATTAATAAAGATGAAAAAAGTTATAAAGCAAATTTATTAAGAGCAGTTGCTTATTCAAATAAAGGAGATTATCCAAAAGCAATTGTTGATTTTAATAATGCTGAAAAATTAAGAAAAAATGATGAAAATGATGAATTTTATTATTTAAGAGGAAAAACTTATTTTTATAATCAACAAATTTTTGAAGCAAGAAAAGATTTAGAAAAAGCAAAAAGTATAAATGGAATAAGTGAAGAAGGTAAAAATAAAATAGAAAAATTATTAGAAATTTCAAAAGAATAAAAATTAAATTAATAAAATAAAAAAAACTTAAATTAATTATTAAAAAATTGGTTTTCTAGAATAAACTTAAAAATATAAATAATAAAAAAGTAAAAAATTATATTTAAACTCATTTAAAAAAAATAAAAAACATAAAAGAAAAAAAAAATGGAAAAAGCAGTAAAAGAATTAAAAAGAGATTTAATACGTAAATCAGGAGCAGTAAAAAGAACAATAAAAGAATATATTTCATATGTAAAAGAAACAGAAAAAGAAAAAGAAAAATTAGAAAAAATAAAAGAAGAAAAAAAAGATGATGAAGGTGCAATTAAAAGACAAAGTGATTGTGTTTTTGAATGTAATGGAGCAAAAATTGCATCTTTTCAAACATTAAAAAAATCATATGAAGCATTAAAAGAATTTATTGAAACTACTGAATCACATGATGATGATGAAGATACTAGAAAAGCAAGAGAAGAAATTAAAGGATTAGAAGAATTTAATGAAGCTAAAAAACATTTAGAAAATGCTAAAGAAGTTCTTGATAAAGATGAAGCTTCTAATGCTGCTCCTGAACAATATGCTCCTCCTAATAAATAAGTTTTTTATTTTTTATTTATTGTTAAATGTTTTTATTTTGTAAAAATTTATTTTTTGCTTTTAAATTTTGATTTTTAAAAAAAATTTTATTTATTTTAAAAAATTATTTATAAAAGGGTTTTTATTATAATTTTTATTATTTTATTATTATTATGTTGTTATTATTGTTAATATTTTTATTATTATTATTTATTTAATTTGAAAAAATTTAGGTTTTGAAAAAGGTTTATCACAAAGATTTTTATATTGATCATAAATATCATAATATTCACTACAAAAATTATTTCTTCTATAACATGCTCTAGGATTTATTTTCATAATTCTAATATAATTATTATTAACATTAGGAGCAGAGACTCTTGATAAATCAATAAATTCACATAATGATTTTTGTTTATTAGTGTAACCTTCATTTGGATTAATTTTATTACATTCATTTTTAATTTCAGTTTTAGTTTTACTATTATTCTTTTGACTAGGATTTAAAATATTATATTGTGTTGAAGAATGATTCATTAAATTTGGTTTTAAAATTTTGGGATCCCATTCACTATTTGATTCTCTTGCTGTAGTATATTTAAGTGAATTATCATACTTTTTAAAATAACTTTTTTCACCACTTTTTTTAATATTTTCAATATCATTTTTTAAATGGAAAATATCACTATTTTGAAAATATCTTATATTCTTTTTTATTAATAAATCATTATTATAATCAATTGAAGGTTTTTGATGAAAAATATCACTTTCTGACATATGTTGTCTATATTTATATCTTATTGGAATATATTTTATATTACCATTTAAATTTTTTTCTTCAATTGATAAACTTTTAATATTATTATTTGCTGCTTTATTAATTATATTTTCAAATAATTCAAATCCTTTTGGCATCCATTTGTCTCTCTGATTTTTATTTACTTTTTCTTCTGAATTATCCCACAAATTTGGTTTATATAAACGCTTTTTTCTACTTGCTATATTTTCTATATATTTTTGCTTTTCTGAATTTAATATTTTTAATTGTTCTTGACTTTTACTTTTTAACATATTATATTTATTTATTAGGTCATTTGATGCTGGGATTATTTGAGTTTTATTTAAATATAATTTTTCATTTTTTGAATTTTCTTTACTATCTAAATTTATTTTTTCTTTTAATTTTATTTTTTTCAGAGATAAGATGTTATTTAATTCTTTTTCAGTATATCTTTTTTTTGTATTTGGAATTGTAGGTCCTTTTGAATTTGTTTTCTTATCATCAATATCTATTAATGAAAATAATTTAGGTTGAGATGAACTTTTAAATTTTTTTATATTTATTTTTTTATTTGGAAAAATATTTAATAATGGATATTTTAAATTATTATCTTGAGAAAATCTTTTTGATTTTTTTATTATATTATTTGGAGAATTTGAAATATTTGTATTAAAAAGTAGATAGTTATCATTATTTTTAAGTCTGAACATATAATATTATAATTTGAAAATTATTAAATAATTATAAATTTTTTAAAAAATTTTATTAATCATTTTTGTATTTAAATAATTATTAATATAAATGACTTCAAAGGTTAAAAAGACTAAAATTAATTTTTCTAACTCAAAAATTAATATTGCAAACAAATCTTCTTCTATAAAAAAACCAATTAAAATAACATGTATTTATGCAAAAAAAATAAATAATCAAAAACCAAAAAAAAAAATTGGTTTAACAACAAATAAATCATTGAAAACAACAAGATTACCTTATTCACAAAAAACAAATAATTTTAATAATGAAATTAATGTATCAAAATCAACATCAATTGCAACATCAAAACCTAAAATTATTAATGTAACATGGTTTAAAGATTTAAGACAATCTTTATCTAAAATGAATACTTCTATTACAAATGATGATAATGACTCAAGTTTTTTAAATTATGATTTAGGTAATATAAATAATTTAATAATTGAAGAAGAAGAAGAAAATAAATTCGAAAATTTAATAAACGATTTAAAATTAGATAATAATAATATTAATAATAAAACTTTTAATAAAAAAAATATTAGCAAGAAAAATTATAATAAAAGTAAAGACAAAGGAAAAAAGGAATATGAAATAGATTTCACATCATTAAATATAAAAATATCTGAGAATGATTATGATAGAAATTTAATTTCAAAAAACTTCGATAATGATATGATGTATTTAGAAACATTAGATAAAAGTAGAAATAGTTCATTTTATTTATCAAATATTGATGAATTGAATCTAAATGAAAAAATCAATAATGTTTATAATACAAAATTAATTGTATCTAAAAAATAATATTAATATGATATTTACATAAATATTTGATTTTCTTTAATTTATTATTTTAATTTATTCATTAATATAATAATTATATAATTTTTTTAAAATATATATAGATATATAAACCTTTTTTAATAAAAAATATTTATAAATATATTAAATTATTTTTTTTTGAATTTATTTAATTGATTATTTGTATGAAACTTTTTATCATTTAAAAATTTATTACTTGCAGAAGTGAAAGTGGATGTATTATTCATATTAAAATTTTTTTTAGGAGATTTAGTATTAAAACCATTATTATTATTATTTTTATTATTAATACTATTTTTAAACGAAGGAGATTTAATTCTTGAATTTTGTACTTGTTGAATATCAACATTTCCAAAATTACTTTCATTCTTTTTCCCAATTAAATTTTTATTTCCTTTTTTTAATAATTCATTTTTATTGAAAATTTTCATTGATTTAATATCATTTGTTGAAAAAAATGAATTTTTAATATTTGAAGAATTACCAACTCTATTACTATTTAAAGTAGAGTTTTCTTCATTTTTTAAAGGATGACCTTCTATTGTATTATTTGTAACATAATTATCATAATCTGTTTTAATTGGTTGATTATTTGAATAATCAAAACCTTTTTTTGAATTAAAAACAATATTAGATAAACTTTCTTTATTAATATTATTTTTATGTTTATATATATCTAAATTTTTATTAATAACATTATTTTGTAAATTCATATTATTATTAATAATAAAATTATTTGAAGAACCAGGAAAAGTACTTTTTAATTCTTTTGAATTTCCATGATTAGAACAAATTGAATTAGAACTAATATCATGTGATTTATTACAATTTGATTGACTATTATTTCTTAATAAATTATGAGCACTATTTCTATATGAAGCACTTTCAAAATTATTATTTCCTGATACTTCCATTTTATACAAATCTACTTTTTCTTTATTTTTATTATTAATATTATTTACAGTATTATTATTTTTATTACCTTTATTATTATTAATATTATTATAATTATTAAAGTCATTATTATTATTATTATTCATTTTTATTTCACTAGTACTATAATTTTCAATATTTTGTTCATTTATGTTATTTTGGTCAATTGAAGAAATATTTTTTCTTAGAAAAGAATTTTCATTATTATTAACTTTTCTAATTGTTGTTTTTATTTTTCTTTGATTTGTTATTAAATTTTGATTTATAAATTTTAAATTCTGTTCATTAGAAATACCACTTTTTTCACTTTGAGAACCAATAGAATTAGTTCTTTTTTTTTGAATAGGAGTTTGTAAATAATTCTGATTACTTGGTGAGTATCCACTATGAATTTCAGTAAATAATTTAATAGGATAATTTTCAAAATTATTATCTTTAACTCTATTTGAATTATTATTTCCATCAAATTCAAATGTTGAATTATTTCTTGAATGATTATCAATTTTATCAATTGATAATTTTGATTTAATATTTTTTAATTCAATTTCTCTTTTTAATCTCAAAATATTTGAAGGACTTTGATCATCAAAATTTATTTCTTCTGTTGCTGAAATAGAGAAACTTTTATCTTTTTTTATATTATTATTTTGAGATTTTATATTATTAATTACATTAAAGATATGTTTTTCATTTTGTTTTGATTGATTAATATTACTAATATCATTTTGAGATATTATACTCTCATTTCCTGTATTATTATTAATTTGTTTTTTCATATTTTGTTGTTGTTTATTTTTAAATAAATGTTCTTGATTTTTAATATAATTATTTTCTTTATTTTGATTTATTTTGTTGGCTGATTTATATCTTGAATCTTTTAATTGATCATATATATTATTTATATTTTTATTTTTTTCATTATTATTATTATTAATAATGGAATTACTATTAAAAAAATTTTTAAAATTCGCATTTTGAATATTTCTATTTGAAGGATTAGAAGTTCCTGTTGTGACTGAAGTAAAATTTGAAATATTAAATATTCCATTTGTATTATTATTAGTATTATTTAAAGGACTTTGACTTTGAGAATAATCTTTTTCATTTTCTATTTTGTCATTATTAATAGTATTTAATTCATCATTATTATTTTGATTTTGTAAATTATATATTAAAGAATTATTAACAATATTAAAAGATTTAGATTGAGTTTTCCTTAATTGATAAAATTTTTTAAGTTCACATTGTTTAATAATTTCATCAGTTGGATTTTCACAAATAAAAACAATTGGAACTAATTTTTTAAAATAAATATTAAATCTCAAAACAGGAGGAGATAAAATAATTAAACAAACTGAATTTTCTTTACCAAAACCATCTAAAGATATAAAATCTTTTTTTGAAAAATAACAATAATTTAATTCAGTTGATGTTTTAATTGATAAAAGTGGATCATGAAAATGCATATATAAACTTAATATAAATAATTCTTTTAAAAAAAAATTCATTTGTTTTGAATATAAATCTTTATTTATTTCTTCTATTTCAGATTCAGTAAATAAAATTCCTTTTTTAGTTCCAATTTCTAATCTTATATTTAATAATATTTTATTTAATAAAATATCATCAAATTTTATAATAGTTTTAAAATAATCTTGAAAAATACTAAATTGAAATTTTTGAAAAAAAATTTTAATAGAATCATCATTAATATTTTCAACACCAAAACAATTTAAAATAAGTTTAATTTTTTCAATAATTTTTTCTTTTGATAAATCATATACAATTTTAACAATAATATTAATTACTCTAACTAATAAAATATTAGTATAAAAAATATTATCAAAACTTTCCATTATAGTAGATTCAAATAATTTTTTCCATCTATCACAAAATTCTTCAGGCCAAGGATAATCTGTTGATGCATCATTTGTTAATTTTCTATACTTTTGAAGTTCTTCTTGTAATCTTTGAATTTCTTTATTTTTTTTTGTATTTTCAATTTCAAATTTATGTAAGTTTACTTCTAGTAATTCATATTTTTTTCTTAATTCTGAAAATTCCATTGTATTAAAAAATAAGTCATCCTCACTCATTAATTTTAATTTTTTAAAGTCAAATACAAAAAATTAATTATTTTTTTTTAATTAAATTCAATTAAGTAATTTTATATTATATATTTTTTTCAAATATTCAATAATCCTCCTATTAAAGCCAAAAATTGAAGTGTTGTTATTAAATTATCTGAATCATCTGAAATAAAAGGATTATGAATTAATGATGCATCAATAATAAAAAATATTATTAAAAAAAATAAACTCATTTTTTTTCCTAATAATAATGTTAAACTTGATAATACTAAAAAGTAATTTTGAATTATTAAGATAAATATTGAATATTTCCTATATTGTAGAAGAGAGGAGTTTGGAAAAAAATTTTGAGAATAAAATATTAAGTTTTTATTTATATATCCTTTATTTAAATCTATTTCAAAATAATTTCCCATTGCCAAAAAAATCAGAGATAAAGCAAACATAAATCTTATAATGTAATGTATTATATTACTTATACCCATTTAATTTTTTTTAAAATAATTAATTATTTATTATAATTGTGTTTGCTAACGTCATTTCAAATAAATTATTATTCAAATAAATCTGTTTATAACAATTTGTTTTTATGAATATTAAATAAATAAGAAAACATTTTTATAAATAAAATATTATATAATAATAAATTTAAAAACAATTTCTAAATAACTATTATTATTAAATCTAAAAATTAAGATGAAGAATAAAGAAATTAATATTGATTAATATATATTTAGTTTCTAAAATCAAATACTGTAAAGATTCTTTTCTTAATACATATAATTTACCTAATAAATAATATAAAAAATAAATTAAGCATCTCTGAAATAAAATTAAAAAAAGAAAAAAAATAAAAAAAGAAAAAAAATAAATATTTTTATAATCACATAAAAAAATATTGTAATTTAAAAATATAAAAAAAATATATAAAGCATAATAATTTCTTTATAAAAAAAAAAATAATCCAAGCCCTAAGTAAACATCAAAATATAAAAAAGAAAAAAAAAAAGGATTAAAAAAATTTAATCTTCATTATCATTTTCACTATCATCATCTGCAGATTCCCTTTCAGGAACAACACTAACATTTCTTTTTAAACCCTCAGCTCCATTTTTTTTACCAATTCCTTTTTTTTTTGCTCCTAATTTATTTTTAATCATCATATTCATAGGATTATTTATATTTTTATTCCCTTTTGGAACATCAACTTTTTTTAATTTAATAACATTTTCTTCATTATTTTCAACTTCTTTATTTTCAATTTTTTGATTAATATCATTTTTTTTTTCTTCTTCATTATCATCTTTTAATTTTCCTTCTTCAATTTTAATTAATTTACCAAATCTAAAAATTCCTTTAATTTTATTATTATTTTCACAAAAAATTCCATTTCCATGTTGTTGATTATTTACCCATTCACCTTCATAATAAATATTATCATTCCAATAATAAGTTCCAATTCCATTTTTTTTATTAAATTTATAATCACCAATATATTTTTTTCCTCCTGGCCAAATAAATTCTCCTTTACCTTCAATAACACCATTTTTAAAATCACCTTTATAATTTCTTCCATCATTCCATTTAAAATTACCTTTACCATTTATAATTCCCTCTGTAAAATTACCATTATATATTGAACCATCTTCCCATTTATATATTCCTTCACCATTCCTTTTTCCATTTGAAAAATTACCTTCAAATGAAAATTCATTTTTTAAACTTTCTTTACCTTTACCATTTTTTTTCCCATTTAAAAAATCACCTTCGTAAATATAACCATTTTTCATTACTAATTTACCATCTTTAAATTCACCATTTGAAAAATTACCTTCAAAATAATCTCCATCTTTATTAAATAATCTTCCTTTTCCATTCATATAATCATTATACCAATAACCAATATATTTATTACCATTTTCATCAATTAAAATACCAAAACCTTCTTTTTTATAAGTTTCATAATTCCAACTTCCTTTATAAATAATTTTATTATCAAATTCATATGCTTCTTTAATTATTGTATTTGAATAATTATTTTGTTCAGAATTATCAAATTCATTTAAATATTTTTCAACTTGTAAAATATTATCATTTGTATATGTATTTAATTCATTATTATTATCTTCACTTGGGATTAATTTTGCTATTTTTTCAAGAGATAAAGAAAATTCTTCTTCTTGAGTTTGTGGTTGTTCAATTTCATTTTTATTTTTTATTATTTGAGATTTTAATTGATATTTTGTATTTTCACTAATTTCTTCTTCATTATTAATATTATTATTTACTTCTCCTGCTAAAATACTTGCTTTCATTCCTGAATTTTCAATTATTTCTGGATTTTCTACTGTTACATCACTTTTTGGAACTTGGATATTTCCTGAATATTGTCCACAAATACATCCTACTGCTTGTCCCATTATTTTTGTTTTTTTTTATTTAAAATATTTAGAAAAATATATTCATTTTTTTTTTTAATTTTTATTTTTAATGGTTGGTTAATTAAATAAATTTTTTTTTTTTAAGGTTTTTTTTTTGATTTTTTTTATTTATATTAGGTTAGCTTAATTTTTTTTTTAAGTGTATTTTATATTTTTAAATTTCTGTTAATTTTTTTTTATAATTTGTTTGTTTTTTTTTTAATAATATTTT
>JAEEGK010026750.1_pt1 | contig 11713 bp, 12 predicted proteins | sample 8958771 | NCBI WGS metagenome assembly JAEEGK01 (sample SAMN16246547, study PRJNA631951) | gut metagenome | biome: gut microbiome; feature: rumen; material: SC-attached | host: Bos | place: Iran: Karaj | collected 2018-10 | reverse complement strand
CAGGGAGCTTTGCTTGCGTCTAAAACTTTGGGACAGGTTCTGCTTGATGCAGGTTCTGATGTAAAGGTTAGCGAAGTTCACGGAATGAGCCAGCGCGGCGGTTCTGTTGTAACCTACGTCCGCTATGGCGATAAGGTTTACTCCCCTATTGTAGACAAGGGAGAAGCTGATTTTATAGTTTCGTTTGAATTGCTCGAAGCAGCCCGCTACACAGAATATCTTAAAGCCGGCGGCCAGATTGTTGTAAACACACAGAAGATTGACCCTATGCCGGTAATTACAGGAGCTGCAGAATACCCTGCTGACCTTGAAGGAACAATGGCAAAAGCAGGACTCAAAGTTGACGCTGTAGACTGCCTGACCCTTGCAGAACAAGCCGGAACTGCAAAAGCTGTAAATATTGTTTTGATGGGCCGCCTTAGCCGTTACATGGACTTTCCTGAAGATGCGTGGCTCACAGCAATTGAAAAACTGGTTAAGCCACAGTTTTTGGAGATGAATAAGAAAGCGTTTATGCTAGGACGCGGGAACTAAAGTGAGACCCAGAAACAAGTTCGGGGTGACAGGTCATCGGGTCATGCCGAACTTGTTTCGGCATCTACTCTTTATTCAAGACTAATCAAATACTCAGCAGATTTTGTACCAGACGCAGCGGAAGTTTTTGCCACAACATCACTATGATATCTGACATTTACATAATGACCTTCGTGAACTTCTTTTGAGAATGATTTACTATCTGCGGCTATATCTTCATTATCAACTCTAAAATATCCCGACCCCTGAAGGAATTCAATCTTCAAAATACCGTCTTCTTTTATATCATAGGTTATAATATCAGTATCAGGAATTGTTTTTGTATAATACTCCTGCTGATAACCCTTACCTTTATACAATGGGGGAATCCCTGCCGGCCAGCTAATAGAATGATACTTTGTAGAAAACTCTTTTACAGATGTTTTTTGGGCCGTCTTCCTTCTTCCGTGTTCTGAATATTCAATTTCGCAAAGAAGCCTTATCTTTCCTTCATAAAAATCAGACGGGATTACCATATCAAAATCGTAGTCATAATCATCAACACCTTCTTTGACATTTGTATTAGGAGAATCCTTGGTTGGTTCTGTGCCATCAAAGGTCCACCAGCATTTAAGACCACGAACATTTACACTGCTGATATCACAGGTAGCTTCGACATTAACCTTATCTTCGCCCCTGCCATAAGTCATGTCTCCCATCTTAATATAAAAACTTGCCGGGGTTACATTGCAGCTTGCAAATAAAATAAGCGCACAAATCAAAACAAAAATTAAAGTGATTGTTTTTTTCATAATTTATTCCTCTCTGAGCTTCTTTATAATTATTTAACAATCAACTTTGAATTTTGTAACAAAAGTCTATGCTTCCAGACACTTCTTCAAATCAGCATAAAAATCGGGATAAACTTTTTCGGTAAAAACAGGCTTGCCCTGAAGGTCTAAGAAGCAGTGGGTGCTGGTGCCGGTAAAAACTACATCGCCGCCACAGGTAAATTCATAAGCAAGAGTCAATTTGAGGGCGCTGAGCTTTTCTACCTTTACCATGCATTCTATAACATCTGCAAATTTTGTTGATTTTTTAAAAGTGCAGTCCAGCGAAAGAACAGGAGATACCACACCCTTTGCCTCAAGTTTATCAAAGCTCCAGCCCAACTGGTCAAGAAAATCAACACGAGCTTCTTCCATAAAACGCACATAATTTGAGTGATGGGTTATTCCCATTTTGTCTGTTTCATAATAATTAACTTTGTGAATATAAGGTTTCATAAATGACATTATTAAGGGGTTTTGTCATTTTGTCAATGATATTGAAGTATTAATCATTTTATAGTATCTATATATCATGACCACAAAGCAAAAGGTGTTTGAACTTCTTTCCCAAAACCGCGGCTCTTATATCTCCGGCGAAAAGCTGGCGCAGGAATGTGGGGTTAGTCGTGCTGCAATCTGGAAGGCGGTAAAAGCAATCCGCGAAGAAGGTTTTGCCATCGAAGGTTCCAACAACAACGGGTACACACTTTCTGCCGAACAGTCAAACGATGTGCTTTCGCAGCAGGTACTTGAATATACGGTGGCACAGGCCTTTCCCGAATTCACCCACAGCCACATAGAATATTTCCAGACAATAGATTCCACCAACACATACGCAAAAAAACTCGCAGCTCAGGATGCTTCTAAATATCATCAGGCAATTATTGTTGCAGAAAGTCAAACTGCAGGACGTGGTCGCATTGGAAGAACTTTTGAATCTCCGGCTGGGACTGGCGTTTATCTTTCGCTTATAATCACACCACAAGGCGGAATTACTCAACCTGCTGTAATTACTGCATCGGCAGCCGTTGCTGTTTGCAGAGCTATCAAAAATCTTTACGGTGTGCAGCCTGCTATCAAATGGATAAATGATATTTATGTTCAGAATGACGGAGTGCTCAAAAAGGCTGTAGGCATCCTGACAGAAGGAATTACAAATTTTGAAACCGGACAGATTGAATCGGCTGTTATTGGAATTGGCGTGAACATCAGCCCAAGCGATAAAATTAAAAAATCTGCCGCAAAAGATATCGCAGGATTTTTGACCTGTGCACCAAGAATTGATGACGCCCGGGACGCCCCGGAAAACAGTGCCCCTTCCCGCGCAAGATTTATTGCAGAAATTGCAGGACAGGTTTTTAATATTTTGAACGAACCTTTACCAGAAGTAATTGCAGAATACAAAAGCATGATGTTCCTTAAAGACAAAACACTCACCGTTTATCCTTTGATTGGTGATGACAAATCTGCGTACCAGGCCAAAGCAATTGATGTTGATGAAAATGCGGGACTTGTTGTAGAGCTCAAAGAAGGCACCAGAAAAATATTGAGTTCCGGGGAAGTTACGCTGCACGGATAGAAACTGCACGCGCTGTAAGATAAGCCTGCTTCATTCCTACCGAAAAAAATACCGGTAAAAGAACCACGTACATTTTTATAGAATTTTTTCCTCCGCGGGCTTTCCACGCTCGTTTTGACTGCTTCCAGTTTTGTGAAACAAGGGGAATAAAGCTTACAAAAAGCGCAAGAGCATTGGCAACAGGTGTCCGTCTTTTAAGGTGAAATACTTTGCGAACAGCCAGCTCAATTGTTTCAAAACCATAACGAAGCTCAAGGCTCGTTGAAGTTTTAAAAACAAGCACCGCAAGTTCAAGCATACAGATAAGTCTGAGCAGCATCGGTACAACATCCATCCCGCGGAATATAATCAGGATGACTGCATAATACAAAACAAATTGAATGGCGCCAAAAATCTCCCGCAATTTAAACCCAAGTACAAGCTGTATAACAAAAAACACACCAATCATCACGGCAGAAACTACAGCAGGCACATAAAAGAAAACAATGCTTATTACCGGCACTAAAAGAATCTTAATCCAGGCGGGACAGCGGTGAATAAATGAATCCTGTTTTACCACACTAACTCCCCTACGCTCTTATAAGAAACAAGCGGATTCCGGATATTCCATTCTTCAAGATTCTGCTTAAGCCCGTCTTCCGCGCTCCCATCAAAAACTTTTTTCCCGCGGAACAGAACAACAAAATGATCTGCAAGTGCCAGACATTTTTCCAGCTCGTGCGTAAGGATGATTACAGTTTTACCTTCGTCCTTAAGTTTTTTTACAAGAGCATTAACCTGTTTTACTCCGCTGTAATCAAGATTTGCATAAGGCTCATCCAGAATGATGACAGGCAGCTTCATGGCAAGCATGCATGCAACAGCAAGCCGCCTCTTTTCGCCGCCGGACAAAAACCGCGCAGGAAAATCGGACTTTTCTGAAAGGCCAGTCACTTCCAGCGCCTGTTTAACTGCAGCTGCAATTTCGTTTTTTTTCCAGCCAAGATTTTTGGGACCAAAAGCAACATCTTCGGCAGGAGTTTCTCCAAGAATCTGAGTTTCTGCTTCCTGAAAAACAAGTCCCGGCCGCGACGAGCATTCAACCCTTCCGCCGTCGCAATTCATAAGTCCTGCTGCAATAGACATGAGCACGCTTTTTCCCGAACCGTTTTCTCCGGCAATAATACAACAATCGCCCTGGTTTATGATAAGGCTTACATCATCAAGCGCAATTTTTTTACCTGAAGGAATGAGAAAGGATTTGGAAATGTTTAACAGGGCAAGCGCAATGTCTGGCATTATTCACTCACTTCGCTGTATAAATATTGAGCTGCAACAGGACGCAGTTTAAGGGCAACAGGAACAGCTACAACAATTTTCAAAACGTCACCCGGAATAAACGGAAGCAGACAGGCTCCAACAGCATAAGCAGCACTTGTTTTTTCTACAGGAACCTTGCCAGCCCCCGTAGCCCAAGCTGCAAAACGAATCACACCAGGAATATAAATCACAATCATTCCGGCAGTAATTGCAAGCGAAATTTTGAGCACAAGCTTCCACGAAAGTTTTTTTTCTTCAACGCGAGGCTTTCCTGCAATAAGACCTGCAACTAAAGCCCCAAGCAGATAGCCCGGCAAAAAACCACCTGTAGGTCCAAGCCATACTGCAATGCCCCCTGTTCCGCCGGAATAAACAGGAAGCCCTACAAGCCCCGCAAGCAGGAACAAAGCCGTAGGAGCTGCGCCTATAAAACCTCCGAGCAGGACTGCACACAAAATGCACAAAACATTCTGCAGTACAACAGGCACAACACCAAGAGGAATTTTTATAAAACAACCTATACAGATAATTGCCGTAAAAAGCGCAATAAACGAAGTAAATAAAGCATGTTTTTTCATGTACAAAAATATATCAGTTTGTGCGACAAATGTAAACCTTATATGCATTTATAAGTTTACATTTTCAAACTTTTAAATCTTCCGTTATTTTTAAAATTCCTATTTACAAATGTTTCTTTATAAAGTAATATTAAGTATATGTTAAGAACTTTAGGATTTTTTAACAGACATTCCTTTTGCTTCTCCTTTTTCTTTTTCGCCTAAGGGCGAACACATCTTATTTTTTTGTGCAATGCGCACCAGCTGCCGTGCACGGTAACCAAATCAAATTGCAAATTAAAATCCCGTCATCCCGAACTTGTTTCGGGATCTGTACATAATAGATGCTGAAACAAGTTAAGCATGACGATTACACAGGAGTAACTTATGAACCTTAAATACTATCAGAAAGAATACGAATGCATGCCACTGGAAGAATTGAAAAAGCTTCAGGGCAAGAGACTGGCAGAAAATTTCCGCCATGTATATGAAAATGTTGAATACTACAGAAAGCGCTGTCAGGAAGCAGGCGTTACACCGGATGACATCAAGGGCTTGGAAGACCTTGATAAAATTCCATTCACCTGTAAGGATGACTTACGCCAGACATATCCATACGGACTTTTCGCTGTTCCTATGAGCAAGGTTGTCCGTATCCACGCCTCTTCCGGAACAACAGGAAAACAGATTGTTGTAGGCTACACAAAAGAAGACCTGGACATCTGGGATGACTGTACTGCCCGCCAGCTTGTAGCAATTGGCGCAGACGAAAACGACATTGTTCAGGGTGCTTACGGCTACGGACTTTTTACCGGAGGCTTTGGTCTTCACGGAGGGGCTACAAAGCTTGGATGTGAAGTAATTCCAATTTCCAGCGGAAACACACAGCGCCAGATTACATTCATGCAGGATCTTAAATCTACAGTTCTTTGCTGTACACCATCTTACGCTGCATACCTTGGTGAAACCCTCAAAGATATGGGACTCTCACCAGCAGACATTCACCTTAAAGCAGGTATCTTTGGTGCAGAACCATGGACAGAAGAAATGCGCCGCGATATTGAAAAATCTCTTGGAATTAAAGCTTACGATATCTACGGACTTACAGAAGTTATGGGTCCAGGTGTTGCTTACGAATGCCAGGAACAGAAAGGCATGCACGTAAACGAAGACCACTTCATTATAGAAACAATTGATCCCGAAACAGGTAAGCGCCTCCCTGACGGAGAAAAGGGCGAACTTGTATTCACCGCAATTACAAAGAAAGCCTTCCCTCTTATGAGATTCCGCACTAAGGATATTGGCGTTTTGAACCGTGCTCCATGCAGCTGTGGACGTACCTTTGTCCGCATGAGTAAACCAATGGGTCGTACAGACGATATGCTCATCATCCGTGGTGTTAACGTATTCCCGAGCCAGATTGAAGGAGTACTCATGCAGAACGGTTACCCTGCAAATTACGAAATCCATGTTGGCCGCGAAAACAACACAGATACTTTCGAAATCCTTGTAGAAATGATTCCAGAAAAGTTCAGCGATGTTGTATCAGAAATCAGTAAACAGGAAAAAGCCCTTGAGTCTGCACTCTTGTCTGTTCTTCAGATTAAAGCTAAAGTTAAACTGGTTGCCCCAAAGACTATTGCACGTTCAGAAGGTAAAGCTAAGCGCGTAATTGATACACGCAAACTGCATGACTAATTAAAAGGAGAATTATTATGACAGTAAATCAAATATCTATTTTTTTGGAAAATAAACCGGAATCGCTTTCACAGCTTACAGATGTGTTAGCTAAGAATAACGTAAACATGCGCGCCCTTAGCCTTGCAGATACAAGCGACTTTGGAATTGCCCGAATCATCACAGATGACTGCGCAGCCGCCGAAGAGATTCTTAAGAACAACGATTACATTGTAAAAATTACTGGTGTAATTGCTATAGAAATCCCGGACGAAGCTGGAAGCTTGAACAAAATCCTTAAGCTGCTTGCAGAAAACGGACGCAACGTAGAATATATGTATGGCTTTACCGGCCGTAAGACCAACTCTGCCTGCATGATTATCCGCTGCACCGATATTCCAAAAACAGAAAACATTTTGGAAAGCAACGGCATCCATACAATCAGCCAGGACGAGCTCAAAGATATCTAAGTAGTTACAACCGTCTGAGTTTAATTGCGCCAAAAGAACAGATTTCGTGACAGCAGAAGCAGTGCAAACATTTAGATTTGTCTGTAAGCTGAGCTGTTCCATTACGCCCTTCCATATTTATAATATGTGCAGGGCAAATCTGTTCGCAACGGCCGCAATTACGGCACTTATAACTAATAAAGTGCGGAGTCTTCACAAAGAATTTTTTTGCTATAAAATCCACCCATTTAGGAATCATCCTTCCAAGAGTAGGCGACGGTTCCCTTACAATCCTAAAACTAAAGCTGTGGCATTCATGCTCTGCAGCACCAACAGTTTTAATCTGAGAAGGACTTTTTAACCAGATGCCTCTTTCCAAAGCCTGACGCAAATAAACAACTCTGAACGGATCATAACCAACAAGAGAAGCACATTCCCAATCCAGAGCAAGAATGTTATCAGAAGCCGCCAGAAAGCCAAGATGAATCGGATCTCCGGATCCGGGTCCTCCAGGTCCATCCATTCCAACAATGGCATCCATAATTGCGTAATCGGCCTGGGCAGCAATATTCAAATCTACAAGGAAGTTTCCAAAATCTTCTTTATTTGGAAAACGATAGTGCATCTGAGCCATGCCCAAACCAATCATAAGACCAAAAAGATTTTTCATTGCTCCTGTATAAGACATGAGCTGATGACTCTTTAATTTGCTGAGAGAAACAATAACATCGGCTTCTTTAAATTGAGTTGCAAATTCAAACTGTTTTACAGACTTACCTTCCGGGCAAGGGACAGTATCGTACTTATGAAAATCTGCCCACATTCCGCCGTTGTAAATTACCTGATCATACATGCCTGTAAGCTTTGCGGCTGTAGTTGAATTTGCAATTGCAGGAGACTCACCTACCATAACAAGAGCAGCTCCTCTTTCTACAAAAGCTTTTACTACAGCTCCAACAACAACAGGATGCGTTCCAACTGCCAGCTCCGGTTTTTTAGGATAGAGAATGTTAGGCTTTAATAACACAACTTTGTCTTTTACATCCGGAGGAGGAACAAGTTCCATCATCTTTTGAACACAGATGTAAACTTTATCAAAATTGTAATCATCGCATTTCTGTAAGGCTACAGTATTTGTCATTTTTAACCCTAAACAAAATTAAACGGAGTCTCCTGATAAACGTAGTAGTTGAGCCAGTTAGAATAAAACAGGTGAGCCGTTGCGCGCCAGTAACTTGTTGGCATTCGGTTTACATTATTTGTAGGAAAATAATTTTTTGGTAACGGAACCTTCATGCCCTTATCTGTGTCGCGGTAATATTCCTGAGCCAGCGTCATTGTATCATATTCAAGATGCCCGGTCATAAATATTTCGCGGTTGTCTTTTGATTTTATGATTGTAGTTCCGGCTTCGGCACTTTCTGCAAGAATAACAAGATCCCTGCATTTGAGGACATCTTCTTTATGAAGAGTTGTATGGCGGCTCTGAGGAATTGGAAATGTATCATCAAAACCACGAAGAAGCGGATCCCCTTCTGTGCAGCGTTCATTCATAAAGATGCCGGACATCTTTCGCTCCAAAGGATATTTTTTAATTCCATAATGATGATAAAGACCTGCAAAAGCACCCCAGCAAAGATACAGCGTAGAAAAAACATTTTCGCGGGCATAGTCCATAATCTTACAAAGCTCTTTCCAGTAGTCAACAGCTTCAAAAGCAAGCTGTTCAACAGGAGCACCAGTGATAATCATTCCGTCGAACTTTTTTGTATAAAGCTCGTTAGAAGAAATATAAAATTTATCAAGATAATCTGCATCTGTATTTTTGCTTACATGATCTTCCATGCGCACAAGATAAATTTCTATCTGAAGCGGAGTATTTCCAAGAAGACGAAGAAGCTGAGTTTCTGTAACTTCTTTTGTAGGCATAAGATTTACAATCGCGATTTTGAGCGGACGAATATCCTGTGAAGCTGCACGCTTTTCTGTCATGACAAAGATATTTTCCTTTTCGAGAATTTTTACTGCTGGTAAATCGGATTGAATCTTTATTGGCATACAGGCCTCCTCCATCATCATTGCAAGCCCGAAGGGCGTGGCAATCCATATAACTTGATAACGTATTATAGCAAATATAATTCTAATTTGCTATAATATCTAGTACTATGGAAATTCAGAACGACAGAAAGGCTGCAATCCGTAAGCTGCGCCTTCTGACTTATAATTCAAAAAGTAACTTAGACTCCTTCAGACAAAAAATGGAAGAAACCTTTTCTACAGTTTTTTTACCAAATGGAGTTGAGCGTTCTGAATACAAATATGGCAACGTAGACTGCGATATTCTTTCTCCAGAAATGTACTCTTCCAACAGAATTATGATTTATATTCACGGCGGTTGTTTTTCCGGCGGTTCACGAAAAACGTACAGAGCTTTTTGTTCATCGCTTGCTTCTAAATGCTATTGCCGTGTTGTAATTCCAGAATTCAGACTTTCGCCGGCTTATCCTTGTCCTGCTGCAATCGAAGATATTCAGGCTGTGTTCCGTTCTCTTTTTACCGAAGAACAGATTTCGGCTTCTCTTAATACCGAAAAAGGCACAACCCCAAAGCTGCCCGAAATTATTATTGCAGCCGACGGTTCTGGTGCTTCAATTGCCTGTGCACTTTTGTACAATCTTCGCGACCGTTACCGCTCCTGCATAAGTCATGTTGTTTTGTTCAGTCCATGGCTCAATCTGGCTCCAGACTCCAAAATCATGTCGGCAAAAAAAATCAGCGACGAAGTTTTAACCGGAGACGTTTTTAAGAAAAGCGCTTCGGATTATACTTATGCCGAAAACACAAAAATTTCTTCGGTTTCTCCTATCCTTGCAGAAGACAGTCAGCTGGAACACTTTCCTCCAACCTTTATTCAGATGGGAGAAAAAGAAATCCTTGTTGACGATGCAAAAGCATTTGCAAAACGCCTTGTTGAAACAGGAAACAAATGCGAGCTTGACATATGGCCTGGGATGATGTTTATGTTCCAGATGGCAGACGAATATTTACATGAATCGCACCTGGCACTTGATAAGGTAGGCAAAATTGTTACTCAAGATACAGCGGGCGCAGAAACTGTCGAAATTGAAAACAAGCCTAAGCTCGAACACAGCCTGCACTCTGAGGCGTAACGGGGGCACCAGATGGAACTTCTTTCTCCTGCCGGAAATGTCGAAAAATTATCTTATGCATACGCCTACGGTGCAGATGCCGCTTATATTGGTCTTAAAAAATTCTCTTTGCGAATTAAAGCCGACAATTTTTATGATGATGAATACAAACAGGTTCAAGCCCTTAAACAAAAATATCCCGGCCGCCGCCTGCATTGTGCATTAAACATTTCTTTTCATGATGACGAAATTGACTCTCTGCGCCAGAATCTTGATTATTTTAAGCTCTACCCTATAGACGCGTTTATTGTTCAGGATATTGGAATTGTTCCTCTGCTTCAAAAGGAATTTCCTGGAGTGCAGCTTCATTTGAGTACACAGTCTTCGTGTGTAAACTCAGAAGCTGTAAAAATGTACAAATCCATGGGATTTTCGCGCATTGTTTTAGGACGTGAGATTTCTCTGGATCAGATTCGCCGCATTAAAGACACCGTGCCTGATATGGAGCTCGAAGCTTTTTGCCATGGAGCAATGTGTATTGCTTATGCAGGACGCTGCCTTATGAGTGCATACCTTACAGGACGCAGTGCTCAAAGCGGATTTTGCAGTCATACCTGCAGATGGAATTTTAAGGTAGCCGGAGACGGACCAATGACTGTTGATCAGGCCAAAGCTCTTGCACAAAGCGGACTCCTTACAATTGAAGAAGAACAGCGTCCCGGAGAAACCTTTCCTATTTTTGAAGGCGAAGATTTTACCGCAGTTTTGTCTTCCAAAGATTTGCGCATGATTGAACACCTTGCCGATTTTAAGGCTGCCGGTGTAGATTCTTTAAAGATTGAAGGCCGCATGAAAAGTGTTTACTACGTTGCAATGGTGACCCGCGCCTACAGAAAAGCCCTTGATGCTCTTGAAGGAAAAATCAGTGCCGGTGATGCCCAGCCATATATTGATGAATTGGAAAATGTAAGCCACCGCGAAAGCACAACAGGCTTTTACTATAACAAGGCCGAAGCAGACCAGACAACCATTGGAGCCAGCGACAGTAAGTACCAGCTTGCCGCCGAAATTGACAGAGAAGTTACAGACGAAGAATTTGAAAAAATATATGAACTTGGACAGACAAATTACAGGCGCCACACCGACGAGCTTAATGCAATGCATCCAGCTGCCCGCGAAGCCCGCCTAAAAGATCTGGAAATTCACACAGACCGCCGCGTTGTTCCCTTTGAAAAACACGAAGACTGGAAAATGTATTCAATCACAGCGCTAAACATGATAAAAGCAGATGAAGAAATAGAATTTGTAGCCCCAGATTTTGTAAGCGTTACCGCAAAGCCGGATGAGTTTGATTTAATTAATCCAGAAACAGGAACAAAATTAAACTGGGTCTGCGACGGACATGCATGTGTCGTTTATACAAAACTCGACCTGCCTGCCGCCGCCCTGTTGCGCACCCTTGACCCCGACTACGTAGAAGGCCAGATCCGCGACACCGGAAGATAGCCTACTTCACCATCCAGCTAACTAATTCAACATCCCCTGCAAGAACAATATAAAGGTCTGTCACTTTGTCAGCAGGCATTGTTAATGCGGCTGTTGCATTTGTGTCTTCCCCAACTTCTACCTTTGCGAGAACTTCTCCGTTTGCAAAGTTTCC
>JAEEGK010026749.1_pt1 | contig 11714 bp, 10 predicted proteins | sample 8958771 | NCBI WGS metagenome assembly JAEEGK01 (sample SAMN16246547, study PRJNA631951) | gut metagenome | biome: gut microbiome; feature: rumen; material: SC-attached | host: Bos | place: Iran: Karaj | collected 2018-10 | reverse complement strand
TCTTTACTTATTATCATTTGTTCTCCTATAATATCCATAATTGAATTTTTTTCATTTTCATAACTTAAAATTAAAGAATCTTTCATTTGAATTGAATTATGTAAATCATCAATTAACATAGATAAATAAGTTAATATTTGTCTATAATAAATAATATATTTTCTAATTTTATCTAAAACTAAAGATTCTTTATCATCAATAATACTTTCATGATCAATATGATCATAAATTAAACTATATTTATCACAAACAATATTAATTTGAGTATAAAAATCTTTAACTTCATATAATAAATCATGTTTTAATTTTTTTTTAATATCTTCAATATTCATTAAGCCAATTCCTCCTTGTCCTAATTCACATTTAAATAACCTTATTCCCATAACTGTATTTGACAATTCATTTAATTGAGAAATTTTATCTTGAATTGATAAAGTTAAAAAAGGTGATAAACCACTTTTAGGAAAAATATTATCTAAATAAGAATATATTTCTCTTTCAGCGTTTATTCCTAAATTACTTTTATTTTTTGAATCATCATCGTTTATTTCATTTAAAGAATTTAAAGTATTTTGCTTTGTTTTAATTAATAAGTAGTTAAATATTTTTTTGTGAATTTGAAAAGTTTCTGTGTCTTTCTTTGAAGAAGGAGTAGAAGTTATTTCTCTTAAAATGTTATTTAATTCTGTATCAAAGTACATTTTTATTTTTTCAATTTTATCTTCTTCTTGAATATGAGATAATTCATATGTTATTTGTAATTTTAAAGTTTCTGCGATTCCATCGCCTTTTGCGTTTAATATTTCTTGTACTTTATTTATTATTTCTTGGGCTTTTTCTTTTGAAAATTTTGCGTTTTCTGTGAAATAAAAATCTTTTTTTTCATTATCATATTGAATGTTTAATAAAAAAGCTATTAATGCATCTGGAACTGGATTATTTGCTTCTCGGGCTTTGTAGACTAAATAATTTAATATTTCCTCGAAATTGGAAATTTTATCCATTTTATTTTTTTTTCTATTATTTTACAGTTATTTATTTGTTTTAATTGATTTAATTATTTTTTTATTTTTATTTGTTTTTAATACCTGAACTTTTTTATTTTATTATAATTTAAATAGAAATAGTAATTTATAATCTTTAAGATATTATTATTAAATTTTCATTATTTTTTTTCTATATTATTAATACATAAGGTAAAATAATCATTGTTTAAATAAAAATTATTAAACTTGTTATTATTTTTATAATTAATTATTTACTTTTTTTATTTAAATATTTTCATAATATTCATCACTATCAATAAGAGCATATCCATCATTTTTATTTTTCTTTTTTTCATTTTTATTTTTATTCAATTCATTTTTTTGATAATTAGAATACATTAAATAAATTATAACTCCAAAGATAAAAAATATAGAAAATTTTTCAAAATTTGGAAAAAAAATTCTTCTATTTGAATTAGGTTTAATTATTTCATTTTCACTTTTATTATTATTAATTTTTGAATCATCTTTATTTGTATTAATTATATTTTCATCATTGTCTTCGTCAAAAAATGGATTATCTTTATATTTATTATATACAATTTCTTCTTCTTCTTCATTATTATTTTCATTTATTATTTTTTGTTTTTCTTTTTCTTTTAAGTTATTTTCTTTTGAATTTGGATTTGATGAAATTGGAATTGAATTGATATTTTCAGATAAATCTATTTGATAAGGAGTTTTAGGCATAAAGAATAAATTAATTATAATACAGAATAAAAATAAAGTCAATAATATATTTAATTTTTTCTTTTGAACCATTTCTTTTCCATTTTTCATTAATTAAAAATAATTAAAAATTATTATAATTTAATTAAAATATTTTGTAGAATTTATATATCATAATTCCTTTATAAATAGTATAAATTTTATTTTTAATTTCTTCTCTTCTACAATTTTAAAACTTTTATTTTTATAATAAATAAAATAAAATAATAATGTATTCAAATTAAAAGAAACTAAAAATAAATTATTCATATCCCTTAGAACATCTTAAATAATTTTATTCTTTTTTCCTTTTTATTGTTTTTTAATATTATTCTATTTAATTCTTTATTATTAAATCATATAAAAATTTTAAAAAAAGTATTCATCTTAATATTCCAAATATAATTTATTACTTGAAATTAATCCTATTTAATAAATTAAAAAATAACCCTTTTCTTTTTTTCCTTAAATTATCTTATACAAATTAAATTTTCCTTTTCTAATACTTCTTCCCCATAAAATCTACTTTATTTAAATAAAATTTTTCTAATATAGAAATTCAAAAAATTTAAAAATATTTTATCTTAAAATAAATTAAAATATTAATTCTACATTATTTCCCTAAAAAAAACTACATCATATATTTATTTAATTGAAAAAAAAAAAATAAATTTTAATGTTTAGACCTTTCAGTATCATTTCTATCATTTTCATTAGTAACAGTATAATTATCAGGATTTAAATAAGTAGCATCACCTTTTAAATCATTCTTTAATCTTATAGTACTTTCATTAAAACCAGCACTCGCTGTTGGTGTTTTAGTATAAGCATTAACATAAGTTCCTAACTTAGTATCATTATCTTCTTTTTCAGCTTTACTATTTTTTTTACTTCCATAATCTTTAAATAATTCATCCATAAAATTTTGAGATAATACTTTCATGTCTTCAGGAAATTTTTTCCTAGCGTCTCTTTTTTTTACTATTTCATCTTCTATAAAATTATCTAAAGTTTCTTCATCGTTTAAATTATTTTCAAATATTATTTGAATTTTCTCTGAATGAGTTGATGAAAGGTCACTTAATAAACTTTTAACATCATCACTGTTTTCAATTGAAAATGAAGGTAAAGATATATTTAATTCTTTTGGTATATCTGCAAGAGTTTTAGCTCTTTTAAATGTTCTCATTGTATTTTTTATTAATAATAATTTTATTAATTTATTTTTTAAAATAACTTTCTTTAAAGAAAATGAAATTTATTCAATGATTAATTGAAGAAAAAGTGAAATTACATTTTTAAAAATAAATAATATTTATATATCTTATTTAATATAATTAAAAAGTACTTTATTCATTATTTTTATGATTTTCTCTTTTTTGTCTCCATTCAATAATATTATCTTTAAATAAATTAATAAAAGCATCAACTTCTTTATTATCAACATTATCCCTTGTTTTTTGTCTACAGGCAATTTCAAAACTATCATAAGCAACTTCAATTCCTTTTTCTCTTTCATGTATTGTTTCATAAAGAAAAACAGAATAGTTTAATTTAGTTCCAAGAGAAATAATATTTAAAGGATAAATTTCTTTCGCCATTTCATAAGCTTTAGGATAATAATCAATACAATCATTAATTGCTTTTTCTCTTAAATCACCTTCTGCAAATTCAGCTATATATCTATTAAAATCACCAATAAGTTTATAATATAAAAGTATTCCTTCTTTATCTTCTGTTTTTTGTAAAAGTTGATTAATAAAATCAATCATTTCTTTTATTTTTTCTATCATTTTATTTTCATAAGCTTCTTTATATTCTAAATAATTTAATAAATTATCTGCTTCTTTATTTTTTTCATCTGATTCTTTTAATTTTAATTGCTTTAATACTTTTCTATATATTTCTAATTTATTTTTATAAGCTTGAGCTAGTAAATTTCTTTCTTCATTATTTAATTCTGTTTCTTTTTTTTCTGCGTATTCTTCAAGAATTGAAACCATGTCTTTATATCTATGACATTTTTCAGCTAATAAAGCTTGATAAATATATTTATTTTTTGGAGTAGATTCCATTTTTTTTTTTTTTAATTATTTAAAGAAGTTTTTTTTTTAAGTTATATTAAAAATTCTAATTATAATAATTAATTAAGTCTTTTTTTCTTCTTGAATTAAATATTCAATATCTTCATTTAATTCATTAGCTCTTATTTTTCTCGGTAAAGAAATGTATTTTTTAATCATGAGAAATATTAAAATAATGATTATTATAAGTAATAATATTACAATCATCCATAAAAAATTTAATCCTTTTTTTCCATTATAAAATACTATTAACTTTCTATCAGACTCAAAAGATAATTGATACTTTTTAAAAAAAGGTTTTCCAATTCTCCAATTTTTAGCCTTATAAGTATTATCAAAAACAATAAGACAATAATATTTATTATCTTTTAAAACAAATAATTCTTTATAAGTAAAAATAAAAGTAGTTTGAAATTCTTTATGATAAAATTCAAGATTAGGAAAATCAGAAATTTTTTCATTTTTATCACAAATAAAATAAAAGTAATAAGTACTATTTTCTTTTTTACAATTAGTTTTTAAGTTAAAAAACTGTTCATTTAATAATTTTTCATATGAAGTAATTCCTCTTATAAAACCTAAATTAATATCTAATTCAACATGTTTAATTCCATCAATTTCTTTTTTTCCAGAATAAATATTATCAAATAACAAATCCCAATTAACAACAGAGTATCTTACTTCAGCTTTAGTATTTCTAAAAAAATTTTCATCAAAATTTGAATCATATTCATGAGGATATCCTCCAATTATTAATTCTCCTTCATCTTCATTAATATATTTAATAGTCCAACCAAATGAATCAACAATTGAATTATCTTTTAATTGCATAATTAAATTTGTTTTACTTAATAATACTGAATCATGCATTTTTAAACCTAAAGAAGATTGCAAAAAAACTTTTTCTTGATTTTTTGTTATTTTCGTAGGGATTATAAAGTTAAAAGTGTTTAATTCTAATTTATTATTGTTAATATCATTTAATTTAATTGTATCGATTACATCATATCCTTCTGATATTTGTTCTGAATAAAATGAACTTGTTCTGTTTGAAATTCTATATTTGAATGTTGAAGTCTTTTTTTCATTATATATTCCATTTAAGTTTAAGCCACTAATGTAGAATATATAAGATTCAAAGTTTAAAAAAATTGGAATTTCTTGAGGAGGAGTTCCTATCTGTAGTGTTATATATAAGTCATTCTTTTCTAAATAATCAAAATAATTTGTGCCTTCTTGATATTTTGAATATTTTTTAAATGGAAATTTAATGTAATGAGATTTATAAATTGAAAAAAGGGAAATTAATAAAAGTAAACTTTTCATAAAAAATATTATTTTATTTAAATTGATAAATTAGTGAATTTTTTAATGAATGGTTATAAAAGGGAAAATAATTCTTAAATAAAAAAGTTTTATATCTTACTTAAATAAATATTTTTTTTTCATGATATTGAGAATTAAGCTATGTTACTTAATTAATAATAGAAATAGATGATATTGATTTGAAAATAATATTTAAACGTTTTTATTTGATTTCAAATGAATTATTTAAATTTTATAATATACAAAATATAAAAGTTTTAACTTGCTTAATATTATTAAGTTTTAGTTAATTATAGAAGAAAATTAAGAAAAAATATAATTTAATGGTGATAATATTTAAATAAAAATTTAAAGAAAATAATTTGATAAGTGTTTTAAAATTAAAATTTTATAATTATTATTTTTATTAAATGAAAAAAAAAGAAAATAAAGAATGGGAAGATCCTCCTAAAGTAAATTTAAAAGCTTTAAACAAAAGAATTGAGAAACAAGCTGATGATATTTTTGCTGCAATGTTATCAAATTTGATGAATAAAAAAGATAAAATAAAAGAAAAAGATCCAAAGGCTTTAACAAATGAAGAAAAAGAAATTTTAAAAGGAAATGATATTCAATATTTTACAAAAATTTATGAAAATTTAGAAAAGAAACAAACTGTTAAAAATATTGAAGAAATCACAGATTTAAACCAATTACAACCTTATTTACCAGACATTAAAGATGAACCAGTTAAAAAAAATGTAATAAATAAAAATGTAAAATAATTTATTATATTTTTTAATTATTTTCATTTCTAAAATTAAATTTTTTAAGTCAAAAATAAAACTAAAATTTCTTTTGAAATAATCAAAAAAATTTAAATTAAAAAAAATAAAAAATATTATAATTTAACTAATTAAATATCTTTATTTTCTTACATTTAATATTATTTCCTTAATTCATACATCAACTTCCTTTACATATAATACAAAAGTTAAATACTTATTAAAATAATTAAGCTCATTTAAATCTTTATTAATTAAATTTTTTTTTTAAGAATTTTTAATATCTATAACAAAAGAAAAATTCAAATTAACTTTATCAAAATTAAGATAATCACTCTTTTAAAAGGTTATATTAAATTCTTTTTATAATGGTAATGATTAATTTATTTCATTTATTTTTTAAAGAATTAAATTTAAAATAATATATTTTTTAAAATTACATAAAATAATAAATAATAAAAATTTACTTAACAAGATATTTCCTTATCACTTCAATTCTCTTGTCAAGTAATTCAATTAAATCTTTATAAGTCCAATAAGCTTTAGATCTAGTTTTCTTATCATTTGAAATTCCAAAATAATCTAAAATATCTTTAATAAAAAAAGCAAATAAACCAGTAGTACCACAAATTCTTGAATAATAAGACGGAGAAATTTTACTTAAATTCCCTTTAATAATATGTATAATTCTATATAAATTTTCTGTTGATAAATCTAAATTTTCTTTATAATTTTTTTCTAATAAATCACCAATTTTTCCATTTTCTTCATGAGTAAAATAATAACAACATTTTTTCCAAAAATTCATTTTATCAAGTTTTACTTTAGATAAAGGATGATTAATTAATTGAAAATAAATATGATAAATTAATAAGATATTATCATCAGATAAGTTTTTATCTTCAGTAAATAATTTATTTAAAATAGATTCATTTAATAATCTTATTGCTTTTAAAGCACCTTTTGTTAATTGAATATTATCATTTGTATATTTTGGAATAATTTCATCGTTAGAAACTGAGGAAACAATATCTAAATAATTTTTTCTTTCATTTTCTAAATTAGATAAAATTTGACTATAAACACAATTTCTAAAAGCATGATTAACTAAAACAATATTAGTAAGATCATTAATATCTAAAAATTTTATAATATCATTTAAATTAGTTTCTATAAATTCAGAAACATTAAATTTAGTAACATGATATAATTTTGATGAATTAATATCATATATATCAGTTAATAAGCCTTTAGGAATAAAATCAAGATCTGATATTGGAGCAATTAATATTGGATCATTATTTTTAAATAATTCACTTTCTTTAAGTAAATCATCATTTAAATCTAAATTAATTCCATTTTTAATATGATTTATATTTATTGAATTTACTTTTTGATGATGAGTGATATTTATACTTTTTTTCCTTTGAGAATCTCTTAATATATTAACTTGAGTTTTAGAATTTTTTAAAGCTTTTACATTATTATTAATTGTTAATCGCTTATTATTTGTTCTTATAAATGAACTATCTAAATTAGTTACTTTATTTTTTTTTTTAGAAATATTCCTTTTATTTTCAGTATTTTTTTTAAGAGTAAAAGGACTAATTTCATTTTTTCTTGAATTATTATTACTTTTCCTATTTATAGAATTTTCAGTTGTTAATCTTGAAACTGAAATTCTATTTTTTTTAAAAGGTGTATTAGGTCTTATTGAGTTTGTTCTTCCTAAAGTAATTTTCGCTGGAGAAATTGAAGAAATTTTATTTATTTTATTAATTGAATTATTCCTTTTTTCTTCTAATTTAGGTTTAATTATCCAAGTTAAATTAATACAAGTTGAAACAATTTGATTTGAAGTTTTTATTCCTTCGTAAATTGAATACATTTGGTTTTCGGTATTATTTTCTAAAAGAAGTAATTTATTATCAAATTTATTGCTTAGTAATTTTTTTAATATTTCATATTTATTATTTATATTTAATTCATTATCATTATTTTGATTCATCATCATTTCTGTTTTATGTGAAGTTGATATTGTGTCATTCGTCATTTTTTTATTAATTGAAATTTTATTCTTATTTAAAAAATAAAATATATTCTTTCTTAAAAGGAATAACAATTAAAATTTATTAAGAAAAATGAAAGTTGATAAAGGAACATGTACTTTTTCTTTATTAAATAATAACATAAGGGAAAAATCAAGTATAAATTCATTAAAAAATAGATTAATAATTAAAAGACTAGATTTAAATAATATAAATTTTTTTAATGATAGTATTACTGATTCAAAAAAAAATCAATCTTTAAGAAAAAATAATTATCCTACAATTTTTCAATATAAACTAGTTAGAAAAAGAAACATTGAAAAACCAAAAGGAAATCAAACTTTAACTTTATTATCTTCTAAAGTATTAAAATCTGCTAGAATTAATAAAAAGAATTTAAATGATAATAAAAATGATACATTTTATAATTTAGATTCATATAATGATTTAAATATTAATTCCGTTGGTGAAAGAAAAAAAAGTTCAAAAATGAAATTGGTTAAAAACAATAAAGGTAAAATTAAATTTTCTAATGATTACATTAATGAAACTATGATTAAAATTAAAAGAAAATCAAAAAATAAAGAAATTAACAAATTCAGAGAATCTTCATATTCAAAAAGAGAAATTTCTTTATTTGATAATCCAAATAGTTTTTTTTATGTTTTATTTCATAATCCTCAGTATTCAAGAAAAATAAAACCAATAAAAGGAAAAAGTAAAAAAAATGATATTGTTGAAGAATACAGACAAGCTATTAAAGAAAATAAAAATGAAGTATTCAATCAATTATATTTATTAAAGAAAGATATTAATAAAGCTGAACAACATAAAATAACAGGAAAATTTGTAAGTACTAAAACTTTTATGGATTTAAAAATAAATATCTTTTAAAAAAAAATTTTTTTTTGAAAATACATAAAATTAATTAAAAAAAATATTATAAATAAATTATAATTATTTCATTATAATATAAAAAAGAAATAATAAATAAAAAAAAAATTTTTATTTTTTTTTAATAATATAAACTCTTTAATTAATAGCACGTTTTTTGAATTAAAAAATAAAATGGAAAAATCAAAAATTCCATTTAAGAAAAAAAAATCATCAATTAAAATATCATCAACAAGTTCAAAAACAATGCCAAATATTCAAAGAACTTCAAATCGTTCAAAAACATTAAAAGTTGGTAAATCAAATCCAATATCTTTAACATATAAAATAACATATAAATATAAAGAATTTCAAAATCCAGATTATAATTCTTATATGGAAGACTTTGGTTTAATAGTTCCTGAATTTATGGGAGATAAAAAAAAATATTTATTTTCAGTATTCGATGGTCACGGCGGTGATCACACTGCAAAAATCTGTGTTGAAAATTTACCTCAAATATTAAAAAGAGAAATAAAATTAACACCTAATAATATTGAACAATCATTTATAAACACCTTTAAGAAATTAGATGAAAAAATGAAAAATTTTTTAACTGAAGGAAATACATTAACATGTGTTTATTTAAGTGATAATATAATTCACTTAGCAAATGTAGGTGATTCATCTTGTTTTATGGTTAATGGTGATAAAGCTTATAAAATATCTTTTGATCATAAATGCACTGAACCAAGTGAGTTAAGTAGAATAGAAAAAGAAGGAGGAAAAGTTATTGAAGAAAGATTAAATGATGTTATTATGATTAGTAGATCTATTGGAGATATGGATCAAAAAGATAAAGGGTTAAGTTGTATTCCTTATTATAATAAAATTAATATTAATTTTCAAGATAATTTCTGTGTTATGGGATCTGATGGTGTTTGGGATTGTATTGATGAGGAATCTTTATTTATTTTGTCTAATCAAGTTTTGGAAAATAATACTATTCAAGATAAAGCGGATGCTCTTTGCCAAAAATTAATTGATACTGCGGTTAGTTTAGGATCACAAGATAATATTTGCTGTCTTGTTGTTTGCTTTGAGTGAAGTTGTTTAAAAATATATTGATTATTGATTTTTTATTAAGAATATTTGGTTTTATTTTATTCTTTTTAATTAATAAAATTATTTATTTTAATTTAAATTTAATGGAAAGAAATAAATAATACTATTTCATTTTAATTAAAAGAAATTAAAAATGAAGGAATGGGATATTATGCTTTTAAATCTTTGTTAAATGTTATAAGTGAAAAAAGCTTTTTAATAACAAAAAAAAGAAAAAGGAAATAATTTAATTATCTAAATATAATAAATAAATATTATGAATATCTAGAACAAAAAAATGAAGAAAATAAAGGGAAACAAATCAATAAATGATTATTCTTTTAAACTAAAAATTAAAAAATCACAGTATTTTTAATCAAAGACTTAAATTATACGAAAATATCTAATTTATAAACAAATAATGAAATTTATAAAATTCTAAATTTTAAAAGGAATATTAAAAGAAAAAAATAAAAAATTTAATTTCTTAAAACAATTAAAATCATCAAATTATTTATTAATAAATACAAATAGGAAATTCTTTTAAAATATTGAATCATTAGTAGATAGAGATGACGATGGTAAATTATAAGTATATAATAAGTATTGAAAGAGTTCCTTAAAGTATTCAGAGTTTGAAAAAAATTATTTAGATAAATTAAAGAAGAAAATGGATATTTAGGTAAAAGAGAATTAAAATATATTTATGAAGAAAAGTTTAAATTAAAGTATAAACTTTCTTGAAATGAAAATTCTAGAGATAAATTAATTGGATACTTTATATTAAATATTTCTTTAAAAATAAAATCCTTTTATTTAAATATTAAGGGGTTAAATCATTTAAATTTTTGTACTATTAATTTTAAAAACTATTAAAAAATCATTACTAAATAAAAAAAGAGTATTTAAAATAAAGTTAAAATAAAAAAAGTCTTTTTCAAAACTATTTAATTAATATTATCCAAAACTTAATTTATAATTTCTAAATTCCTAATAAATAACAAAAATTAAAAAATAAAAAAAACTATAGAATAAACGATTAAAAAAATAAAAAATAAAAAAAATTAAAAAAAAAAAGTATAAAAAAAATGGGTTGTACCGAAGTAAGTGCAATAGAAGATATGAAAGGACAGGAAAAATCAAATACAATAGGCAATCCAACTGAGCCAAACCTAGCCGAAAAAATGGTATCAGGAATAGTTCAACCATTCGGAGATAAAACATTTAAAGATTGTATAATAAACAATGAATCAGAATTTGATGATAAAATTGTAGATTTTATCCCTACTAAAATACCAGATCCAAAAAATGATGATAATGAAATACCTAATATTAATGATGATATTGTTACTCAATCTCTTAAAGTTGATTTTAATATTAATTGTATTATTGCTCTTTCTGGTATTCATAAAGTTTTAAAAGTTGAAAGACATAATGATAATTATTTAGTTTTTCATGATGGACAAAAAGGAAAAAAAAATACTTATATTGCTATTGTTGTTCAAAAAATTATTGGAGGATTTCCAACTATTGAATTTAATCCACCTAAATTAGGGAAATAATTTTTTATATTTTTCTTATTTTTTATCTTTTTAAAAAATTTTCTTTAATTATTCGTTCAACATGTTTCGTTTTTTTTTAAATGTTAATTTATCAAAAATTCTATTATTATAATTATAATAATCTTAAAAATTCAAAAGATTGGAATTTTGATGTTTTAAAGATTACAAGATTTAAAAAACAAAGATTTTAAAAAAATAT
>JAEEGK010026746.1_pt1 | contig 11715 bp, 9 predicted proteins | sample 8958771 | NCBI WGS metagenome assembly JAEEGK01 (sample SAMN16246547, study PRJNA631951) | gut metagenome | biome: gut microbiome; feature: rumen; material: SC-attached | host: Bos | place: Iran: Karaj | collected 2018-10 | reverse complement strand
AGCTATGATTTGGGCTCGCTGTGGCAGGAATGGCAAGGGCTTCCGTTTGTCTTTGGTGCTTGGCTGATTTCGAAAGATGCGCTGCAGCCGCATTTGAGACCGGTGCTGGACAACTACATGGCGAAATTGGAGTCTGGCATCGTGGAGTTCCGCGAAAATCCGTCGAAGGCGCTGGATGTGTGGCTTGCCAAATATCCGGTGAACTTGTCGCGTTCCCTTATCGAAGACTATTTTAGCGTGCTGGATTACCGTTTTACAGATGAACGCAAGCGTTCCCTGGATATTTTCTTCAAATTGGCCGCCCAAATGGGGCTTGTTGAATCGGCTCCGCCTATAGAGTTTTTGAAGTAATGTTATTTTATAGTTCGGTTGGGGAGAGTGTTGGGATGGGCAAGGAGTATTAAATATGATGGAAGAAAAAATCCTGATTGTCGATGATAACGACGACGAGTTGAAAAAAGATTCGGATATCTTGAAGGAAGTTGGCTACGAAGTCTTCTGTTGCAAGTCCGGTTCCGAAGCCTTGGAGTACCTGAACAAGAATCCCGTAGAGCTTGTGCTTCTGGATGTCAACATGCCGGAAATGAACGGCTACGATGTCTGCCTGAACATCCGCAAGCAGTTCCCGCTAGACAACCTCCCTATAATTTTCCTTACGAATTGTGAGGATTCCGCCAGCGTGTCGCAAGGGTTCCAGTCGGGGGCGTCCGACTTTGTCCAAAAGTCTTCGGCGCCGGACATCTTGCTCGCGAGAATCGGCGTGCACCTGCGTTTGACGAGGTCCTTGCGCAATCTGCGCGACATCTCGCTCACGGACGACTTGACGGGCGCCTATAACCGCAGACATGCGATATTCTCTCTCCGCGAACTTTTCGCCCGCAGTAAGCGCTACGGCACACAGTTCTCGATGATTTACTTTGACCTGAACGGGTTGAAGAAGGTGAATGACCAGTATGGGCACATGGCGGGCGACTTGCTGCTCCGTTCTGTGGTGAGCGTCTGCGAAAAGCTGCTCCGCGAGTCGGATATGTTGTTCCGAATGGGCGGGGACGAGTTCATGGTGCTTTGCCCGGATACCGACCTGAAAGGGACCGTCGTGTGCGCGGAACGCATGCAGGAAGCCGTCAAGTCTCTTACGATTGTCGACCAGACGGTCGCCTTCGCATATGGCATTGCATGCTCTACCGAAGATTACAAGGACATGGACGAAATGCTCCAGAGCGCCGATTCGTCGATGTACGAGTGCAAGCGCAAGATGCGCGAGGGAAGGACGTAATTTTTCGGTCCGGAGCAAGAAAGCCAAAAATTTCGGGAACTGTAAGATACTTAAAAAAATGGACTTGCGCCAAACGCAAGTCCTAATTTTTTTGCATGCCGCCGTTTTTAGAACAGGAACGAAATGCCGAGATTCGAGTAGAACGTGAGCAGCGTGGAGTTCGAGAAAGAAGGCTCGACGGTCAGGCCCTGGTTCAGAAGGTTTGTGAAACATTGCACGACGCGGAGGTGCAGGTGGACGCTTCGCGTGAGCATGTAGCCCCCTTCGATTGCGAGACCGACTTCCATGTTGGTCGAGACGAACGTATTGGTGCTCTTGGTGGAGTTGTTGGTGACGACACCGCCTTTAGCTTCGGAGCTGAATTCCGTATCGCCCATTAGCTTGAGCCCGAGGTGCAGACCCGCCGCCGCGAAGAAGTCGTTCTGCTCGAACGTGTAGCGGAACATGATCGGGAGCTCAAATAGCATGATGTTCAACTGCGCCTTGTTCGTATAGACGTCCATGTCCTTTTCGTAATTGTATTGGCGGTAGTTGAACGTAAGTTCCGGGACGAGGCTGAAGTTCTTGGTGAACATCGAAATCTTGATGATAAGGCCTGCACCGGCGTTCCAGCCGGCGCCCCAGCCGTCAGAATTGGATCCGAGGAACGTATTGAATCCGCCCTGCAACTTGGCCCCGACAAAGACGGACTGCGAGAACCCTTCCTTGCGCTGTCTGCTGATTTCGGAACGCGAGGTGGTCTCCGTCTTGTACCTTGCGTATGCGCTTGCATATTCTTCGTCGTTTGCGAATTCGCTATCGGTAGACCCGTCGTAGGTGCCGGCGGGCTTTTCACTTGTCGTGGATGGGCTGGGCGAATCCGCTGAAAGCCAGTCGTCATCATCGGAACTGGACTGGGCTAGTGCGCTGGTCGAAAGCGCTAAAATCATGGACGCAAGAATGCAGGATTTCTTAAGAAGCATGAGGAAATTATAATAAAACGTGGAGGTTCAACGACTTAAAAATATTTTATTAAAGGAGAAATGTTAAGAAAAAATTGTTTACAGAGAGAGAATCGCGTATAGATGACCACAACAGCGTGGATATTGGGAATAATTGTCTCTATTCCGTCCCGCGGATCCCGTTTTTATCGACTGTAAAACTTTGGTTTACGTTTGAGAACGGTGCTTTGGGGGGATTATGGGGTAATTGTGGAATGATGGTCATTAAGCCCGGGATTGCAAGTTGCCTTCCCGTTTTTTGGTAAGTCCAAATTTCTCAAGACTGTATCTTCATGATACGGTTATGGCGGAGGTATGGTTGATGATACGCGTGAACAAATATAGTCGTTTTACCGCTTAAATTTTTTTTCCTTAAAATGTGTTTTCAAAAAAAATTAATTGTAAATTAATGATAAAAGTTGTTTGAAATTTCAAAGAATAATCACAATTCAGGAAGGACTCATGAAAATACTCGGTAAAGCTTCATTTTCTGCAATTGCAGCGATGGCTGCATTCTCAATGGCGTCGTTCACGGCTTGCAGTGACGATGCTGGAAGTAACCCCAGTCCTTCGGCTGCGTTGTTTGCAGGTGAGCCTTCGATGAATTCAGCTTCGGCTGGATTATCCAAACCACGGAATTGTGATGATGAGGGGGTGACTGTTGGTTCGATTTGCGTAAAAGAAATTAGCAATCCAACATGTAGCGTCAGAATTTCGTGTGGTGCCGGAACCATTTTGAAAGAGTTTGTTTATATGGGCGATGGTATCTTGGAGGACTTTGAATCCATTGCGAATAAGTCCGCATGTACTGCTGAAAATGAGGGCGCTAAGCAGAAACTTACTTATGGAGACGAGTCATACAAGAAAACACAGTATTATATGTGTGAAAGTTATTGGCCCACTCATGATGCCCCCTCTTATCGATGGTTTGAGATTGATGAAGTTGCTTATAATTGTGCAGCAAAGCCATCTATTTCTTTTGTTCTCAGTTTGTCCCCTGCAGGGGATATATGCTCGTTCGAATCGTCTGAAGGAAAACAGAATTATTTAAGCGTATATTTCCCAGGCGAAAAAGAGAATATTTGGTATAAGTTTGAGCCTAATTCTGAATTAGGTCCTTGCCCGACCGAATATGCATTTGATGGCCTATTCAGTAAACGCGGTGAAAATATTTATAAATGTTTTTTAGGAGAATGGTCTTTGGCTGAGGGGCTGGTTCCGCAACAATATTTGGACCCTAGAAAAGACGGTTTAACTGACGAAGAATATGATCTTTTGGACTTGCCTCAAAATGCCACGGTAGGCGACCGTGCAGCAGGCTTGTTGGAAGATTGTTCCTACAAAAAAGAATTTTCTCGTTTTGGGTGTAATAGCGAAGATTCGGATAAACCTCTCGCTTATACTCAGACCTGTTGGGAACGCGAACATTATGATGTCTGCGAACCACGAAATTATTATCGATATCGCGAAAATGGCTCATGGACATTAGAAACTGATGAAGATCGGTTAAATGATAGTCGTTTCCAACAACCTGAATGTACAGAAGAAAATAAGGACTCTGTTTTTGAAATGCCGCCGCAACCTGGTGAACCAGGTAAGGTCTATAAATGTATTTTGAATTCCGCAAGTGTATTCGGAGGATTTGGAAGGAATCTTGTAGCTGATTACATTTTTCACAGATCTGAAAAGTTAGATATTTCTTTCTAGCCACGTTTATATGGCGTGACTGGTGAACTAAAATATAGGGAATCATGAAAATGTTTAATAAAGCTTCATTTTCTGCAATTGCAGCGATGGCTGCATTCTCAATGGCGTCGTTCACGGCTTGCAGTGACGATGCAGGAAGTAACCCCAATCCGTCGGCTGCGGAAATACAAGAAAAGTGCCGAAGTGATGTTAATGAGCTTTGCCTTGTCGTTTCTGATAAGGGAAAAATAGAGTATTTCCACAGCTATATGGACACAACCGATGCTTTAGGCGAAAGAATGTCTAATGATTTTGCTGGGACTGACATTTCTGTTTATACGAGTGTAGATAGCACTGGTAATGCTTGGGCTGAAAAACAATGCAATGCCGAAAATGCGGGCGAAATCCAGCGGTTTACCACCCATTATGGTGATTTTAGTTCTTATCTGTCTTTTAAGTGTTCTGGTAATACGTGGAAATATGTAAAAAATTCTGAGGTTTGCCCGGAAAAACCTGAAATAGGTGATATATGTGAAATAGGAATAGTGCATTTTAGATCAGATACTGGTAGGGGTGTTTTTGCTTTAGACTCCAAATCTGGATACATTTATACATCGCAGGGCTGGATTCTTATGGAGATCGCAGGGGCGTTTGGAGGATCTGTTAGTCCAGAAACTAGGTTTAGTACATTGGTTCTTGATTCTGATACGGACCATCCCAAATACAAGGTTTCCCGTGATGTTGATAATGGTATTTGTGATGACCGAATTGGAGAAGGTTGTATAGGAGAATGGGACTGGACAGGCTGTGATCTCGAAAAAGGAGAAAATTGTGCAGAAAATTCTCGCTTTTACATAAAGTCTAATGGTGAGTTCGATGAAGAACGTTCGTATTTTTTGCCATCACTAAAGTCTGATAAATTAATGGAAGCGCATATTGTGGAACCGTGCAATGCAGCTACTCATAATAATGGCGAACTCGTGACTGTCGTAGATTCGGTTGTTTTCCCGAATGGTCAGATATATAAAGAAGAATTGCAGTACCGATGTAGGACCAATAGTGGTTGGGATCGGGAGATTTAAGATGTTGCCGAGTTGAAAAATCGGCAGCGATGGTAGAATAGTTTGTTTTCAAAATTAAAGGAGGTATTCTAATGTTTGAAAGGATGCGTATCGGGTTTCATTTTTTCACAGTAGCGGCAATGGCTGCATTCTCGATGGTGTCGCTCACGGCTTGCGGTGACGATGCAGGAAGTAACCCCAATCCTTTGGAAATGCAAAAAAAGTGCCGAAGGGAAGGACTTAATGAGCTTTGCCTTGTCGTTTCTGATAAGGGAAAAATAGAGTATTTCCACAGCTATATGGACATAACCGATGCATTAGAAGAAAGAATGTCTAATGATTTTGCAGGGACCGATATTTCTGTTTATACGAGTGTAGATAGCGCTGGTAATGCTTGGGTTGAAAAACAATGCAATGCCGAAAATGAAGGTTCCGTTCTGGAATTCCGTTATTATCCCTATAAGTTTTCATACGAATTATATTTCAAATGTTCTGCTAATAAATGGAAAATCGTCTCAGATGAAGATGTTCATTGTCCTGCGACTGCTGAAATAGGCGATATCTGCGATGGCGAGACTTTTGTCCATGGCTTTGGAGGTTCGATAACGCCTATCTATATTTATACATCGTCGGGCTGGACATGGTTTGACTCTTCTTCGATGGGTAATTTTTGCAGAGCCGTCGTTGTTCCGTTAAATCAATATGGTGATTCAAGAACTCCTTTTGCGACATTGGTTCTTGATTCCGATACGGATCATCCTAAATACCAATTCGCCCGTTTTGATACTGATAGTCTTGAAAAGTACATGTCTGGCTACTGTGATGTTAAATGGGACTGGTCTGGCTGTGATATCGAAAATGGAGAAGTCTGTGTAGAACGTTCCCGCATTTACATAAAGTCTAATGGTGAATGTGACGAAGATAAAACTATTATGACAGAAAGTGTAAGGGGTACTTATTATAATCAGTTGGCAAACATGTATATTACGGAAACGTGCGATGCTGCCAATAATGGCAAGCTCGCGACTGTCGTAGATTCGATTGTTTTCCCGAACGGTCAGGTGCTCAAGCAAGAATTGCAGTACCAATGCGATTCTGACCTTAAACGCTGGAATTTGATGGATCAAAATGCTGAAACGCCGACTGATTCGGCTGCGGCGGCGGACTAACGCGCTTTTTTAAGAACTTTAAGCTCCGGGATGGCTGAACGCCTTCCGGGGTTTTTTTGTTTAAAAAAAACGTATTTTTGTTTATAATTTTGATTTTTTTTTTTAATAATTTTTCTAATTGCTGAAATTCGCTTAAAAAAGCCATTTTTGTTTTTAAAATAATGTTGCGTGGCTTGGCGTGTTTTTTTATTTTTATAGTTATGCTGCCTGTTACCGAATACAAAAATTATCGCGAATATTTGTTGGATTACTATCACGAACGAAAGCGCTGTTCTGCGTTTACGTGGCGCGAATTTGCAAAATTGGCGGGGTTTGCCTCGGGGGCGCATTTGAAACTTGTTTGCGATGGCAAGATGCGGCTTCGCGAAGAAGGGGCGAGAAGAACGGCTCGGGCAATGAACTTACCCGAGTTTGAGCGGGATTATTTTGTCTTGATGGTGCGTTATGAACGGGCGAAAACTGATCTCGAAAAGAAGAAATGTTTTGAAGAAATGCAAGCGCTCTGTGAAGCCAACCGTGTGAAAATTCTCGGAAGCGAACTTTACACCTACTACGAAACGTGGAAACATTCTGTTGTCCGTGAACTTGCTGTAGCGATGCCGGGCGCGAAGCCGAACGAGATTGCTAAAGTGTGCAAACCCCCGATTTCTGCAGCGGATGTCAGTGAAAGCTTAAGCTTTTTGATGAAAGCGGGGCTTTTGACGCGTGATATCAAGGGGCATTACCACCAGACGAATCAATCGCTTTCGACGGGGCGATTGAATGTGGTTGCGGTGGCCGTTCATTCGCTGTTGCGCCAGATGGGTGAATTTGCGCTTAATGCTTTGGACAAATTGCCTATTTCGGAACGAAATTTTAGCGGCATTACCATGGGCGTGTCTGCGGAAGGCTTTGCGAAAGTTGCTGAAGAACTTGCCCAGTGTCGCAAACGCATTGTGTCGATTGTCTCTGAGGACAAGAATGTGGAAAAAGTTTGCCGTTTGAACATGCAACTTTTCCCGCTGACGGAAAATATTTGCAATGGCACTTCTGTAAGAGTGAATCAAAAATAAATTGAGTTTAAACGAGCGAGAGAAAATATGAAATTTCTGTTTTTATTTTCAATTATAGCTTTATTTTTTGCCTGCTCCGAAAACAATATGGCAGGTGGCACAAGCGAAGAAGCCGAAGGCATTGTCGCGATTAAAGATCGTGAAATTGCAGGTGTAACGCAGAAGGGCCCTTTCTTGGTGGGGGCCTCGGTGACGATTCAGGAACTCGATGGAAAAACTTTAGTTCAAACAGGTAGAAGTTTCAAGACAAGCGTAAAAAGTAATTTGGGAGATTTTTCTGTCAAGAATGTGAATCTTGCTTCGCAGTATGCTTTGCTTGAAGTAAACGGCTATTTTCGTAACGAAGTTACTGGAGAAAATTCTGAGGGGATGATTTCTTTAAATGCCCTTACGGATTTGACGAATCGTAATAATGTCAATGTAAATGTGCTTACACATCTGGAAACAGATCGTGTTTTTAATCTTGTTCAAAAACAGGGTCTGTCTTTTGCTGAAGCGAAAAGACAGGCCGAGTCAGAAATTTTTTCGTCATTCGGTTTCATGAATAGTTTAGAATCTCCAGAGGATATGGATATCTTTTCGAGTGAAAATGGTGGTGCTTTGCTTGCTTTAAGCGTGTTGATGCTGGGTGATGGTTCTGTTGCGGACTTTTCTGAACGCCTCGCTTTGGCAGCTCGTTCTTTTGCAGAAAACGGTGAATGGCACGGCCAAGAAAAGGGTGAAGTTGCGGATTGGGCTTATCAGCTTGAAAGTGAAGAAATAACGAAAGATGTAGAGAATACGACATTGTCCAAAATCTATCATAACGTGAATTCGTGGAATTTACGTGATGAAATATACTACGAGAACGCTCCTTATATAAATGGGCTTCTTTATAGGTTTTGGACAAGCGAATTTAATCTAGGTGCATGTGATGCGGCACATGCTGGGGATAGGAAGAAGATTGCTAATCCTAATAGTAAATACTATAATAAAGAATTTGTATGTTTCTTCGATAATGATTTCGGATGTACTGATGATGGTGTCAGATGCCGGTGGTATTTGGCTGAAGATCCGTTTTTAATAGAATTGAATAACTAACAGGAACTTGTTTATGAAATTTACAGTGTTTTCAACTTTATTTACGCTCGGAATACTCCTTTGGGGGTGCTCGTCAGAAAATGTTTCCGGCGGTAACGAGACTTTTGACGGAAATGTCATCGGTGTAACGCAGAAGGGGCCTTTCTTGGAAGGCTCGTCGGTTACGATGCAGGAACTTGACGGAAAATCGCTTGCGCAAACTGGCAAAAGCTTTAAAGGAAAAGTGGTAAATGACAGGGGCGATTTTTCTATTGAAAATGTGGCCTTGGATCATCCGTATGCTTTGCTTGAAGTGAACGGCTATTACCGCAATGAGGTTACCGGGAAAAAATCAAAGGGTTCAATATTCATGAAAGCTCTTGCGGATGTAAGAGAAAAATCGAATGTGAATATAAATTTGCTTACGCATCTTGAGTACGAACGAGTTCATACTTTGATGGAACAGAATAATATGTCCATCGAAGATGCGAAACGGCAAGCGGATCACGAAATTTTTGCAGCTTTTTATGCCGATGTCGATTATGATAAGGTTGAATACCTGAGCATCTTTGGAAATAGCGAAGGTGATGCAGCGCTTCTGGCAATCAACGTTCTTTTACTTGGAGAAGAATCGGAAGCGAACTTCATGGCACGTTTTGTCACGGTGGGCCAAGATCTTGCTGCTGATGGCGTTTGGAATGATTCTTTACTCAGGATAAAAATTGCGGATTTCGCTTGTCAAGCAAGTATTTCGGGAAAACTCGCAAAAATCCGTAAAAATATAGAATCGTGGAAAATTGCTGATGTTCCGGCATTTGAGGCTTACGTGAATCGCTTTTGGGCGAATCAGTATGGACTTGGCAAATGCGATGCTTCGAATCTTGGAATGAGGAAATTGTTTGTTGATGACAGTAGAAGTTCGGTTTTTCAAGAATCTGTGTTTAAATGTAGTGAAAACGGTTGGATTCCTGATAGCATGAATGTTCACATTGATGGAGGTATTTATTCTTTCCCGGCCTGTAATGCGGAACGCGAAGGGACTGTTCAAAAATTGTTTATTGGAAATCCAAAGTATGGCTCTAAGCGAAGCTTTAAATGCGAACAAGGTTCCTGGAATGAAGTTGAAGCCGGCGGCATCGATGATGCGTGTGCTAAATCCGACGTGAAAATTGGCGATGTTTGCCCGGTTGAATATCTCGGATATGTCTCTATGGGAGGCCCAATTCGTTTGAGCTGCTATGTCTATACCGAAAATGGTTGGACAAAAAAAGGTGCTGACGATTTTTATGACGAGAATCAAAAAAGTTCTTGTGAAGAGGTTTTGAATGCTCCTAAGATTGAAACGGAATGTGCCGATGGTGAAAGTACTGAAAAAACGGTAGATGATAGAGTTTATCGTTATTCCTGTTCTTCGGGTGAATGGCAAGTATGGGATGTTGAACTCCCTGTAATTGCAGTCCCCTCGGAAGAGAGTGAATGCCCTGCCGAAGGGGTGTACGAAACGGTATTGGATACACTTGCCGTGTATGGCGATGGGAACGTAATGGAATGGACATCCTATTATCACTGTGAATCGGGAGCGTGGGTAAAGACTGATTGTCGTGACCCGCTCGACGCGTGTACAGCGGACAATGAAGGCGAAATGAAGAATGTCGTATGCTCGCAGCAACCGGGTAATCCTAAGGCTCCAAAGACAGAATGGGATTTTGTATGTAAGGACAAGAAATGGGAAAAAATGTCTGCTGAAGAATCAAAGACGGCTCGAATCAATGCTCAATGCACTACGGCCGATACGAAAATCGGGGATGTTTGCAGTATCGTATCTGGTGGAAATGTGTCTTTCGGGATAATGCCCACGACTCTAAATTGCTATGTCTATACCGAAGAGGGGTGGGTTTCGAAGGCTAGCGGCGGCACTAGCACGACTTGCGAGGAACTCTTGAACGCCCCGGCGGATTCTACTGCGGCAGAAGATTAACGTTCTTTTTTAAGTGCTTCGAACTTTTATGGGCTCGCACACTGGCGTGTGCTTTGAGGCACGAAACTTTCAAGACCGGCGAAGACAAGTCTAAGCCGAAGTATTACAAGTGGACGCAGTGGATTTTCAAGCGCCTTTACGATACCTGGTTCGATGACGCCCAGCAGAAGGGCCGCCCGATTTCGTGAAGGTCATGCTACTGCAACCGATAGGTTTGGTTCTACTGAACTTATTGAATACATCTTTAATCAATATGAAATGAAATAATGAAAAATTAAATTTTTTGATTTAATTAATTGTATTTTATCCTAAACAAGGAGGAATGTTATATGAAATTGACGTATCAAACTTCTGCCATCACGGTTATGGCTTTTGCTGTGGCCATGCCGTTTGCCCTTGTCGCTTGTAGCGAGTCGAACTCGACCAGCTCCGATGAGCCGATTGCGTATTCCGAACCCGCGCCGGGGACATCAAGTGCGCTGGAATCCTCGTCGTCCGTTGCGGAATTATCTTCGGCAGGAACGGAATGTCAGGGAATAAGTGTTCCTGAAGGCAAGTTGTGCTTGCAAGAAGAATGCGATGCCGAGAATGAGGGCCGTGTTATAGATGCTAAACATGGTAATCCAAAGTATGGATACCAAGTGTATTATGCTCAGTGCAAACAGGGATCTTGGACAAATGTCGAGCCGTGGGCTGCTTGTGATACTGCTGGGGTAACTGTTGGCGATACTTGTAGAAAGCAAACGAAAACGGGCGGCTATCAGTTTGGTGGCGACGTTCATACGGTATTTGTGTATGCTGGTGATGGTGTCTGGAAATATAAAGACCCGCATGAAGATCCGAAAGACCTTTGTTCTTTGCCAAATGATGCATGTACAGAAAGTAACGCTTTTAAAATTGATTCAACGTTAAAATCTGCGGTCTCTTTGTCCACGTGCTATGCATTGTGTAGGAATAATAAGTGGGAACTGCTAAAAGAATTTCTCGTTGCCGCAAATGCCTATTGCGGTGATCCGAAAATCAATGGTTATCGATGCTGTTTTCATGATGCAGGTTATCCTGCCTATTACGAATACACTTATGATTCGGGATGGAATCTAAAAGAATACACTACTGAATGTAAAGATGCTGAAGTAAACGAATAGGCTTCTTCTTTTATGAACGTTTTGCCCTGGGATTGCAAGCTGCAATCCCTTTTTCTTTGGTGTTCGCCTTACGCAAAATTTCTATCTTTTTGCCCGAAAAAAAATAAAGGACAATTGCAATGGCTAAGTATAATCCGCAAGAGATCGAAACCAAGTGGCAAGCCTACTGGGAAGAACATCAAACTTTCAAGACGGGCGAAGATCAGTCCAAGCCCAAGTATTACTGCCTGGACATGTTCCCGTACCCGAGTGGCGCAGGCCTCCATGTGGGTCACCCCGAAGGTTACACTGCAACGGATATCATTTGCC
>JAEEGK010026745.1_pt1 | contig 11716 bp, 8 predicted proteins | sample 8958771 | NCBI WGS metagenome assembly JAEEGK01 (sample SAMN16246547, study PRJNA631951) | gut metagenome | biome: gut microbiome; feature: rumen; material: SC-attached | host: Bos | place: Iran: Karaj | collected 2018-10 | reverse complement strand
CGATCTTGATCTGGGTGTAGATCTCGGCGGCCCCCGCAACATTAAACAACACCTCGTCGGTGGTGATGGCGTCCACCCCGCAGCCGAAGGACACCAGCTGCACCAGGTTCACGTCGGGATCCGCGGCGGCCACCCACTTCGCCGCCGCGTAGAGGCGGGCGTGGTAGGTCCACTGGTTGCGCACGGCCACGGGGAAGGGCTCCACCAGATGGCTGACGCTGTCCTCCGTGATCACGGCGGCCCCCAGGCGGCCGATGAGCTCGTGGATGCCGTGGTTGATCTCCGGGTCCGCGTGGTAGGGGCGGCCGGCAAGGACGATCACCGGCTTCCCCTCGGCCCGGGCGGAGCGGAGGTATTCCTCCCCCTTCGCCCGCAGGGCTGCGAAGTATTCCCCGTAGGCCCTGTAGGCCTCCCCGGCGGCGGCGCGGATCCGCTTCCGGTCCAGGTCCGGCCAGGTCTTCCGCAGGATCTCCCCCATGCGGCGGACGAACTGCTTTTCCTCCGCCACGCTGACGAAATCGTCGATGAAGACCGCGTCGCGCAGGCCCGGCATGTTCATCTTCAGCACCTGGGGATAGTAGGCCACCACGGGGCAGTTGAAGTGGTTGACCCCCAGGCCCTCCTCGGTGTTGTAGCTCATGTTGGGGTAGAACACCGCGTCCGGCTTCTGTTCCAGGAGCCATTCCATATGCCCGTGCATGAGCTTGGCCGGGTAGCAGACCGTGTCGGAGGGGATGGTATGCTGGCCTCTGAGGTAGAGGTCCCGGGTGGAGAGGGGGCTCACCAGCACGTTGAAGCCCAGGGCCTTCCAGAAGGCGTGCCAGAAGGGCAGCAGGTCGTAGAAATTCAGGCCCATGGGGAGGCCCACGGTGCGCTTCCCGGGCTCCCGCTCGTTTTTCATGCAGGCGGAGAGGAGGCTGAGCTTATAGTCGTAGAGATTGCGGGCCTCCCCGCCCTTTTTCCCGCTCACGGGGCGCTCGCAGCGGTTGCCCGCCACGTAGCGCCGCCCGTCGCCGAAATCGTTGACCGTGAGGCTGCAGCGGTTGGTGCAGCCCTGACAGGAGACGGCGGCGACCTTATGGGTGAAGGCCGCGAGCTCCGGGGCCTTCAGCACCCCGGGCAGGCTCCCGTCCCGCCCCCGGGCGAGGGCGTGGAGGGCCGCGCCGTAGGCCCCCATGAGGGGGGCGAAGGCCGGGCGGATGACCTCCGCCCCCGTCTCCCGCTCGAAGGCCCGGAGCACGGCGTCGTTCAGGAAGGTGCCGCCCTGCACCACGATGCTCTTGCCCAGCCGGTCTCCGCTCGCACAGCGGATGACCTTGTACAGGGCGTTTTTCACCACGCTGATGGAGAGGCCCGCCGCGATATCCTCCACGGTGGCCCCGTCCTTCTGGGCCTGCTTCACGGAGCTGTTCATGAAGACGGTGCAGCGGGAGCCCAGATCCACGGGCTTTTTCGCGTAGAGGCCCAGGCGGGCAAATTCCTCCACGGTATAGCCCAGGGCCTCGGCGAAGGTCTGCAGGAAGGAGCCGCAGCCGGAGGAGCAGGCCTCGTTGAGGAAGATGTTGTCGATGGCCCCGCCCCGGATCTGGAAGCACTTGATGTCCTGGCCGCCGATGTCCAGGATGAAGTCCACGTCGGGCCGGAAGCGCTTCGCCGCGGTGTAGTGGGCCACGGTCTCCACCAGGCCCCGGTCCAGGCGGAAGGCGGCCCGGATGATCTCCTCCCCGTAGCCGGTGACGGCGCTCCCGGCGATGTCGATCGCCGGGAAATCCCGGTAGAGCGCCTCCAGGTAGCCCCGGATCAGGGGCACGGGATTCCCGTGGTTGGAGGCGTAGAAGGGGCGGAAAAGGCGGCCCTCGCCGTCGCAGAGGACGGCCTTCACCGTGGTGGAGCCCGCGTCCACCCCCAGGTACATGGGGCCCTCGGGGGCCGGGATCTCGACGATCCCCTCGGAGGCGCGGCGGTGCCGCCGAAGGAAGGCGGCGTATTCCTCCTCCGAGGCGAAAAGCGGCTCGCAGGCCACGTAATTGCCGCTGCCGGTGCCCTTTTTCAGCCGCTCGATGAGGGCCGGGAGGCTCCGGGCCGTGCCCACCCCCGCCATCGCGGCCCCCATGGCCACGTAGTAAAGGGAGTTTTCCGGGCAGACGCCGGCGGTGTCCAGCACGTCGTCGAAGGCGGCGCGCAGGGCGCCCAGGAAGGTGAGGGGCCCGCCCAGATAGAGGATGTTCCCCTTGAATTCCCGGCCCTGGGCCAGACCGGCCACGGTCTGGTTCACCACGGCGTAGAAGATGCTGGCGGCCACGTCCTCCTTCCGCGCCCCCTGGTTCAGCAGGGGCTGCACGTCGGACTTCGCGAAAACGCCGCAGCGGGAGGCGATGGTATAGAGCTTTTCCTTCTTCTCCGCCAGGGCGTTCAGCTCCTCGGCGGAGACCTGCATCAGGGAGGCCATCTGGTCGATGAAGGCGCCGGTGCCCCCGGCGCAGGTGCCGTTCATGCGCATCTCGAAGCCGCCGGTGAGGAAGAGGATCTTCGCGTCCTCCCCGCCCAGCTCCACGACCACGTCCGTCCCCGGCATGAGCCTCCGCACGGCGACGCGCTCCGCGTAGACCTCCTGCACGAAGGGGAGGCCCAGCTCGTCCGCCAGCCCCATCCCCGCGGAGCCGGAGAGGGACAGGGCCGGTTCTTCCCCGGGGAAGCGCTCCGCCAGCCTGCCCAGCATCTGCCCCAGGTTCTCCGCGATGCGGGAATAGTGGCGCATGTATTCGGAATACAGAAGCGCGCCGTTTTCATCCAGTACGGCGCACTTGAGGGTGGTGGACCCGACGTCGATGCCAAGTTTCATCATGCGATATCCCTTTATGTAGTCCCGGCCGCCGCCCCGGCGGGGAAGGCTTCCCCGTCCCTGGCGATGGCCAGCATCAGCTTGATCCGGTTTTCCTGATTGACCCGGGAGGCCCCGGCGTCGTAGTCCACGGGGAAGATGTTGGCCCGCGGATACTTCTCCCGCAGCCGCCGCACGGTGCCCTTGCCCACGATGTGGTTGGGCAGGCAGCCGAAGGGCTGGGCGCAGACGACGCTGGTATAGCCCTTTTCGATGAGGGCCGCCGTTTCCCCCGGCAGGAGCCAGCCCTCCCCCATCTTCACGCCCCGGTCGATGACCTCGTCGGCCAGCTCCTTCACCCGGTCGAAGGAGACGGGGGGCACGAATTCGGGATAGTCCTCCAGGGCCTTCAGCATCTCCTTCTCCCAGCGCTCGGAGATGCGCAGGGCCAGGTTCCCCGCCCAGACGTTCCGCCGGGGCGCGCCGTAGTAGGCGTGGTCCGTCTCCATGTTGGCAAAGCAGTACTGGAAGAAGCCCAGGGCGCCGGGGACCATGACCTCGCAGCCCTGGCTCAGCAGGAAGCGCTCCAGCCCGTTGTTGCCGAAGGCGGCGTATTTCACGTAGATCTCCCCCACGATGCCCACCTTGGTGACCTCCCGCTTTTCCCGGGGAATGCGGTGGAAATCCTCCGCCATGGCCCGGAGATTCCGGCGCACGGCCCGGCCGCTCAGGCCCCGGCGGCGGGCAAACTGCTCCGTCAGCCGGCCGATCCACTTCTTCACCACGGCCTCCGTGTCCCCGGGGTTCACCTCGTAGGGCATGGTCTGGTTCTTCAGCAGGAGGAGCATGTCCCCGTAGAGGACGGCCCGGATGCCCGCCAGGAGCATGAAGGGGGTGAAGCGGAAGCCGGAGGACTTCTCCACGCCACCCAGGCTCAGGGAGATGACGGGCACGTAGCCCATGTCCATGTTCTCCAGGGCCTTGCGAAGAAGCATGATGTAGTTGGAGGCCCGGCAGCCGCCCCCGGTCTGGAACATGATGAGGGCGCTTCTCCGGGGATCGTAGTCCCCGCAGGTGAGGGCGTAGATCTGCTGGCCCAGGGCGCAGACGGCGGGATAGCACACGTCGTTGTGCAGGTATTTCAGGCCCGTGTCGATGACCTTTTTCCCCTCGTAGCGCACCACCTCCACGTTGTAGCCGCTGAGGCGGAAAATGGCCTGGAGCAGCTCCATGTGGGTGGGGAACATATCCGGCGCGATGATGGTGTAGTCGCGCTTCATTTCTTTGGTGAATTCTGCTGACATTTTCTCTCTAGGCTCCCATGTGCCCCGGCGGCCGCCGCCGGGTCCCGGCAATGAATATCGGATATTCTACTCTGAAAACGCGCAAAACGGAAGTATCAATTTCATTTTCCGGGAAATGGCACAGTTATTTCCCCCGCCGGGCTTCTCCTCTGTGCAGGATGACCACGGTTTCACAGCACCCGGCCCACCACGGCGAAGCCCTTTTCCGGATGGACGGGCACGGGCGGGTATTTCTCCCGGTTGCAGGAGATCAGCACCGGCTGGGGATAGACGACGCCCTCGGAATCCGTGAACAGCGGCCGGAGCCCGGCGGGGGGCTCCCGCTCCCCGTAGACCTTGACGTAGCTGCTGCCGTCGTAGCAGACGAGGCCCGTTTCCCCCGGGCGGAGGCGGGCGCAGCGCTGCACCCACACCAGCTGCCCGTCCCGGTAGACGGGCTCCATGCTGTCCCCGTCCACGCAGACGGCGAAATCCGCCCCGGGGGGCACGGCGTCCGCCGGGAAGAGGCGCTTTTCGAAAAATTCCTCGTCCAGCGCGTTCCCCGGCCCGGCGGAGGGCCGGAGGCGGCTGAAGAGCATCTCCCGCAGGGGGACGGCCTCCTTCGCCGCCGGGAAAGGCCGATAGCGCCCGGAGGCCACCAGGTCCTCCCGGTAGTCCCGCAGGCGGCGGAGCCCCTCTTCGTTGAGCTCCGGCGCGGCCCCGGTGAAATAATCCAGGGAATCCTCCCCCAGGAGCCGGGCGGCGGCCAGCAGCTGATAGGCCCCCGGCACCGTTTCCCCCGTTTCCCACTTGGCGTAGCCCCGGAGGCCGATCTCCACCCCCAGCTCCCCCAGACGCCGGGCGAAGGCCGCCTGGTTCAGCCCCAGCCGCCGCCGGCCCTCCGCCAGGCGGCGGCCCACGGTGTTGGCGGCTGCCGCTGCCCCGGCGTCGTAATCCCCCGGATACAGACGCTCCGGCGTCTTTTTTCCCTGCCCTGCCATCGCGCGCTCTCCTTCCGCTGCTTTCTTTGAAGGATTATACTCCGCCGGGCGCGGCCCTGTCAAGGAAGAACCGCCCTTATCAGGGGTGCAAATGCGGTATTTACAACCCGTATCAGGGGTGCTATTCTTGGGCAGCAAGGAAACGGAGGTCGAAACGGATGGAGGAACGGGAGGCGCTGGAGCGCCTGGCGGAGGAGGTCTACCGGGCCTATCTGGCCCTGCCCGGGATCCCGGAGGGCCGGGTGGAGCCGGAGAGGCTGGCCCGGGAGCTGCTGGGGCTGCGGATCGTCCGCCGCCGCCTCAGCCCCGGCGGGACCCTGCTGGGGCTCACAGCGGCGTCGCCCGTGGGCGTCCCCGTGTGGAACGACGCCGGGCAGCTCTGCCACTACTACCTGGACGGGCGCACCGTCCTGCTGGACCCGGCGCTTTTCTCCCCCTGGGCCAGCCCCGGCCGCTGCCGCTTCACCCTGATGCACGAGGTGAGCCATCTGCTGCTCGCCCGCCGACGCCCGGAGACGGGCCCGGCCCGGTCCTGCCTCTGCCGGGCGGAGGAGCGGCGGGCGGACACCCTGGCCGCCGCCCTGCTGATGCCCAGGCCCCTGCTGGCCCGGCGGCTGCCGGAATTCGGCTTTCCCGCGCCCCGGCAGTACCTCGACCCGCGGCTGGACCCGGAGAGCTGGGGCCGCTTCGGCGCTCTGGCGGAGGCCCTGGGGGTCTCCCGGCAGGCCCTGGGCATCCGGCTGAAGCAGCTGGGTCTTTCAGTGCGGGAGCCCGGCCGCCGTTCCCCGCCCGACGTCCTCATGGACGAGGAAGACTACGCCGTTCTGGAGGGAAACGCATGCCGAAATACAACGCAAAAGAGCAGGACCCGGCCCGATACGCCCGGGCCATGGAGGAGCAGAGCCGGCTGAGGGAGCAGTGCTGCGGCCAGTACACCCTGGCGCGGATCTGTCCCTTCTGCGACCACAAGGTGGAGATCCTCTACCGGGGGAGCCACGGCCCCAGCAGCCTGAAATGCCCCGTCTGCGGGGAGGAGGTCGTCTTCCCGCCGGTGTCCTTCCGCAGGAACCGCGCCGGCGCATAACAAAAATCCGGCCCGTCGGGCTTCGGCGCAGCCGGAAAAACAACTGAACAGCATCGACCCAGGCTCGTGCCCCGGAACCGCGGAAACGCGACGCTTCCCATGTGCCGCCTGATTTGCAGAGAAAAGGACCGTGCTCACGCACGGCCCCGCTCCGACGCAGATCAGGCGGCTTTTTGCGTCCTCCGGCCGGGCAGGGGCCGGGAAACGCGAAGGAGGAAACCCATGTCCTGGAACAACGGAAACAAACGGAGGGACTTTGAAGCCCGGCAGGAAAAGCAGGCGGAGGCCTGGCGGCGGGCGGGGATGACGGAGGAGCAGATCGCCGCCATGAAGGAATTCGACGCGGCCGTCCTGCGGAGCGACCGGCGCTTTTACGTACACAACCAGCCCCTGCTGATCAGCGGTCTGGATCCGGAGGCGGCCCCGGAGGAGCCCGCGCCGGAGGCGGACGGCATGCCCGCCGGGGTGCGTCTGGGCTGGCTGGAGGAGATCGAAGACCCGACCCTGCAGAGCCTGCTGCTCTCCCAGACCCCGGAGACCCTCGCCGTCATCGAGCTCCACGTCTTCCGGGGGCGCAGCTTCACGGACATCGCCCGGACCCTGGGCTGCACCCGGCAGAACGTGAGCTCCTTCTGGCGGCGCTTTGCCGCCGCCGCCCGGGACGCCCTGGGGGACCGGTACGGGAAACGGTAGCCTACTTTTTCAGGGAGGCCTCCAGGGCCTTCCGCCGGTCCGCCAGGTAGGCCTCCATATAGCGGTCGCAGGCCTCCTCCACGGAGCAGTCGCCCCCGCTGCGCTCCACCATGAGGCTGATGATCCGGATGGGCACCGGGATCACCGAGAGCCGGTGCACCCGCGCCTGGGCCCGGGCCAGGGCCGCCACGCTCTCCCGGATGTCCTTCCCGCCGAATTCCCGGGTGTAGAGCTCCGCCTCCTCCTTCCGCCGCCGGTCGTACAGGCGGTTGTGCAGCAGCCGGAGGAAGGTGGCGATGGCGTAGGTCAGGGGAAGGATCAGGGCCATGGGGATCCAGACGGGGACGTAGGTGGCGAAGCCGTAGAAATCCCGCCAGCCGCCGTTTTCCTCCCCGATCACCACCACCATGACGTAGTAAAGCGCGGCGTAGACGGACACGGGGATCAGGGGCAGGAAGGATTCCCCTATGCCGACGCGGTGGTCGCTGATGAAGAAGCAGAAGGCGTTCGCCGCCAGGATGGGACAGATGCCGTGGAGGAAGAAGCGGGAGCCGGTGAAGATCAGCCGGAAGCCCTTCACCGGGGACAGGACGAAGAGGGAAATGAGGAAGGTGAGGGTGACGGCGGTGACGCCCATGTAGACCAGGTCCACCACCCAGTTGGGCATATGGTAGTTGTGCTTCCGTATGCCCTCCACGGTGAAGGGGAAGACCAGGGCCAGGGCGGCTCCCGCGAAGAGGTTGGAGTTGACCGTGAACATGCAGAAGGTGCGCAGCCCCATGTTGTCGAAATTCTCGTCGTTGACGGTGGTCAGGTTCATGGTGACTCCGGCGATGACGCAGAGCACCACCACCACCGCGCTGGTGAGGGCGTATTTGCACTGCCGCCGGTTTTCGTTGAGGATCTGTTCCATTCCCCGGGCCTCCTCCCTTCTCCCCGCCGGGACCGTTTGGCCCGAGTATAGCACAGACCCGGGGATTTGGAAAGCCCCGGCGGCGGGCGTCTCCCCATTTCCCGGGAAATGCAGGGGGATCCCCGTCCCCCCGCACGGTTCCCCCATGCTTGCCGGAGCTTCGTTATCGCACGTATTTGCCGGTCTGGTGCTTTCCATCGCGCCGGTTCCGTGGTAGAATCAATATTCGGGAGCTGGAGCATAAAACCCCGGTGGTCCGCCGGGAGAAGGGACACGCCTATGGAAAAAAACAAGACGCCGCAGCCGCTGGAGATCGCGGTCTACGGCAAGGGCGGCATCGGCAAGAGCACCGTCAGCGCCAACCTCTCCGCCGCGCTGGCCATGGCGGGGAGCCGGGTGCTGCAGATCGGCTGCGACCCGAAGCACGATTCCACCCGCCTGCTCACCCACGGGGAGCTGATCCCCACGGTGCTGGACTACCTCCGGGGCAGGGACGCGGCGGCGGCCGACCCGGCCGAGGTCCTCCGGGAGGGGGCCTTCGGCATCGGCTGCATCGAGGCGGGCGGCCCCAGGCCCGGCGTGGGCTGCGCCGGGCGGGGCATCATCACCGCCTTCGAGTTCCTGGACAGGCACGGAGTGAAGGAGCGCTACGGCCTCGTGATCTACGACGTGCTGGGGGACGTGGTCTGCGGCGGCTTCGCCGTCCCCGTGCGGCGGGAATACGCCGACGCCATCTTCCTCGTCACCAGCGGGGAATACATGGCCCTCTACGCGGCCAACAACATCCTGCGCGGCGTGCAGAATTTCGACGGGGCGGAGCATCGGCGCGTGGCGGGCATTATCCTCAACGCCCGTGACCTGGCGGACGAAACGAAGCGCGTCGAGCGCTTTGCCGAGGCCGTCCGCCTGCCCATCGTGGCCCGCATCCCCCGCAGCGAGGCCTTTTCACGGGCAGAGGAGCGGAAGCGCACCGTGGTGGAGCTGGGCGAGGACGAGGCGGAGTGCGCCGTGTTCGAGCGGCTGGCGGAGCGGGTCTGCGGAGAGCTGCCCCTCTACCCCGCCCTGCCGCTGACGGACGAGGAGTTGGAGGCCTGCGTATTGGGAACGGCCGTGAGAAAGGCAGCCGCCCCGGCCTCCGAGGCCGAAGAATCCCCTGCCCCGGTCCCGGCGGAGGCGCCGGAGGCGCCCGAGCGGCCCGACGCGGGGCGGCGGCCTCTCTACGGCTGCGCCTTCAACGGGGCCGCCACCGCCGCCATCCATCTGACGGACGCCGTCGTCATCGCGCACTCTCCCCGGGCCTGCGCCTTCTACACCTGGCAGAACATCAGCTCCCCCGGGCGGAAAAACCTTTTCAGCCGCGGCATCCTCATGCCCTCCGCCCTCAGCCCGAATTTCGAGTGCACGGAGCTGGGCCACGCCGAGGCCGTCTTCGGCGGGATGGACCGGCTGCGGGAGGCCGTTTCCGCCGCCCTGGCGCGAAAGCCGGGGGCCGTGGTCGTCATCTCCTCCTGCGTGAGCGGCATCATCGGGGACGACGTGAGCGCCGTGGAAGCCATGGGCACGCCGGAAACGCCCGTGATCGTCATTCCCGCGGACGGAGACGTGAACGGGGACTATATGCAGGGCATAGAGCTCTGCCTGCACGTGCTGGCGGAAAAGCTCGTGGACCCCGCCGCCCCGCTGCGGCCGAGATGTGTCAACATCATCGGGGAAGCCGGCGTGATGAACAATCGGGACGTAAATTTCCGCACGATCCGGGACCTGCTGGCCGCCCTGGGCATCGCCGTGAACTGCCGCTTTTTGGGCGACGCCACGACGGAGGAAATGAAAAATCTGCTCGCCGCGCCGCTGAACGTCCTGGCCGCGGATGGGGAGGACAACCGGGCCCTGAAACGGTGGATGGAAGAGCGCTGGGGCTGCCGCTTCTTCGAGGGCTTCCTGCCTATCGGCTTTCAGGAGACCGCAGCCTTTTTAGAACGCCTCGCCGCCTTCTTCGGCTGCGAGTCCGCCGTCCGCCCCCTTGTGGAGGAAGAGAGACGGCGCTTTTCGGAGGAGGTCGCCCGGCTGAGGCCCCAGCTTTCGGGCAAGCGCCTGCTGCTCACCACCATCAACGCCAATATGGACTGGCTATTGGATACGGCCAGGGCGGCGGGCATGGTGGTTGCCTGGGTGGGGGTGCTCAACTACCTGCATCGGGAGCTGACCGTATCGGCAAACCCGGAAACCCTGCGCGTGACCGAGGAGGTGGCAGACTGGCGCATGGTCATGGACCGTATCGGGGAGATCAAGCCCGATATCGTCCTCTCCAACTACACCTCCGCCGTGCCGCCGGGGGACTACGTGCTGGATAACGTGCCTATGAACCCGCGGGTGGGCTTTCAGTCCGGCGTTCACGTGCTGAAGCACTGGGCGCTGCTGATGAAGGAAAGAAAGGAAGGAGGCTGGGTCCGTGACAGAGCCCTGTTTGAAAAGTATTTCGCCTGACAGCCTCACGGGCATGATCTTCGCCCTGGAGGGCATGCGGAACACCGTCGTGCTGCTCAACGGGCCGATGGGCTGCCGCTTTTACCACAGCACCACCTCGCAGTTCCTGGCCATCCGCCCCATCCTCTACCTTCCCATGACGGAGGGCGGCGAGAAGGTGCCCGTGGACTACAACTATCTCAACGACTGGTTCTTCCGGCAGGAGCGGGTGCCCTGCACCTATCTGGACGGGACGGATTACGTTTACGGCTCCGGGGAAAAGGTGCGCGCCGCCCTGCGCTTCATCCGGGAGAATATCGACTTTGACCTGCTGGCCGTCGTCAACTCCCCCGGCGCATCCCTGATCGGGGACAATCTGCTGGAAACGGCGCGGGCGGAGCTGGGAGACAGCCGGGCCGTGATGCTGGAATCCCCCGGCTTCTCCGATTCCTTCGAGGAGGGCTATTCCGAGGCGGTCCGTGCCATGCTCACGCAGGTGGGCCCCGGCCTCTGGGGCGGGGAGCCGCCCAGGGAAAAGCGGGGCGTGAACCTGCTGGGGCTCTCCATCTGGCATCGCTACTGCGAGGGAGATATCCGGGAGCTGAAGCGCCTCCTGGCTCTCTGCGGGGTCGAGGTCCGCTCCGTCCTCTGCGCCGGGTCCTCGGTGGAGGAGCTGCGGCGGCTGCCGGAGGCGGAGCTGAACCTGGTCCTCTACCCCGAGCTGGGGCTCGACGCGGCGCGGCTTTTGGAGGAAAGCTGCGGCACGCCTTATTACGTCTGCCCCACTGCCCCCGTGGGCTTCGGCGCCACGGAACGCTTTCTGCGGGAGCTCTGCGCCCGCCTGGGCCGCTCCCCCGCCGCGGCGTTGGAGGAGAGCGCGCGGGCCCGCGGTCTTGCCTGGTATAAGATCGACCAGATCTACCGCAGCAGCGGGCGGCCCCGGGGCGCGCGCTTTTTCGTAAAGACCTTCCCCAGCATGGAAAAGGCCTACCGCGCCTTTCTCACGGAGTATCTGGGCATGGCGGAAGCGCCCGCCGAGGAGGCGGAGCTCGTCTTTGCCGAGGCCAACGTGATCGCGGAGCTGAAGCTGAAAAACAAGGTTTTCTGCGGCATAGAGGTCAGTCTGCCGGGCATGGGCTATACGGACCTGATCCCCAAAACGCACCTGGGCGTGGAGGGCGCGCTCTTTCTCATCGAGCAGGTGCTGAACGGCCTCATGTCCCGTTTGCAGGACTGAAAAAAACAAAATACAAAAAATGAAAAAATCTTCATTTTCCTATTGACATTCTCTCTCCGGCATGCTAATATAATCAGCGTTGACGGCAACCGCCGAAAACGACTTGGGGGTATAGCTCAGCTGGGAGAGCGCTTGAATGGCATTCAAGAGGTCAGCGGTTCGATCCCGCTTATCTCCACCACACGAAGCCTTGAAACACTTGTGTTTCAAGGCTTTTTTCA